>Ga0208919_1000331_pt1 | contig 34045 bp, 49 predicted proteins | sample 4_EtaG_FD_184076 | JGI IMG/M metagenome (GOLD analysis project Ga0208919, IMG submission 184076) | Marine viral communities from the Subarctic Pacific Ocean - 4_ETSP_OMZ_AT15127 metaG (SPAdes) (version 3) | ecosystem: Environmental > Aquatic > Marine > Oceanic | place: Pacific Ocean | collected...
ACCATCATTGCTTAGATACTTATCATTAAGAGCAATGTTTCCATACATGGTTGTTTTGTCGGATCTGATAGAAAATTCAGATATATTATTTGTATCGCTATCAAAACGACTAATAGCAAGCTTAGCACCAGTATCAGCAGCGCTAGTTCCTGCTTGGATATAGGCCGTATCGGTTGTACTTCTAGAACCAAACAGCCGCAACGCCGAGTAACTGGCATTGTCTCCCACCATAATGGAAGTGTCGTTGCCTTTAACGTGGAAATAATTTGTTCCAGCAGCAAAATTGTCATAAGGCGAGTCTGTGTTAACACCAACATGACCCAACCGATCAATGGTTAGATGGTTAGGAGCAAACGACCCAGAGTTATTCACCTTTAAAACATCTGTTGTAGCTTTGTATCCAATGGTAGACCAGTTTCCAATCGAAGCATCTCCACTTCCAGAAGTGTTTGATCCAATATAAATAGCGGTTTCGCTACCCATTGGGTTTTCTAAAGCTGTGGTTGTAGTTCCACTAGCGTATACGTGTGTATTAAATAGTGGTCTCCAGTCTGTTCGTCTAACTCCAGAGCTTGCGAAGCCAATATTATTGTTGGTGGAATCTAGGACGACTTGATTGTGTCTTGTGATTCCATTTGATCTAGTTTCTATAAATTGTTGCTTAGTTGAACTATTCCATCTAAAGCGTGTGAAGTTAGATATATTAGTGTTAGCATTACCAGAGCCTATAAACAGCTCCGCATTGCCGTATTGAGCGCCAACCACCAAGGCTCTATCACCGCTTGCTACAGTGTGTTTACCCAAGTCAGTTCCGACAACAAGCTGTTCTTTTGGATAAAGAGATCCAAACGATGCTTTGCCACCGCTAGTCATAACGAACATGGCTTCGTTAAAGTTTACTCTGTGCTTTCTATCGTCGTCATAGCCAACAAAAAATCTAGCCGCTCCACTAGCACTTGTATCAACGCCCATTCCAAAGGTTGCTAATAAGCTGTCTTGCCCAAAAGCTTCATTACCTTTGTATTTTGATATAATAATATCTGCTGTGTTAGTAGGGGCGCTTTGTACATCGTACCTTATTGCATTTCCAGAAGCTCTTACGTGTACAGGATCTGTTGGTTTTTCAATACCTAAGCCAAATTTGCCATCATGGTCGATAGTCATTCTTTTGTTGAAGACTCTCGTTCTTTCGTCAAGATGTCCAAAATACATTCTATTTCCACTACTAGCGGCGAGTAAGTTTGGACTGGTTCTGACGAGCATGGCAACGCCAGAATCTGCATGAGATCTATCAATTCTTAAAGGTGGATTTACACCGCTTCCGTATATATGGAGTTGACCTTCAGGCTCTATTGATATTCTCTTCATTCTTCCTGAGCCACCCAAGGTAACACCAGATGAAGAAGTATAAATATCTATACCGCCATCGCCCTTATTAAGAGTATCGTTTCCAGTTTGAAAGTCTATTGAGGATACGCTATTTGTTCCCCATTTGGCGCTTAATCTATTTAGCGTAGTATTAGCGGTTGTAACTCCACTGTCTTGTATGGCTAGGTCAAACTTAAAAAAGTTTTGAGTTCCACTACCGACAATTGGAGTAATAGAATCAACAATATGCAGCATGCTATTTCTAATAGTTTTAGCTGTAATTGCACCCGTGCTGTTGTCAGCTAGATCAGTTTCTAGCTTACTCTTTAAGTCTGTCTTTTTATACTCAGCCATTATTCAAACCATCCTGACCTATTTGTTAAGTGTGTTCTTGCTACGGCGTCACTTCCCGGCGAGTAAGGCCCAAGCACAGCTTCTCCAACAACACCATTAAGTTTATATTGGGTTTTAGCTTCTTCAAATCTTCTATTGATATCATCAAAAAGAATTTTTAAGCCAGTGACAATCCCCCTAAGATCCAAGGCTGATGGCCCGTCTCTAAGAGAAATGGCATTAAGCGAATGCGTTTTAAGCTCACTACCCAATAACATCTGAGCTGTCTTTAACGATACTAGATTAATAAAGGAGTCATCTTTATTGGATGATGTAGTTGGATCTGGGGTTAGAGTCAGCGAGTCTACGTCTATTGTGTATGTAGACTCAAAATCAATTTCTAAAGCTGCCAACTGAGCAGAAACCAAAACAGATTCTTCAACTCTGTCGTCTTGAAAAGTGTAGCTACTAGAATCCAAGTCGTTCACTAGGTGACGAACTATTAGGGTCATCTCGTTTTGCCAAGCCATATTCGTCTCCCTATAGGTTTCTATGAACTTTGAAAGTCGTTATATCTGTGTAAAATGTACCATCGGAAATAACAACTTTCCCCTGAAGCTTATAAGTACCAGCTTCGTCTAAGTCGTCAGATGCTATGTTGTAGTACATTTTTCCATCTGTGCCATCGCTATTAAAAACAGCGGCTTTTTCCATTTTAGTTCCAGATGGTTTTTTAATAATAATTTGTTTTGTGGAACTGGCGCTAGAAATATCAACAGCGCTAGAGCCGTCAGTTACAGTTACTAAGAACTTTGTACCAACGTCATTCATATGTATTTCATTTGCTGGCATTTTATCTCTCTCTTACAAGTGTTTTGCTAACAATTTTATCTATGTATCCAACCTTGCTTCTTGCCCTGTCAATACTTGCAGTTAAGCTAAATTCTTTGTCTATGTAGGTTGTGAATGGTTTTACCTTATCTATATACAAATCAACACTTCTGGATTTATCTATATAAAGCGTTATTTTGACTATATCTGGGTTGTCGTAGTCGCTGGAGAGTACGGGTGTTAATCTACTTAATGCATTAAGATTAGCAGACCCTCCTAGTAATAATACACTATTTCCAGCCAAAGATGCCGTACTTAGGAGTCTACAAACCTCACTAATAAAGGTAACGTTTGACGACAAGCTGGCAGAGGCCAACCTTTCCACAGTACCAAGACCATACATTTCTGCTCTGGCACTTAAGATCTGTTGGACTATTGTTCCATTACCAGTTAATGTGCAACCCCTGTTAAAGCCTTGCGTAAAACCGTCACTAAATGGCCCCAAAGTAGAAAGATGGGCTTGTCCAACTTTTTCAACTATACCATCAGAAGAAACTGAAACAGAACCAACAACACCCTTTGTTTCGTTAATGGTTAAGCTTGGAGCATTAGAAATGCTTGCGCTAGCAGATAATTCTTTACCAAAAGTAAACGTACCTACTATTCCACCGGATATTGTTACAGTATCAGCCAATAAGCTGGCGGCGGCCATGTGAACCACGCCAACGTTTAGGGTTGTTCCAGACGCAGATAAACTAGCAGATGCATGTCTGGTTACTACGCCAGCGGCAGAAAGCGTGGCAGTGGCAGATATTGCAACAGCGGGAATGAAAACCATATCCTCGTCTGACAACATTGTGACAGAAGAAGATAATGAAGAAGCAGCCCCAATGTTCAAGGTTTGAGCAGAGGACTGAGTAGCAGAGGTGGAAAGTGAGCTAACGCCTAATTTTATCGCATAGCCATCAGCAGCAAAGGTTCCTGCACTACTTAGTGAAGACAGTGCTTTTATTGTGAGTTTTGGACTTGCTGAGACGCTTAGTTCAGATGCTATCGTACTAGATAATGTGCTAGAACTACTTGCAGAAGCAGACAGCGTTGCAGAGGCCGATTTAGCAGAGGCTCCCACTATGGTAGCAACACCAGAAGCGGTGAGGGTTCCAGAATCAGCCATTAAGCTGGCAGCGGCTATATTAACCATGCCCGCATTAAGGGTTGTCCCAGATGCAGATAGATTTCCAGCGCCAAGCATTTGCAACACGCCCGCGCTAGACACAGACGCCGTTGTTGATAGATTGGCACTTCCTGTAGCTTCAGTACCCGTTACTGTAGGTATGGTAGAGAGAGGAAGTTCGCTTATTGCTCCAAAACCAAGCATATCAATACCTTATCTACGATGTTTAATTAATCCAAAAAACCTCCCTACAAAATATATATACACTATTATGGATCAACAAACATGATAAACGCACTTCCCTCTTCTGCAATAGAAATAAATTGATGCGCACCAATAGTCCACACATCTGACAGGGTTTCTCTATTTCTTCCGTTTATATCTATATTTACACCATTAGCAGTATCTAGGTCTAATCCCGTTAGAACTGCTACAGAAGCTGACGTTCCTATATGTAAATCCTCTGATCCACCAGTAGTTGAAACAAAACCTATTTGAGCTAAGGTTTTATCTGTAAATGAATTTGAACCAGTAGCTTCGTAGGTAGACGTACTAATTGTGTCATCTGATATGTTATAGTCTTCGTTTGCTGTTCCTGTGCCAGTGTCCCAAAAGGCTCTTTTATACGAAGCGGTGTCTGCAACCATTTTTGCCGCAATGTTATTTTTAACATTGGCGGTTTGGTTTGAATGACCGTTATATTTATAGGCAGTGGCAGGCTTGTTACTGCCGCTATCGTCACTCTCAATATTGTAAACAGTGTTGTTATATATATTAACGGTTCCCTGCCACGAATTAACAACTATGGCACTAGAGGAATCGTCGGTGGTTTCAACAATGTTATATATGATATTATTTAGTATACTTATGGTATCGGAAGATCCACCCCCTCCTATCATGTGAATCATAAAAGAGCCACTACTGCCGGGATTTCCACCTTTGTCATGTATAAGATTGTTTCTTAGAATGTTATCGTTATTAGTTCCAGTAAGAACTATCGCTTTATTTGTATTTTTAGAATCTAAGCTATCTAAACTTATATCAAGCCATTCAATAGTTACGTTGTCTACAGCTACTCTAATGATACCTTGGTCATGTCCAGAATCAGCCGTTGGTTTTAGTAAAACCCCACTCTCTGCTGTTCCATCATGTCTATTAGCAGCGACCACAGTTAATGTAACAGAAGCTAAATCTTGGCCAGTACTACCACCAATGGCGGTTCCACCATTGATAGTTGTGGTAGCTCCTGTAAACGTAGAATCAGCATACATGGTTCCAACAGCATGGTCTCCAGCATCGTATTCGTCTTCGTCTGACAAATCAGCTTCCCAAGTTGCGATTGTAGAATAATCTCTAGAGCTTGTTCCTATAGTTTTTGTTACAGTAGCCATTACAACAGCCCTTCTGTGATCTTATCGTAAGTTAAAATATCAATATGCTCTCTTTCATCCATAGGTTTTCTACAGTCGCACATATGGTCTGGGTTTCTTAAATCGTCTACAGAGCTTCCAAGCTCAGAAGACAAATCCCAGTATGGAACAAACCACTTTCTCTTTGCTAATATGACAGGATTATATTCTTCTGGTATTTCTTCTGGAGGGTCTTCTACAGCAGGCAAAGCTCTTGTACTAACCGTATCTCCAGAAAGCTCAACTCTAGTAAAAGAATCGCCATCATAAGTACGGCCCGAAGTGTTTATACAAATAAAATGCCTCTTCTCTAAATCGGTAAAAGGCCAACTGTTATGATTGTCTTTTAAATTATCGCTTTCGGTTTCTATATGGTTCCAAGCTACTGGAATAAAAACAGAAGCATCATTCCTCATCTTTCCGTACCACACTTCGCTTCCAGAAGGCCCAAATATCTTGTGTCGAGGGTTTTTGAGTCTCCTAGATATATATTGGTATGCATTGATAGCTTCGCCGTTTGCATTTGGAATGGTATTAAGGATATCTTCTTCACCAGTTAATAAATTAGTTCTTCTTATATCATTACTATTAAGTCTTTCAAACTTATAGGTACGAGTAGCTTGCTCAAACTTCTCTAGCAAAGTATTTAAGTCTCTAGTTCCATTAGTATTAAAACCAAAGTTATCAGAATTGCATATCATCTCTGCGTGAGCTAAATGAATACGATCAAAAGACATAGCGTCAACAACGTCTCCGTCTTGATAGTATTGGTTAGATCCATCTGATTTTATTTTTACTATTAGTTCCATTTGACTTTTTCCGAATATTTTTGCATTAGTTTTTTTCTTTGCGGAATACAATGTTTTCCAGCAAAATGTACTATAAAATCCCCTTCGTTATAGGCAGAGCCAAGATCTTTTTCTAAACCCTTTTTTGATTCCTTTGTTCTAAACCAACCCTCTCCCCACTGAGAAAACTCCATTGATTGTTTATCTGCTGCTTGATAATAGAACGAATTAAACGCCCTGTTTTTTGGTTCTATATAAACATGCTTATCAAAATTCATTGCGTTTTGATTATATAGATAGTTCATGCCACACTGCTCCCAGTAATTTCTTTTCTTGTATTTACGCAAATCTCCTGTAGGCCAATCCCAAAGCATATTGAGAAACTCTTTTGACCACTCTGTATTCTTTATAAAATAATGTCCACAGCATAAGCATTTTTTAGTTTTTATTCCGCAGTATTGTCCTTGCCCTTGGTTGGGTATTATCATGTCGTATTTTGGTTTTATAAAGCGTTCAAGCTTTACGGTATAGTCCATTATTAAGGCATCTACATCTGACCAAAAAACCCAATCTACATTCGTAGTCTCTAAAATCTCCAATATTAGCTTAACGCTATGCCAACTGGGATGTCTATCTTCAAACTTTGTTTCATAAAGACCTCTTTTAGAAACTAAATCATATCCATGTATTCTAGAATATCTCTCTTTGTTTTCTATAGCTATGTAAGCCCAGTCATCAAAATTTTCTGTGTGTAATTGTGCTATTGCTATTTTCATATCTAACTAGGGTAAATAAAGCTGTCGTTGTCATTGTCCTTCTTATGCTTATAGTATCTATATCCATAAAATGCTGCATAAAATAAACAAGTTAAAATAAAATATTTCACGTTAATCCATTCTTCTCTATAAAACCTTTTATTCTTTTATACCAAACATAATGCCCCTCGCTGTTTGGGTGAAGATCTTTTTCGCTTATTACGAATTTTGATCTATCTGAATTAACAAGAATCTGCTGACTATTATTAATTAGTTTATAAAACCTATTCTCATTAATTCTATCTTTCAGTAGGTGTAATTTCCTAAGTTCAACTTTCACATTGTAGGGCAAAACATTCAATGAATGGTACATGCAATACTTAATACCTAGGTTCTCGAAGAAGTCCTGCATCTCAAGAACCTGTCTAAACATTCTTGCCATGAGGTTTTCATAGTTATGGATTTTCTTATAGGTTTCCCAATCGAGATTTTGTGTCAACTTTTCTTTTTTCTTTTTTAGGGAAAACCAGTTTTCCCCCCAAGAAGATTTATGGTGTTCCTTTATGTAGTCAATTCTTGCTGGGTTAGTCCAGCCAATCAAAACAAATGTGTCTTTTATTCTTTCTGGGTTTTCATAAAAAAATAACTTAGTGGTGAGTATTAACCTGTCGTTTCCTTTTCCTTCTTTAGCAAGTCCTATATGTTTTAATCCAAGATGTTCTGCTAGCAAAACTCCTGAATGATTATTTACTCCAACTCTTTTAGTCAAAAAAGAACAACCGTTTGATAATAAAAAACTATGCATTTTTTCTAACCCATAGTTGGTAGTCTTTATATATTACTTCTAGTTCGTTTTTAAAAACATCAACAAAATAATCAATTGCTCTTTTTGTTGATCCATTCATAGCCTTTGAACCCGGACTATTTGGGTATCTTATTCCTAGTAGATAATCATCAAAAGCTATTATCCCTCCTTTCTTGAGGGTTCTAAAAGATCCTATTGCATCTTTAATAACAGCCTTCTCATCATGATTCCCATCTACATAAATAAAATCAAAATACTCGTTTGGAAATATTCTTAACTCTTCTGAAGAATCTCCTTTAACAATGTGAACTTTATCTTTAAGTCCTGTCTTGCTTATATTTGAAACAAACCTTACAAAGGCATCTCCTGTCCATTCAGCCCATGCATCAATGCAAAAAATTTGCGAACTCTCTTCTGTTAGTATGTTTTCCAGCATCCATATGGTTGACATTCCTTCAAATGAACCAATCTCAAGGAATACACATGGCTTGTCTTTAAACTCTGATAGCAGTTCCTCAAACTGATTAACAACCTTTTCTGGGTTGTTCTCAGAAAACCAATCTTCCGTAAATTCGTAGTCCATTATATTTTCTTAAGTTCCACGGAGTCCTTAACGTGCCATTTGTCTGTAATAGGTAGAAACCAATACACACTGCTAATACTACCAAGCTCGTAAAAAGTACCTGTAGTACTAGCGTTATACTCAATGCCAAACCTATTTTCTTTATCGTGTTTTAAGAACTCCTTGCCGTAAAAGTAATAATTTGAAATATACTCCAAGTCGTTATTTACTCTTTCGTCTAACTTAAAACCAAATCTTATACCCTTTCCGCTAGTTGTTACATAAGAAAAAAGTATTCTGTCGTCTTCACTTAGTTTTCTAAAAAGTTTATCTGTATATGCATCATCACAATAACCCTTGTGCTTCTGCTGCATTATTGGAAATTTTACTTTCAGTATGGAAGTATTTTTTTCTCTATCTAGCTCTTTAACTATTTTTGAATTGTCTGGTCTAAACTTTTCTAAATGCTCTACAGAATCAAACTCTCCTATGACTATTCTCACATCGTGAGAAACATAGTCGATTGGATGATAGATGTTGTGTCTTACATCCCGTTTTTCATCTTTGTAGAGACTGAAAAGCTTTAGGTCTTGTATATCTCTGTCTTCTTGTTTAGATCCATAATCAAACGTGTCTTCTAACGTTCCATGAATTTTAGTCCAGCGAGGCATCTGACCAATATTAGTTAGGTATATCAGCATAGCTCCTTAAAGACTTCCTCTGCTATTTTGTGTTTTTCTTTTTCTCTAGAGGCAAAAAATAACCCTCTGTCTGTAAGTTCATTCGGTCTTTGTTTTTTGTCTTCTATGCACATGTAGTCTTTATGCGACGAAAGAACTCTTCCTATTAAGTCAGACCCTTCTCCTTGATTATTACCTATATTAAAAAGATTGGTGTCGTGTGCCATTATGTTTGGGGTTTCATTTCTTAGAAGCATCAATAAATCTGCTCCAGCCCCTTTTATCGAATGGTCTGCATCCACAAACACGAAGTCAAAGTCTCTCCATTTCGCTAAAACATCCTCTCCTTTTTGGGTGTGTAGTATTACGTTTTGAGGCTTCTTGCACATGGAAATCAGAGTCCTTAATTGTTTTGTTGGACATGGATCTATAATGTGTAATTTAAAATCTTTTCCTTGGTTAAGTGCCTCTATAAAAGCGGCTGTAGAAAAGCCCGTATACGAGCCTAACTCAGCCACTCTCTTGAAATCATTGCGTATTAAAATCTGGTGTATTATTTCTACATGTCTTTTATCTGCTATCCAGTCAGGATGGTCGCAATCTAGTGTAAATTCATATCTCGTAAAGTCCATTTAACGTCCTCGTAATTGGATATAATTTCTTGTATTGGTCTGGTTTCCTGTTTTATTAGTGATGCGGGTTCTAACTTAATGTAGTCTAGACCTAAGTAGTCTTGAATTGATTTTATCGTTTTATCAAAACTGTCACACAAGTCTTCATAAAATACTGTCTTGTATTCCACGCCCCAACTTTCAAAGTCGCTATAAAGCTTATTCTGTCGGTTTATAAAGTATTCTAATTGTGCTATATTGAGTTCTACCTGCTGTATGGACTTCTTATCTCTCCAGTAACCTGTTTTGGTTGCTATGATTAGTGATGTAAGCTGGGCTAATATATCCCTTCTTCTTAACAAAATAAACTTATCAATTTTTGAAAAGTCTAAGTCGCTATCAAGCACTAAATGCCACACAAACCCAACATAACAAAATTTGTTTATAGACGGGTTAATAGTGTCGCTATATATATAATCCTTTATTTCAAAGTGGTCTTTATGTGTTGGTAGGATTCTGTGTTTATTATTTGATCTAAAAAATTCTCCTGCCCACCGCATCTTTGGGTGATTGTTTAAACTCATCCTTAAATAGTGTGTGCCAGCCCTTGGAGTGCTTACTATTGCACACTTTTTAGGTTTCATATTAGTTGTCGTTTACAGGCATGTTTTGACCGATTACGAACCCATCCATATGGCCTTCAGCCCTAATGATAAATCCATAGGTGTCAGCTTTATCATCTGTGGCAGTCATAGTTGGAGCAGTTCCTCCGGGCCAACTAATAGCAACAGTTACTGCGCTTCCACCGCCATCAAAGTCCATAGTGACTGCGTTCCAAGCGATAGTATATGGGCCTGAACTAGCATCTTGTTCAAACCTTATCATAAATCTTTGACCAACTTTTCCATACGTAAAGTCTATGTCTGTTACATTAGCATTTAATTCTACATCAAAGTAATTGGCTTTTCTTAAATCTATGTTTACTGTAGCATCTTCAGGTTCTGCTTCAGCATTTGCTATGGGTTGATAAACCGCTTTAGCTAAAGTTATGGAACCACCATCATGAATAGTGATAGCATCATCGCCATCTGTATATTCAATCAAAGGTGTTTGTACAGATGTTGTACCTTCAATTAGAGGAGCAGTAAAAGAAGTAACAGCACTACATGCGTCGGCTAATTCAGCGGAGCCTATCACATCATCAGCTATTGATACCACCCCAGCGTTGGTGCAGGTTACATCGCCACTCAAAGCAAAAGAACTATAATCTGTTCCATCTGCAATCAAGAAGTGAGTTGTGGTTGCCGCCAAGCTATCATCAAATAGCGCGATTTTAGCACCCGTAACTGCATCGTCGGCAATGTATGCGGTAGCAATCGCAGTACCATTCCATGTTCCCGTGGTAACAGTACCTACTGTAACAATACTAGAACTACCAGCAATTACAGAATAAAGCGACCCCAAGGCAGTTCCACCTAGAGTAATAGCGTCAGCTTCAAGGGTTCCATCTACATCAATATCGCCAGCTAGATCAATATGACCGGGAATAGTTACTACAGACGCAGCGCCAGCTCCGACAGTAACATCTACTTCGCCATCAGTTGTAGACCCTGTTAATGAAAGTCCAGCAGTATTATTACCATCATTTTCTGCTACGTAAAATTTAAGCCCACCACATTCGTCACCATTAGAAGCGTCAGCAACAATACCTTCGATTCTAGCGAATTCGATATTATCTTGATTATCATCATCTCCATAGAAGGTGATAGTACCGCAAACATCACCATCTGTACCAGCAGCGCCTCTGTCTAGAACAAATTTAAGTATACTACCCGTAGTGTCATTAAAAGCATGCTTTAACAGAACAATAGGGGGTGTGTTGTCGGTGGTAGAACTGGCTAGTAATGTTGTGCCATCGTAGGTAAGAGTGGCTTCTACTGTAGCCTCGTCCGAATCTTTATATGTCAAAACGCCATTGGCAGTACTTCCATCATGCGATATTCCACCACCACCAGCGGCTTCCCAGTCAACGGTTCCATCGGCTTGTATGGTAAGAACGTCACCGTCGCTATGTCCAGTAGAGGTTACAATACCAACCGCTCCAGTACCTGTACCTGCCAGTACGTCACCAATAGCAATGCCGGATATGTCGAGTTCCAGCCCGCCAACTTCATGTTTAAGAACTCCGTCTGAGGCGGTGAATGCGGTAATTGTCGTAGGGTCGGTGGAATTGTCACCAACCACGATAACACCATCGCCTAAAACAGCTAGCGCCGTAATAGCACCAGTTCCACTACCTAAAAGAATACCACCATCAGTAAGAGAAGTTGCTCCAGTACCGCCTTTAGCGACAGTAACCGTATCAGACAAGGTGCTTCCTGCCGCAGTTACAGTTATATTCCCAGTACCATCGAAAGACACCCCGTTGATGTTTCTAGCAGTAGCCAGTGCGGTTGCGGTAGCGGCGTTGCCAGTACAACTACCAGAACTACCAGAGGCATTACCCGTGACGTTGCCAGTTAATGGCCCGCTAAACGCAGCGGCAGTAAGAAGACCGCTATTTGGATTATAGGTTAAACCAGTGTCTGTTCTAGGGTGTTCGTTGCCCGTGGCCGCATCTACAAACACCGGATAATGCGTGGCATCAGTTGTGTTAGTAGCCGCCAAGGTTATCGTAGTGGCTATCGCCGCAGTTCCGGTAGTGTCTTGGTTAAGAGTGCCAACGACAAAGTCTAAGGTTCCATCTCCATCTTCATAGGTGACGCTAATCCCGGTTTCTGTATTGCCAGTAACCATACCCCCAACTATGTCTTGAACCTGTTCAGTCGATAATTGAGTATTGTCATTATCAGCAGCAATTGTTATAGTACCAGCGCCATTAGTAATAGTAACATTAGAACCCGCTGTTAATGTAGCAACCGCAGGGTCTGTGGAGTTATCACCAATTAATAGCTCTCCATTTCCTAAAACTGCCGTTGCAGTAATAGCGTCCGTACCGGAACCTAAAAGAACACCACCGTCAGTGAGAGAGGTTGCTCCAGTACCACCTTTTGCAACAGTGACTGTATCAGATAACGTTGAACCAGCGGCTGTTATGGTTATATTTCCAGTACCATCAAAAGAAGTACCATTGATAGTCCTAGCAGTTTCTAGTGCAGTTGCTGTCGCAGCATTACCAGTTGTATCTTGGTTTAAAGTCCCGACAACAAGATCAATAGTACCATCGGCATCTTGATAGGTGGCAGTAATACCCGTCTCAGTATTGCTGCTAAACATTGCCCCAACTTTATCTTGCACCTGCTCGTCGGTAAGCGTGCTACCACCAGTAGCAGCAGCCCATACAGCATCGCCACTAGAGTCTATTGTCAAAACCTGATCTTCATCACCGGCTGCCAATAAAGCTGGATTTCCACTAGCATCTCCAACAATAATTTTACCACGAGCGATTCCAGCTAATTCGGCAATACCAACAGCATTATCGGCTATATCAAGAGTTATAGCGGCGCTTTCAGAACCACTATTTGCTACAGTAATAGCGCTATTTCCAGCGTCAGCTATAGTGGCAACATAATTTCCGGTGGTGTGTGTGCCAAGGGTTATAAGGTTGTTTAGGGTGGTTGCTCCAGTACCACCCTTAGCCACCGTAACGGTATCTGACAGTGTAGAGCCAGCAGCGGTTATAGTTATGTTTGCAGTGCCATCAAAGGAGGTTCCATTAATCGTTCTGGCAGTTTCCAAGGCTGTAGCCGTAGCTGCATTTCCGGTAGTGTCTTGATTTAGTGTTCCTATGACAAAGTCCAAAGTGCCATCACCATCTTCATAAGTAACGGCAATTCCAGTCTCTGTATTTCCGGTGACCATGCCACCAACAATATCTTGGACTTGTTCCGTGGTGAGCTGCGTATTGGTGTCAGTAACAGTACAGGTTATCGTAGCAGAGTAGTTACCGCTTGTCGTATTAGTTTCGCTATCTATGGTGATGCCAGTACCGGCGGTTAAATCTACACCAGTCATGTCTCCTGCATTTGTAGTGTATCCATAAGCCTCAATCTTATCTGCAATAGAGGCGGCGGTCATTAATGAAGTATCATTATCATCAAAGGTAGTGCCAGAGTCTTGTACAGTAGTTATTCCAATAGTACCCGAAGTAAACTCATCAAACGTCCACGTACCAGTAGTAGTAAAGCCACCGGCAGTAATGGTTCCGGTTGTAGTATCGCTTCCGTCATTTCGTAAAAACTTATCTTGAACGGCTGAAGCCGGAAGCGTGCCTGTAACGTCTGCTGCTAAATCAATTGCGCCTAAAGTAATCGCCTGAGTGGATATCGACAGATAATCGTGCGAACTAGTAACAAGAGTGACGGCTGTAGAATTATCAGTACCCGCTGCATCTACACCTAAAGTCGTTCTTTGCGCAGCGGCATTCGCATCGTCTAGCAACGCCTTTCCTGCCGCCGTAAGATCATACGTGGCGGCGGTTCCAGACCCAGTAAACTGAATTCCTTTATCTGCCGCTGACGTTAAACCAGCGATAGCTGCCAAATCAGCATCATAAGCTTGGACGTTAGTTCCAATTACAAGACTAAGGGTTGTAGGAGTAACGTTTGAATTTAAGAGTGTTGAAAGGCTGGTTAGATTGGTTCCACCATTCGCTACAGGAAGAGTTCCTGTAACCTCAGAGGTCAAATCTACAGTATGAGACAATACCCCACTAGAATCTAGATATACAGCTTTGCCAGCAGGATAAGTTGCAAAAACTGTATGCGTACCTGAAGAGAGGCTAATTCTATTGTTGCTATTGGTACTAGCAATAACATTGCCATCAGTTCTTGTTAGGGTGTCTGGACTACTATCGCTAATAGTACCAAGACCGACCTCCCACGCAGTGCCGTTGGCATCTATCAATGCGTAGTAGGTAGTATCAGTAATACCTGCGGCAACGAAACCTTGAAAACCACTAACAGCACCAGCAAGATTAAGATTGCTAGTACCGGTAGTGGTACTTGTTTCTTTTACCCTGTCTTTAATTACTAGAGCCATAACTCACCCCTTAATTAATAAAGGTGATTAGGCAAACGTAATATCTAAATCACCAGCGTTGAATTTAAATACATCGCCGTTTTGAACATCTCTAGTAGAAGTCAAAGAACCATGAAGTAAAACATTTCCAGCACTTGCTGCGTCTGCAACAATTACGCCAGAAACATTGCCCCAATCACCAGTTGCTGTCGGAAAAGTAATAGCGCCAGTATTTTGCGTTGCACCATCACTAGGGGCATCCCATGCGGTTACTTGAACTCTAGCATAAGAACCACCGCTCGCTTCTTGAGTAAGAGTTCCAGCTTCAAGTTTAGCCGTTTCATAAAATTTAATAAGTCCCACATATATACTAGTTCCGGGTGTAGTAAATGCAGTGTTTCTCAAAACGTGGCTGGCCAGCGCGTTTTCGAGATATGTTGACATAGCTGACATATTATATGTCTCCTTTTTTCTAGAAAGTTATTAGCTCCATTCGCTTCCAAGTATCTGTATCTACACAAACATATAGATGGTGTACTATAGTCCCATCATAGTCAGTGCCTCCGAACTTCGTTTCGCCTTTTGTGCAAGATTCAGTTGCGCTGGATGGTTTTGTATCATCCCAAAACGTTAATGAATCACCGACATCAGTAAAAACACTCCTAATGTTTTCTGGAGTAATTTGAGCCGAATTATTGTCTGGTAATAACGTACTAACTTGGGTAGTAAGCTCTGTTTTGGTTCTTTTGGTCATGCGTAAAATTTCCAATTACGTCTGTAATTCCAATATATTATACACCATAAATACAAAAAAACCGCCCCTAGAAAACTAGGGACGGCTTAATGCGTGGTTATCTAACTAAGATTCTTAGAAAGAACCAAGGAGGATGCGTCTGTTATCCAGAACAGCAAATCCAATCTCAGCCCAACCGTAGAAGCCAGCTCGTTGCTGACGGTGCAATGCATCGTCTTCAAAGATCTGAACATCTTGCTTGACAGGCATAATAAAGCTGTCATTAGCAGACAAGTCAAGACCAACCACTAGCTCAGGATCAGTACCGTTCAGGCTACCAGCAAGCTGGTCGCTGAAGAACAGTTGATATTCCTGAGATTCACCCAGTTCGTCCATGTCGTGAAGATTCACACCAAAGACGCGGGTGATTGCAGCGCCGTCATCTCCGGCCTGATAGATTTCACGACGAGTGATCTCGTCAACTTGATCAATACCCCAGTTGCGGATATCTTCAAGGGCTTCAGGCGAAAGGTAAACGTCGGTCAACTTACCACGGTTCAAGGAACCGGAGTTGCCACCAGCGTTTCGACGCATAACGGTTTTCATCAAAGAAATGATACGCTTGGTGAACTGACCATCAGCAGCATCAGCGTCATAGACCAAAACATTTCGGTCAACGCCAGCAGCCAACAGGGTGTGCCAACCATCATCATTCATCTTCTTTACAAAGCCAGCTTCAAGAACTTGCATTGCGCGACCCACAACATCCCAACGGGCTTCACGAGCGTAGCGAAGAAGGTAATCAATCGAGGATGCGACTGAATAAGTCGGAACCATGACGTAATCGCCTTCAACAGCACGTTCAGGAACGCGACCGTGACCGGGATTGGTGTAAGCCACATGATCGCCTTCTGTTCCGGGGGAAAGAAGGTCAAGTGGGAATTCAGCGGCAGAACCGGGAGCCATTTGGATCTTTTCAAAGATACCATCAAGAACATCGCCCACCAAAACACCCTTACGGAGGGGAGTTTCAAGAGCAACCGCCAGTTCTCGCTGTGCAGCGAGAGCCTCATTCTTTTCGGCGCTACCGGAGCGCTGAATGAGTTCAATAAAATGATCATCAGGTTTAGTCATTCTACTCATTATTAAAGTCTCCTTTAAGGGTTAAAATTATTCTAATGCACCAGCGTCGGTGTTCATGACACCAGCAGGTAGATTAATTTCTACTTTGGCATAACCATCTTCGTCCTTAGTGGACATCCAACGACCAACATGAATATATTCAGTTGAGTCAACGTTGGCTTTAATGGTTAGGTTACCAGCAGTAGCGTCATCAAGATAAGCCAGCGCGCCAGCAGTAGGCGTACCAGTAATCATATTGGTTACAACATAACCCTTCTTAAGGACGGCTACTTTACCACCCTTTTGGACTTCATCTTTGTGCCAGTTGATGTGTTGGCGAGTGAGGTCAAGGTTAACTACATCGTTGAGCAGAACGCCCACAGGAATAACATCATTCGCTGCGGCTGTATATGCTACTTTTGCACCAGCTTGATCCATAGCTGCACCAGATCCAGCGCTTGCAAGGGCAACAACCCCTCCACGCTCTGCTGTGCCAGCATTGTAGAAATAGCTAATGTCTACATCGAGTTCATTTCTATCAGCTTTCAAAGCCATGTTAATGTCTCCTTAAAACATATTACTTATTAAGAGTTGCCGTTGAACGAAGAACGTTGGATTCAAGCCATTCGCTAGCACTTGCTCGTAACTCATCACTTGAGTCATCGCCAGCGTCGGCCAATGCAGCTTCAACTTCTTCTTCTACATCTTCAAGAACTTCAGCTTCAGCTTCAGCTTCTGCTTCGTCAGTTTCTTCTTCCGTAGCTTCATCAGCTTCGGTAGCTTCTACTTCTTCAGCTTTGGGCTTTCCAGCTTCTGGCTTATCTTCTTCTTCGTCTTCGTCCTTTTTCTTCGGGGGAAATTCGCCCTTCTTTTTCATCAAAGCGACAATTTCCTCGAACATTTCGTCATTTGCTTCGGCAAACTTCTCAATAGTTGCTTCAGCTTCCTCGCCCTCTACGCCAACTTCAAGAAGCGCGGTCTTGCGAGCCAGCAATTTCTTTTCAGCTGCGTGAGCTTCGATTTTTTCGTTGGCGCTAGCCAACTCTTCGTCCTTCTTAGCAATTGCTTCTTCTAACTCAGCAACTTTAGCTTGAGCAGCTTCAATAGCGGCTTGGGCTTCAGCAATAGCTTCGTCTTTTTCAGAAGCAGTAGCTTCAAAAGCTTCAATCTTTGATTGAAATTCTTCGTCTTTCTGCTTGGTAATTTCAGCCTTAAGAGCATCAGAGGCTTTCTTAGCGGTGGCCAGTTCAGCCTTAAGCTCTTCTACCTGTTCTCTGAGAACGTCAGACATATCTTTATTCTCCATATTAGTAAAACTATAGTTATTTATTTCTTCTGCTTGCGAAGATTGGAAAGGATCAACATCATTTAAAATAAGGCTTCTTGGATTGGCGGGATTGCTAACAAGCCCTTTTCCAGAAAATGCAATATTTCTTAGAAGTCGTCCTATCGTATATCCATCATACTTACCTTCTCCTCCATATGCTCTAAGGTATTTAGTCAAAAATGCCGAAGATTCGTCTCTTGCTATAATTTTTTGATCACCGTCAGGTGTAACTACAGCGTAATCGAAATCATTAAACAAACACTCCATTGAAACAAACCATTTTCCCTCTTCAATTTGAGAAATGATTTTTTGCATTCTTTCACTTAGTTCTGGAGTAGTCCAGCTATTGTAAAGAACAGCACTTGTTGCAATGTCGAACTTGTTGTTTCCGGCAATACTGTTTATTTCATTGCCTTCTTGGTCTATAACAACACTCCCTGTTATATGACCAATAATGTCAGATTCGTCGTGCATAAAATTGAACTGCTTATTTACGGGAGTATCCTTAGCAGTCCATACTTCCTCTGTTGCGAAAACATCATCATTCTTGTTCCATCCTGTTGAAACCAAGATGGAGTTCAAGTAATAAAGGTCAAACTGATCTTTATCGTCAGCTTCAGACTTTTCTTGAGCAACAACTAATTGTTTAATGCTCTCTTTTTGCCTTTTGCTTGGAATGTAAGTAGTAACGGGAGAAGCATATGCAATGCTTGCGTTAGACTTAATTTGATCTTCAAGACCAGAATCTATTTCATTTTGATATATTTTCATGTATCACCTCAAAAGAATATACACCATAAACAGAAATAATTGTTAAAAACGTTACTCTGTTTTACTTAAAGCATAGCTGGAAACATTGATCTGTCTAACCTCATCAATATTGGGTTCTCTTCCATTTCTACCCAAGAAGTCTTCTTTTAATTCTGCCAGTAGCAAGGCGGTGCTAGAAGCAATAGAAATAGGCTTCTTAAGCAAGGCGCTTATAACGTCAGGCGTTATCTCTATAAAAGGCTCCATATTGCAGAGTATGCAAAGCTTTAGATGTTCCAGTTGTTCTGTTTCGCTCTTAGTCAAAGACCTTAGATTACCTTTGCCAAAATGAGATAATATAGCAGGGTTAATAACTTTCGATATTTGACTTTGGGTTTTTGTCGCCCATAAAGAAATATTTACAAACTCAGAATTGACAGACTCTCTAGGCTTAACCTCTTTTTGTTTTCTCTTTTCTTTATCCTTGGAGTTCTTTGGCCTACCATCTTCTGGTCTTCCAGTTGGGTTAAACTTTTCTTGGGGAGGAGCTGGTTCGTTTTCTTTTCTCTTTTGCTCCTTGTCAAGCCTTTTGTCTTCTTTTTCTTCTTTTTGGTTTTCAATGCTAATCTTATCTCTTCTGTCTTGCGGGTCTGTAAGAGGATGATTACCAGTATCAGGAGAAGGAACCAAGCCAAAGTCTTCTGGCTGCATAGAGTCTTTGGTAAGAGCAATCTTTTCAAGATCGTTGCGGTGTTGAGGATTGTGATAAGGCCCAGCTTTTGGAGGCATGGATTCTCTATTCCTATCTTTTACTTCTCGACGAATTCTAATCTTCTCAATTTCAGGAATTTCCCCAAACCGCTCAACAAGCGTTTCAGAGCTAATAACGTTTCTGTCGGCAAGCTGGATAAGTAAATTCTTCTCAGAAGCTTCATCAGAAAGAACCATTTGATCAAAGTGGATTTTAGCGGGAAGCCTGAAGCCCATCGCCTTTTGAACTATCTCTAGTTCTGTATTCCACCAATTAACCAATATTTGACGACCATACTCCAAACGCTCAACAAGAGTTTTAAGACTAATAAAATTATTAGTGAAGCCACCGCCAGTAGAGGCCATGCCGGTGAGGGTAGGAGGAATACCAAGGCCAGCATATATGTTTGTAAGTACTGGTTCATATTTTTCTTTCCCTAAGAACCTAAACACTTGAGTACTAGATTCTGTAAATTTTAGTTCTGGCCCCCATACAAGATCCATTGTGCCACCACCAACATTGCTAGCTAATATATTTCTTAGCTTATTAATAGCAGCTTTAGTTGGAAGTATTTTATTATCTAGATCTCCAAGGCTCCAAAGTCTTATATTAGAAATAGCACCATCAAGGGCGGATATGTCTGCTAGCTTCATCTTTTCTAGCATTATAATGTCATCAAGAATAGCATAGATCATTGGGTTAGCCCAAACAAGCCAATCATCTTTCTTGTAGTAATGGACTGATACTTTTTCAGGATCTAAAGGAACCATAGTATCGCCTTCTTTTATGGCCTTCAAGATATCTGGAGGAAGCATTGATGTTAAAGTCTTGGTGCTAGAGGTATGTCCATTAAGACCTCTATTTGCTAAGTTCCTTACAAGCTTAGATACTTTTAGAGCGTATTGTGGCTGCCCAACAAAAGTTGCTAGCTCATTTCCCATAACCTCAATAGATAGAGGATTTAAGAAATCAAACTTCCAAGGTATTTCTCTTTTGGGAACTTTGAGATCAATTATATCCATATCAGTTTCACCCATAGAGCGAAGCTGTCTTTCTGTTCTCTTGTTTATTTTAGCTGTTCTTCTTTTTACGACTACGTTTCCACACCTATACAGGGTGTTTAAAAACCTTTCGCTTCTTTCTCTTCCTCCGATTTTTTGAAACCAAGCTCGGAAAAATTTTTCAATTCTCTTGTTTGGATGAACGATGTTAATTCCTTGACCGGCAAAGTCTGCCATAAGGTCAATAACATTTCTAATTATCCCAACCTTGTCATAGGCAGACATGCACATCTTTATCGCTTCTTTTTGGCGTTGAGGAACAGACTCAGCACCACGAAAGCGATTATAGTCTTCTCTAGTAAATCCAGTTCTTACTGAGCGATTGGGTTCTAAATCTAGAAAAGATCTACGATTATAGGCTGTGGCCTTTTGAATACCATCATAAGAATCAATATTGTCTGAGGTGTCAGCAAGGGCTTGTTGTTTTCCAGAGTCGTCAGACCAAGTAACAAAAGCTTGGACTTTTTGCTGATCTTGAATTGGGTCTTTGGCCATTTTTTTACCTATTGAATTGTAATTGGAATGATTAGAGAATTAATCTAACTGATTATACACCAAACTAGTAAACATCCTTCATTCCTTCTGTAAACCAAGACGGCCCTACATATTCCGGGCCTTCTGTTTTGCCCAGTACGCCTCCTGCAAAACCACCAATAGTATCATAAACGCGAGGTGGAGGTGTGCGCAATATCTTTCTTGCAGACATGTTAGCCATAATCAAGGAGGAGTATCTATCTTTTCTTAAACGGTCTTTTCTTCCACCGGGAAGTTTAACCTCTGGGGTATCCCACTTATCTCTACCAGTAGTAGTCTGTGTCATGATGATCATAGAAAGTTCATCTTTAAGCTCTTCTATTTCCATAACAGAATCTTCTAGTGTGTCATAAAGCCTGTTCGTTAATTTATCGTCGGATACAGCTAATCCCAAGGTTGCAGAATCGAAATATGGAAACAAAACAGTTTTGTCTTCAAAGTCTTTTCTTAAGCTATGGTTGGCTTCTGCTACCCAATCAGCCTTAGCGAACTGGATCATTTCTACAATGTGCAGTCCGGGTTCACCATCAGTGTCTTTTTCTTTCTTGTCATCAATGGTAGGCCATATGGGAAGTTCGCCTTCTCTGATTTTGTCTTTGTCATGAAGGGCTTCAATGATTGCAATACCTCCACCCTGAGCATCTAGAGCTATTTCTTGACAAGGAAAGACCTTCATTAGATCTCTAATCTTTCTAGCGCAGTAAGAGTAAAAGTCAGTCTCGTCAGCAACTCCGGCTTTTAACTGTTCTTTATGCCTACCCCTGTCTGTCGTCCAGCAATAAACAATCCTGCTATGGTCTTCATGTACTTCCATAACAACAATCGAAAAATTATCCACTTCAGAAGCAGGGTCAATGCCATAGACATATCTACAATTAGGATTACCCCTGAGAACCGCTTGAAAATTCACCTCTCCACTTGGAAGACTAATTGGGTTTTGTGGAGAAACCACGCAGGATTCAATGAGAGAGCGTTTAAAGAAACCATTGCTATCCGTGGAGAAACACGCCCCAAACTCCATTTGATAAATCCCTGAGTGAACCGTGGCTTTTGAGCGAGCTACCTGAGCTGCATCCATAAAGCCATCAGGTAAAAGCTCAAACGGAACACGAATAATGGAATACTGACGCCAATCAAAACCGTTAGGAACCCCATCTTCGCCAAATATATCCTCAAGCCTCTTTGGGTCGCCCTTGCTGTTGATAAAACTTTTCCACTTCTTCCAGTATTCAGCGAAGTGATTAAAATCATAATACGCAGTACCAGAAAGGATAATTTGGTTTGCGCCTTCTTCATGGGCTTCTTGTTCGTCTTCTGACATTTCCCCAAGTTCAATAGCCTTCTTTTCAGCAGCCACCCTTCTTACGTTCTCAATAGGTGATGCACTAACGGCGGCAAAACCAGCAACAACGTTTTCAAATATCTCTCTAGGAATAGATGCAAATTCATCAGCAATAATATCGTTAGCACGTTGACCACGAATTTTACTACCATCACCAAGAGGCAAACAGGTAACAGTGCTTTCACCTATTTTAAGTCTACACATATCAACATCTCTTCTTGGGCCACCATCGCCTCCAACAATATCTCTCAGTAAAGGAGAATTGCGCCAGATAGTATCCATATACTCAAAGAGAACTTTAGACTGTCTAAAGGCAGCACCAACAATAACAATCTTTCTCCCCGGCATTAAAAGAGCGCGAAGTATAGCGTACACAGAAAGAATAAACGATTTACCAAAACCACGGCTTGCTATGAGCATTGGAAATTTTCTATTCCACATTTCTTTAAGCATTAAGGCTTGGGTTGGCAAGACATCTATGTTTAGCACTTCTTTACAGATAAAAGAAAAGTACTCAGGGTTAGTCATTAACCATGTTAGCTTTGTTGTAAACTCTTCTTCAGTTTGAACGCTGAAAGGGTTAATAATGTTAGCTTCAGGATCTATGTTCAGCCAAGCATCATTGATTGCTTTTATATTTTTATTCTGCATGTTCACGCAGTAATATCTCCGTAACTTCGTCGAATATAATCATAGCTCTTTGTTCTGCGTTGTCTTTGTCTTGAGCAAATATAAGCTCAACACCATACTGCTCCTCATATTCGCGTAGCTTTTTCCACATAAACTTACCGTTCATTCTTACGTACTGTATTTGCTTTTTAGGAATACCCGAATTTTTTGGAAAGTTCATAAGGTCATCTATGCTGAATTCCATAATGACATACTTCCAGCGAAACTTAGACATTCTTTCCATCTCGGCCTCGAAAGCTTTTCGCTTTTTACCAAGATTCATAGCTAGTTCACCAGTAGAAGCTTTTCGCTCTATTACGAGATCTTTTTCTAACCCCTTGGCTGTGTAGTCTCCGGTTTTTAACCCCCAGTTAGCAACGGCTAAACACCTGTCTGAAGATTTAAAATTCCAACCGTTCTTTTCTCTAGTGTCTTTTAGTATTACGTATTTTTGACTCATCTAATTTGCCTTAAACCAAACTGCCTTGCTTCATGTGTTGTTTTTATCTCATCAAAATTAATACTATTAAAATCAATAACTTGCCCAGATAAATATCGGTAATTTAGTTCTTCAATTGGCGCTGCGTTAAAATCAGCCATTGGATGTGTAGAGTTATAATTCATACAAACCACATGAGATTCTCGTGGACAATAGACTACGTCTTGTCGTACTTGGTCTCTATGATTGCTTGAAAAGTTCTCTATTTTTTGTGGTAGTATAGCCCATTGATTACTTGTCTCCATGAACTGATCACCATTGAAAAAATCCAATACGCTTTGGGTCTTATAAACAATCCCATCCCAACTAAAACAAAAACCGTAACTGCTAAAAGCAGAGTGGTCTTTAAAGTTATACTTTAAGAAAGTTTCATCTTCGGAAACTGGCTTTAGTTTTACGTTTCCTTCTGTGGTGTTATATCCAACTCTTAAATTCACAGACCACGTTTCGTCATCCAACTTGTTTGTAATCTCTTCGGGAGTAACTCTTAGTGGCCTATAGAAAATACAATCATCCATAAACAAGGCGAAACTGCCGTCTTTGAAATTATTTAAAAAGTTGTAGAAGTTGTCGAGAAGGTATGACTCTCGGACAAAGGTAGCGCCCAGTTTCTCAGAGATGAGTAATTGATACCCCTTTTCAAACTCAGGGGTGGTTGTTGTAAATATTACATAAGGGTCGAATATCCCAGTGGCATTGAATTGTAGGCTTTCAAGTAATAGCCTAAGCTGTGGCGCTCTATTCTTACTTACTATCAGTGCTGGTATTCTGTCCATTATTTTTCCTTACTATATCCATAAACAGAGGAGCGTATTGCCCCTCATGTCCAGTAATTTCCTTATGGCACTTCCAGCATAAAGTAATGCCGTTATCTTCGTCAAATCTTAAATGTGGAGCATCGGCCCATCTAATAATATGATGTGCGTTCAAAGCCCTCTTGTATCCACATCCGGGCATTTGACATTTACGCCCATCTCTTTTGTAAATCCGATTGCGCCATTCCGTGTAGACTGGGTCGTTATAGTCTCTCATTTACTTTTCTGAACAAGGGTTATAGCTCCTTGTTCTATTGCTCCCTTTTCTTCTTGGCAGTCTGGGCAGTTCTTGTAAAATTTATCACCATGAGGTTCTGCAAAATGGTGAATTTTTAATAATGCTACATTTAGAAACTGCTGATTACTTAACATCATATTGAAAGCTTGTTCATTTCCCCTTTTTAATACTTCAATTTCGCTATGAAGGAGGTGGTCAGGTTTATTGCTTGCGGCTATTTTCAACATCAAAACTTTTGTTTCTTCTCTGTCTTGATGAAACATGATACCTAGGGTTATGGTGAGTGATATATTTATTACTAAGAGGACTGTGAGTAAATTTTTCATTGTAAATCTTTCTATTGCTTATACCTATGCATAAGGTCTAACTTTAACCAATTTTACTATTCTAATATCGTGTATCAAACCTTCCTCTAAATAATCTACCACCTCTTCAGTAAGATTAGTTCTAATTATAAGATCTTTGAATTGCTCAACGGCATCGTGACATGCTGCGTCTGGATCGTCTGCGTCTTGCCAAAAATGATAATGCTTCTTGTCGGCCTGCACGCCTAATTTATTAAGTGCATTTAGAGCCTTCCCTGTTTCTATCACCACCTTGTATATCATACTGCACCATTCTGATAACTAAGTTCTCAAAGTCTATTTCTGGTTCCCAGTCAAGCCTTCTTTTTGCTTTTCTTGCTAAACCCCTTAAGTAAGGAACTTCGGATGGCCTCTTAAGTTCTGGGTCTATTTCCACATAATTAGCGTACTCATTAATATTTATACACTGAAAAGCTTGTTTTACGCAGTCTTCTACTGAGTATGTCTTACCAGTGGCTATTACAAAGTCCATAGGTTCTTCGTACTGTAGCATTAGCCACATAGCTTTTACATAGTCTTCTGCATGTCCCCAATCGCGTTTAGCAGCTAGATTCCCAAGTTTTAGTTTGGGAATACTACGACCCGTCTGGGTCGCCCAGTAGAGATCTGCAACATAGCGGCTTATCTTACGCGTCACGAAGCGTTCTCCACGCCTTTCGCTCTCGTGGTTGAACAGAATACCTCCGCAAGCGAAGATGTCGTAGGAGTCCCTGTAGAGCCTTACAGAGTGATGAGCGGCCAGCTTTGCTATTGCATACGGAGACTGAGGTTTAAACAGAGTCTTTTCATCCTGATATTTCTCACGATTATTATCGAAGTTATACTGATCCCCGAACATCTCACTGCTACTCGCCTGATAGAATCGCGGGCGATTCCCCATCGAACGAATTACTTCGAGTATATTGAGACATCCTTGTGCGGTAACGCACCAAGTTAATTGTGGTTGTCCAAAAGATGTACCAACATGAGATTGTGCCGCAAGATTATATACTTCGTCTGGTTGAACTTCATTCAGGAGTCGGTAGATACTAGAGGGATCTGTAACATCACCCTGAACCATATGGAACTGTTTTTGTGTTAGTAAATGGTTTACTCTGAGAGTGTTGGGGAGGGAAGATCGACGGGCTACTCCATACACTGTGTAATCTTTAGATAATAGTAATTCAGATAGGTATGAGCCGTCTTGTCCTGTTACACCGTATATGATTGCTGTTTTCATTAAAATATGGTATCGCTTAGTTGGAGGACTTCTTTATGTTTACTCATCATCATTTCAAAGTATGGGTGCGTCTCTAGCTCTTTATAGCGATTGTTTACATCCATCTTTGAGGCAGTCTTAAGGTGTTGCATTCCATCGAAAGAACTTCCACCTCCAAATATAGATAGTTGGTTTTTAGCGGCGTCGGTGAATACATATCCTAGATCATCACAGATAGCTTCTCTGTATTCCTTGTTGGTAGCCCAATCATTAAACAAGATGTAGTGACAGTCAAACTTGGAATAGTTAATCAGGTGATCTCTATACTCTGCAACTGTATCGTTATTAATAATGGTTTCTATGATCTTGTTATCACGTAAGGCCATTTTGAGGCAGCTTGCTACCCAGTTTCTAAAGTCACGAATCACTACTATTGGTTTATTAAATAAGTAGGGGGATTGACCGGCTTTTTCAAAAGAGCCTTTGATAGTGTCTTGTTCGTGAGAGACGATTAGACCTTCCGGTTTAATATCATTGATAATTCGTGGGAGCTTTTCTTTATCGGGATGTTCATTGGGGCCAGTCTTAAAGGGGTTGTTGGCATACAGGAATAGTTCTTGGTCATCACCCAGAGCGAACAACCAACTAGCTATAGTTGTGATAGAGAAATTTGTTATGCCTTGTTTTTGGTGTAATAACCAAATCGCAACCGCGTGATGGCCAGTGCGGTGCATGCTGATAATAAGATCAGTCTTCATTAGTCGTCCTTAACGCTGTCGGGCGTTAAAAATGGTTGGTCTAATAATCCATCTTCGTATTTATGATACTCGGATAGTCTTTCAGCCTCTTTGTTGGTTGCTAAACGCATTTTTTCCATGTTGGTTCCCATCTCCCGGCGAGCATCGGGGTTAGTCATGAGATTTCTTACCCAGCCAATGAAGGTCTGTTTGGAATCTTCCAGTCTTTTGATGCGTTGTTCACGAGTAGCCTTCAAATCTTTTAGCATGGCGGCTTTTTTAGTTTGTAAGTCCTTGTATTCTCTAGTCAAGGAGTCTTGGGCGGCTCTACAGACGGCGATTTGTCGTTCTAGATTAAAGATATAGTCTTTATCTTGTATCTCTAGGGACTTACCTTTTTCATCAGTAACGAGCTGTTCGTACTGATCTATGCTTTTCATGTTGGTTTGTTGGCCGATTAACGCGCGGTTCATCAAAATTTCGAGTTTGATAGCGTCAATTATCTGTAATTCTTCCGTTGGAAGTACGTCATCACGAAATTGAGTGATGATTCGGCCCCAGTGGTAGAGCAAAGACTGTAATTCTTCTTCTGAAAACTGTTTTTGGAGGTCTTTCCAGAAAGGACGGTTCTGTAAATCGTGCAAAGCTTCGATTTCACGGTCGTCCAACAAGGCTGTCCCGATTTTCTCCTTCACGTAAGACTCTATGGAAACAGGATCTCGGTCTAGATGAGTGCCAATTTCCAGATTTGACATCTTTTTGTGGTTTTCTTTGATGAACTCTTGCTCTGTCTTAGAAAATCTACCCTTCTTCATAGCCATGCTCTCTTAGTATTTCTACTATTTCTTGTATAATTTGCTCTCTTCTCGGTTTAGGGACGTATGTTCCATCCCTTACGCGTAAATAGTCTGATCGAAGGCTTACATCTAAATGTTCATCTATGATGTCTAGCAGCTCTTGGTTAGCAATGCTCTCAATAAAGTCGTCTGAGACTCGCATGTTCTTTTCTTGTTCATCTCGAATATTGGTGATATCGAGAGGTTCCATCAAGAACTTCTTGCTATTGTTCAACTGTTGCTGCTTATCGTCTTTTTTTCTTTTGTTTTGACGATAGTATTTGTCACGTTTAAAATTATTTAAGCGATTTTTTACATGGACAGCAAGAAAGTTTTCTAGCGGGCGACTGTCGTCATACCTTTCAAGTGCATCAATGGCAATTATAAAGGCTTCTTGACGAATGTCGTCCGGTTCAAAGTAACCAAATTTAAATTTGTAAGCGTATCTGTCACATATCCTATTTATTACGTCGAGAACTTCGCTTTGAGTCATTCCCTTTGGTACTTTCATTGACTTCTTCTGATAGGTTCTCTTCGTATTTCACCTTAACATCAAGAGGAATTCCCCCCTGAAGTACAGCAGAGGCTTCTTCTGCGGGTGGATCTTCTTTTTTTAGTTCTTCTGCTATCGCTTCTTCTGTGGCCGCTGTGGTCTTAGTGTGAAGCTGACTGAGAACGTCGTAAATATTAGTCACGTATTACCCCTTTCTATGAGCTTAAAATAAAAGTCGCCGGTATTATGATTATACTAGGAAAATGAGTATGAAGCTAAATAACAATGAAAAAGAGTTTATTAAAGGAATGGCAAACATCATGAAAGATGCTGATGTAGCCCATGAATTGACTCGAATCAGGTATGATCTTGGTAATAAAGAGATAGTTACTATAGACCAAGTTCGTAAAGCTAGATACAGGATGGGAATTCACAAAGTACAAGGCCGTGGTAAGTGCCATATAGATAGGAACAGAAAAGATGTCGAATAAACATGCAGAAATATATCTCGGTGGAGTTCTAGGTGCTGGTCAATTTGCAAAAGTCAGTGTTGAGGACTATCCCCTTATCAGTCAACACAGTTGGCATTTAAACAAAGCTGGCTACGCTGTGACTAAGATTAAGGGGCGACACACGGCGATGCACAGGATGGTTCTGGGAACCTCTAACCCCTATGTCTTTGTTGACCATATTGATAAAGACCGGCTTAACAACACCCGTAATAATCTTCGTGAGCTTACTCCGAAAGAAAACGCTAATAACATGAAGTCGAATGTAAAGATCGCAGCGTTCGGAGAGGAAAAGAATATTGGGCAGTGGGTAGAAGACCCTCGTTGTGAAGTATCCTACGCCGCTTTTTATAACAGGCTCAATAAGGGTATTGATCCCGAAACTGCTATGAAAAAGAACGGCAACAAACGGGAGATCGCAAGTGAAAGTCAAGGGAACGCATAACGTAGAGCTTTACTTAGGTTCTATTAACGAAGACACGAAAGAGCCAATCTCGTATGAGGAGTTAGTACGAGAGGTACAGGTATTCCAAGACGAATATAGCTATATCGTCCCCGTGTGTATCACAAGCGTGGAATTTATATGCGGTTCTGAGTATCGTGAGAAGGGGTGGAAGGTATCAGTTATAAACTTCCCCAAAATCAGTAGAACCAAAAGGCAACTGAATGACTTCATGCTAAATCTAGCCACTATCTTGTGCGCGGCCATGAAGCAAGAGAGAATCACTGTGGTTGGAAACGCAAAGACAGTGATGGTGGAGAGATGAATAATCCATACGAACCACCTAAGAAAAAATCGTATCAAAGAGAGTCAGACCGCTGGGGCGAACGTCACCGCCCGCCAACAACCGATTGGTGCGACTTCGCTTTTGTGATGTTTATAATCGCGCTCATGTACTCTGCGCCGTACCTGATCGAAGTTCTCGCAAAGATCTTTAAGAAGGTAGTTTAGGTAGTACAACTCCTAAATGTCCCGGCAATTTCGTCTACACCACCCCGCAATTTTTGGTTGAGATGAAGTATCAATAAGCTAAACAGAAAACCCCACCCTAGTTGATACTAGGTATCAATTACTACTTGACAATACTATTAAATACTTACATGTATTTTAATATAATAACTAAATAACTATTGACAATATGACGATATATGTTATAGTAAGAGTATTGAATGTTTAATGTTTAGATAAGGATATTGATGATGATTAATGTATTGATTGGTTTTGTTTTGTTTGCCCCTGCTACACTTGTTACGCTAATCATATTTAATGATGGTATTAAGGCAATGGTAGGTAGTTGGAAATAGTTTATATTATTTCAATAAAATAGTTAACATACTATTGACATATGACGATACTTAGTATATACTACTAGTATAACAATTAAGGGAGAAGATAAGATGTTTAGAGTAATAAGAAAATTGAGAAGTCATAACCAACTAGAGTATCGTTACCTAGTACAAGGTACGTTTCAATATAAGTTTTATGTTGCAGTAAGCTATAAAGAATTAGAGATTAATTCAGCATTGACTTCTATCCGAACAGAAGCGTCGGGTAGTAAGAAGTATTTACTAAGTAAAGAAAGATAGTATCACCCTATCCAGCAAGCTCCTGTACTGTATCCCTTAACGAGAGAATAACGCAATGAACAAATTCAACACACAGAAACACATCGAAGAAACTGACATGTATCGCATAGGTGAGCTAATGAATGAATTGAATAATGATATTCAAGTAGATGATAAAGTACAATGGACTGCCCTACTTGGTGATAAGGATATTGTAATCAAGGGACGTGTGTTAAGCATTAAGCATTTCCTTGGGCAAAAGAATTTCCTTGTACGTGTGCTAGGCAAGGGTACTCAGACAATGGTACACCATAGCAGGGTGAGCAAGGCGTAACACCCTATCCACCACGCTACGGTGGCAGTGTATAGACGAGTGGGAGAAGGCAGGCAGATAAGGTAATACCAGCAGTTTAGGCGCTTTCACCCTGTCTCAAGCGACCTACACTGCTTAAGGGCGACAATAACAGAACTAAGTCAAGAAGGACAAATTAATATGACATTTATTGCAAATAAAACTGATGTAACTAAAGCCTGTGAGTTAGCTAATAAGCTAATCGCTAAAGGTTGGCGCTGTTGGTTCTCTATCAATGAGAATGACATCAGCCAATGTAAATGGTGGATTGCCCCACTAGATACAGACCCACATGATGCACGTATGCATAACGGTGGTGTAGGCGCTTTACATAATAGCCTACGCACTGCCTGTTATGACAGTGGTGCGTTACAACGCCCTAGACATATCAGCCATCGTCATAACGTTAGACTATCAAGTGATGCTAACGGTGCATGTTGGACAATTAATAACGGGGGTTAATCCCCAGATAAGGATTCTAATGATAGAACAAAAGTTTACAATCAATGGATATAAATTTGTATATATCCCAAGCCTAAAGGTTTTAGGCGTGACTACCCCAACAGGTGGATTAACCATACACCACCAAGTGCCTACCTATATCCGGGCGGGTGAGTTAGCTGCCCGGCTTTTGGCTGAAAGTCTGTAACCGAGCGTATAGGGTAAGACGGGCTGATTGCTTCGCCTTCGCCCGTCTCAGGTGAAGTAATCAGCCGGAGGACAGCCCCCAACAGGGGGGTAAGCTCCCCAAATGTCGGGGTCGCTCCAGATTGCCTAGCTTAACATTTAGAAAAAAAAGCGTTTATTTAGGAAAAAATCATGAGTTTGGAAAGATTGATGAATTGCGTACTGCATAGGGATATCCCACAGCGACCGAGTGAAATCTCGGCTGTACGCTGGGCGGCTATGATTAAAATGGCTGAAAATCGTTACCGAGAATGTGTAAAAAGTTTTCTAAAAAAATGGTAGCGTGTGACCTAACGTGTCACGACCCTAGACGATAATAGTAATAGTTAAGAAGTTAAGAGTTTATTAGGAAAAGAGGAAATTATGAGTTTTGAAAAAAGAGTTGCAAATCGTCAGTGGTTCGCTAGTAATGTTCAAGCTGGCGACAGTGTCAGTTTTGTTTACAACGGTTTACAGCGTTTCGGCGTAGTGGTCGATTGTGTTAATTTGTCCGACGCTGGCATGACTTCTGTCCGTGGTTGGTTGGACTTGGAAATGACCGTACCACTCCAAGACCGTGAAGACCACAACGGCAAAGTGCCGAGTAAGTTCAAGCGGTTCAACTGGAACGGTATGAGCCGATGCGAAAAGTATTGGACTTTAAACTGCGGTTGGAAGTCCTAACTTTTGGCGTATATTTCAAGACCGAGTGAATTAGGGAGAAAATAAGATGATTAAAAAAACAATTTCAGAATATGGGCAGATAGTCACAACGGCAGACAAGCCGGAACAGTACCGTTCAAATAGTCTCGAAATCCGAGACAAGGACGGGCGTTTTATTGCGACACTATCGCAAAGTTATACCGGCAGCGTGACGCTGGTAAGTGGTCGAGGTTACGAATTGAAGGAGAGTGAATAATGATTGATTTAGAATTTTGGAACTGGTTTATTCCAGCAAGTATTGGCGTTACAATTCTAGTTTGTTTGTGGGGAGAGTATAAAAATGGATAAGTTTGATATTCTTATGTATGCCGTATGTATTGGAATTATTGTTGTGGGTGTTACGTTTAGCACTTGGGCGTTATTTATGACGATGAGTTTATAGGGAGAATAATATGAAATTAGAATTTCAAAAGTTGGACGGCTGGCTCATTGGTTGGCAAGCAACAGGTAAGAATGAACACGGCTATGAGTATAGCGTTGTTCAGCACCGTATGAGCTACGGCGGTACTCAAGGACAATATGAGTTTGCCGGATATGACAGTGACGGCAAAATGGTACACCATTCAGTAACCGGCTGGCTGTCACGAGAAGAAGCCACCGAAATGGCTAAGAATTGGAAAGGTTAATAAGATGACTAGAAAACATTTTGAAATCGTAGCCGCAGCAATATCAAATATTGTAAACCGACCAGACCGCTGGTTAGTTGCAAACATGCTGGCGAATAGTTTTGAAAAGGAAAATCCCCGGTTTGATCGTGACAGGTTTATAGCCGCGTGCCGACCAACCGAAGGACAGGACGAATTGAATCGACTCGGAAAGCCGGGGGAAGAATATGATAATATTCTGGAAAAATAACTAGAATTGCTATTGACAAGGAACAGGTAGGACGGGCGGCTAACATGGCCTTCGCCCGTCTCAGGCCATGTAAGCAGCCCAAGCGGTAAGCGAGGCAAGACTGGTGGGACTGGAGGCGTCCTAATGCTACCCGACTCAGGAAAGCAGCCAGCCATGCCTTTTGGCTTAATTAATTTAACCGAGGAGAAAACAAGATGCCTAAGAAAATTGAATTGACAATCCACGAACAAATCGTTGTTGAGATGGCTTTAATGATGCGTGCTAATGAGTGCCGAAAACACATTAAATCGGAATTGGTTGGCAGTCACTTTCGCACCCGATTACAAGATTGTAAATCGGTATATCAGAAAGTTAGCGGGAATCCAATGCCTGACCCCGAATAGTTTTTTGGCAAAAATGTTGACACCGAGCAAATATGTGGTATACTTTTTTAGAGGAAAAGAAAATGGATGAGTATTTTAAGTGGCTGGACGAATTGCGAGCAGGTGGAACCATCAACATGATGGGAGCGCCGCGAGAATTACAGCATGAGTTTGGTCTGGACAAAACAGAAGCTCGTAAGATATTTCAATTATGGACGGAGCAATTATGATGGGTGACGGATATTACGGAGTAAGTGACGAGTTTATTATGTTTGTTGTTGTGCCGTGTTTAATCGGCTTGGTTTGTTTAGTTAAAAAAATGGGAGATAAGTGGGATATATGAGACTGCAACAGGTACAAATACAGGTTGACCCAATGGAGAAGTACGAAGCAATGGGGGCAAATGCCTATAGTGGGGAAAACAGATTTGCCGACCCTGATAAGCTATGTCCTTTTGAGGGTGATTTTAAGGCAAGATGGATGAAGGGTTTTTGTGAAGCTCGACGTGGTAAACATTCACTGACATATATAAACGGAGAATTAGTACGATGAATAAAGAAATAGATTTCAGTATTGATAAAGAAACCGCCGGGACATTCCGATATAAAGAAATAGTACCCGACGATGAAAAGCCGATTGTCGGAACTCTATATATCAGAAAATCACATATCAAAGGCAAACGACCGGAACAGGTCAGCGTCACTATCAAAGAAATAGCGACGGTTTAAACTTCCTATTGGGAGATGGGGGAGAGACTTAAACTCTCGGAGTCACCATCGTGGGGACGATGGCTCCCCCATTATTTTACATAAGGTAAGACGAGCGGCTTAGTGTTTGTTCGCCCGTCTCACGAATACTAAGCCGCTTGAGGAGGACACGAGACAAACCAATGGGACGCTAGAGCGGTGGGGCAAAAGCCCAGTATTCAGCAGGTGAAATCCGCACCCATATAGATTTTGGTAATTTTTTTGAGACCGAGGAGAAAACAAGATGACGAATTTAGACAGATCGCAGGACGAGGCTACGTTTCAAAAATACCAGCAGGAGGCTGCCGACGAACTAGATCGGCAGGAGGCTAATTGGGAAGAAACCGAATCTGACGACGGACACCGTGATTTGTACGCGGCTGAATTCGAGGGTTACGGAACTTACGAGGATTACGAGCCTAATCCCTACGATGGAACCTACAGCGAGATGTAGGTTTTTT
>Ga0208919_1000333_pt1 | contig 33777 bp, 40 predicted proteins | sample 4_EtaG_FD_184076 | JGI IMG/M metagenome (GOLD analysis project Ga0208919, IMG submission 184076) | Marine viral communities from the Subarctic Pacific Ocean - 4_ETSP_OMZ_AT15127 metaG (SPAdes) (version 3) | ecosystem: Environmental > Aquatic > Marine > Oceanic | place: Pacific Ocean | collected...
GAAGCAATTCGCTAACCAACATCCACAACACGTTAGGTCGTATAGAATCGATAGAATACATATCGATGGCTAATCCACCTGTCGTGCATCCGCTGAATAAGTCAGCGAACCCTGAGTGGTGGGAGGATGAGTCTAACCTGATAAGGTTACACCCTTCCTATCCTCAGTCAAAACACCCTTCGAGGAAGAAATATGAGAAGAAACAACAGAAGAAATCCGAATGATATATCCGGAATAGACGAGCTACTTGAATCATGGTTAGATATGATGAATATGGCAACTCAACTAGAACAGGCATACCAGCCTGTAGCAAGCAAGAAAAAGAATCCTATGTCTTATGAAGATAGGGATAAAGACATTGTCTTTACTATAGATATGCCCGGAGTATCTAAGAAAGATATAAATATCGAAGTAGAAGAACACTTTATTAAAGTGTCAGCTACAAACGGTAATGGTAGAGACTATAACTATACCCGTAGGTTCAAACCTCAGGTAGACGTAGACTCAGCGAAAGCTACATTTACTAATGGTGTACTAGATATTACTGTCAGTAAGTTAGCAGAAAAGAAAGGAAAACAGGTGAAAATAAAATGAATCAAATTGGAAGTATTAAACGTATAGACCAATACGAGAGAGTATATGTACCAAAGAAAATCTTAGAAGATTTAGGTTTGGAAAAAGAATCTCATTGTATATGGGTCGAAGAAGACTTTGGTTATACCTTAAAAAAGGTTAATGTAACTATAGAAGAATGAGTCAGTATAAGAAAGATAACTTCAACCGTATTTGGAACAAAGAGAGTTCTAAGTCCCGTGATACCTTAAAATATAAAGTTATACAGCGAGGGCTAGAACCAACTGAAAAGAATTGTTTTGAATATTATATGGGTTATATCCGTGCGTGGAGAGATAGACGTGGTAACACATCACATCTAAATTCTTTCTACAACGAAAGTTATATGAGAAGTATAGGAAGGAATAAGTATGGAAGAATTATTAAACACACGGGTAAGAAAAAGAAGTGAAGAGTTAACAGGGGACTGGACTCCCTTCGTTAATAATATAGAAGATATCCTATCTGAGATAAAGGAAGTCAAAGAAAGTATAGATGACCTTGACAATAAGATAGGGGAGACAACAGGAATGATAAAGAACCTAAGAAAAATATTAATAAAATTAGAGGTCATAGATGACAGATTCATCTTCTAAAGCTAGGGATAAACCATTATCCACTGCTGAGATGATGATGGCACAAGACCTTATGGAGAGTAAGATAGCAGAAGCCAAAGCTAATAGTAAGATGACACATCTTCTTATGTTTGGTAACTTCCGCATGGAGATAGTTCCATCGGCAGATACAGACGTAGAGAAGATATTTAAAGACACTATGTCTTTCTTACATGATAAGTATGGTGATGGTATCTTGAAGACAGAAACACCGACATCCCCACTACCAATGGGTGGTATGCATGGTTGATGCTAAACACGGTACCCTATTAGGTAAATGCGCCATTGACGGCCAACCTATCTATGAAGGTAGCGGATTCAGAAGTCAATTTTGTACAGTATCTAATGGTAAATGGATATCCGGTGACACGTTACTGAAGTTATATCAAAGAACTTTCGAAGCTTTCTTAGCACATAATAAAGATGCAGAGAAAGAGAAAGCAGTATTATTAGATAGACTTGAGAAGTATGGGTGGCAGACTGACCCAGAGACAGGTAAACTAACCAAAGTTTTAAATAGGTCTGAGGAAATGGAATAAACATGGCAGAACAAGCAACAGAACTAAAATTAGTTGGCGGACTTTTCCGCAACAAAAGCAAGAAAGGTGATGTGTACTACTCCGGTAAAGGGGAAGACGGTACGCAATACGTTCTATTCAGGAACGCATATTGGAAAGAAGGTGAAGAGAACAAACCATACTTCCGATTACATCAGAAAGTACCGAAAGGTAGCTCCACTAGTTTCAACGACTAATGGAGTATAGCGATTGGTTACAGTCGCAGCATAGTGCCAGAGTATGGTTAGATAATGCGATGACGGCACAATGTCAATTTGCTACATTAGCACCACTTAAGAAACGAAAGAAATGGAATGGTAGAACATATACCGAATATAATTATGGAATATATACAAACAGCGATGACAAAGATATACGATATTTACCTACGTCTGAAGTTAGTCATAGAAATCTTCAAGGAAAGTTCCGTGACTACCTTAAAGCGGGTAAGAACCCTACTGAGATTCTTTGGGAAGTTCGAAGGTCGTTAAGTAATTACGGTGATTATATGATATACACATTCGTACCTTTATATCTTAAGGGGTGGGTAGCAGAAAGAGATAGACCCCCACTAAACGGAACAATAGAGATAGAAGACATATGGCAGGAACACTAGCAGACCACAGAAGATTAAGAGAAGAACAAGGGCTATACAAAGAAGACCCCGGTGAAGGTAGATTTACTAAGACAGAAACTAAGTATATACCTTTTTTGGGTAATAACCCTAGTGAAGAGAAACCAGCTATCTATACTGGTCGGTTCAAAGTAACTGACGGTAGTATAGACTTAGAAGCTAAACGTAGCGGCGGTAAGCTCAGTATTACAGTAGAATGTGATGAGAAGCTAAATAGAGCCGTATTCGAATGTGTAGAGAGATTTGTAGAAGCTATATTCAACGGTACAGCTAGAGAGATAAAAGAAGCTGACCCTGAAGATTCTCAAATTACGAAACTTAAGAAACACGTAGAGCAAATTGAGAAAGAATTAGCAGATAAAAACGAAACATTAGAGAAGATAAATGAAAGCTTGGGTATTAAATCTTAAACATAGGACAGACAGGTATCGTCGTATAGTCAAAGCTTTGGCTAACGAAGGGATAGACTACCAAGTATATCACGGAGTATATTGGAAAGACCCAGAGTTTATGGAAACTATGAGAAAGCATGATATGAAGATATACAAGAACTGGGAATTAGAGTCATCCACTACTAAATGGTATAACCGTGGTGTCAATGCTGGAGAAGCAGCTGTCGCCATGTCTACTATACTTATGTGGGAAGAAATGTTAAATTCAACTGATAAAATATTTTTATGTCTACAAGATGATTGTGTATGGAAAGAAGGTGACCTGAAGATATTGATGGACTTAGTAGAGAGAACTGACCATCATGGCGCAGACCTTATATACTTAGCTGGTTATCATGTTTCAGGATATGATTATCAGTTCAAATCAATAGATAAGTGGTATGAAGAACCTGACTACATATACAATGCACACGCAATAGTATATACAAGAGACGCAATTGAAAGGATGTTAGCCTATAATTACAAAAATCATTTGATGAGTTTAGATGAATATTTAATGATACAGTGTAAGACAACGTATAGGATAGACGTAGCTGTTGATATAGGAGTTGAACGACCTATGAAAGCTATAAAAGTAAAGCACTCTCAGAATATTATACAACAGGTTAATGATATGGATAAAGTCATATCTGATATAGCAGATTCACCAGAGGTGAAATTATAATGGAACTACATGACATAGTAAGATATTTACACAACGTAAGAAAGGAAGATGGGTCAGCCAATCCTATTATAGGAGAAGACGACTTGGGAGTAGTAGCTACCCTTAGCTATCTATTAGAAGATAACAACTTTGTTATTAAAGCGTATAGCGGTACTGGCAAAACCGTTATTATGGATGCAGTCTTTGGATTGCTTCCTGACGAATACTACCACTCGATAGAACATCTTTCTGAAACAGCAGTCTGGTACGATGCTGATAAAATCAATCGTGCTAGATTCATAGCAATCCCCGAAGCACAGAAGTTACCTGAGGGAGTAATGGAAGTAATAAAGACTTGGGGAGACGGAAGACCTGCACTCCGTAAAAAAACAGATGTGACCACACAGGATGTCGCCGAACAGAGACTCAATCCGAAATACGTATTTATGTGCGTTGCGGTAGAGAATACTAAAGGTAGCACTTACTTTGACGCTGAGTTAGAGAGAAGGTGTATGATAGGTCACACTAATCCAACTGTCAAACAGACAGATGCAGTTGTAAAGCATAAACTTATGGACAGTGCTGTCCCTAAAAGCTTTATGACAACGATGACCGATGAAGAGATAGACGCGTTAAGAGGACATATCATTGACGCAGTAGGTCGTAGAGATGACGAGAATGCAATACTTCTACGTAATCCTTGCGCACCATTTATCTCTGAGGCCATCCCTACTTTATTCCCTGTATCAAGGAGTAAAGTACAATACTTATTGAAAGTTATAAACGCAGTAGGTAGATTCTATCCTGATGAAATACTTAAAGTAGAGAAGGATGGAGTTACTTACGGTTTACTGACCCCTAAGCATACTTGGTTAGGATTACGTATATACCTCAATTCCTTCTTGAATGAATGTTTGCATATGCCATCACATGGTACAGATGTCTTGAAACTATTTCCAGACACACGTGTCGATAAATTTGGTCTAGCAGGTTCAGACATAGTTAAGATGACTAGTAGGGAGATACGTACAGCAGCTAAGTCTGCGGGTCTACCTTTCACTAAGATAGAACCAATAGTAGAAGGTTTGGTATTTACAGGTTTCTTAGAAACCAAAGAAGATGATGGTAAGAAATATTACTTCAAGAGTCCTTTACTTAGAAGTCCTGCTTCTAAGATAGACTGGAGTGAGTTACTTACACAGACAAAAGAGTTTGTTGATGAACATTGGTCTGAATGTGCTGAAGAGTATAAATCAAGGTACTGTGAAGACGTAGAGGTTGTAGAACCTTTCACGGGTGAAACTATAAAGATAGCCCACGATGCCGTGTCCCCCGCTGATATGGATGTGGTAGGTGGTGACTTCCCTGAGGTGTTTAAAACTAAAGCAGACTATGAATGGACACAACAGAATGAATGGAATGAAGTTGAGTTCTTAATCACTGCACAAGGTGATTATAAAGCAGCGGACATAGAACTAATAAAGGAGTATATAAATGGACTTTGAAACGTATAAAGAATGGACAAGAGAAACAGCAGTCTATCCTACGGGTAGAGTGACTGTACATGGAACGAAGATAGACTTAGAAGAACAGTATCTTATCATGGGCCTAGCCAATGAAGTAGGTGAGTTCTTAGGTAAGTGTAAGAAACAGATGCGTGGCGATGGTGTCGCTATGGAAGATAAGGTAGCAGAACTAGGCGATATCTTTTGGTATCTAGCCAGACTATTAGACTCTTATGATATAACTCACCAAGAAGTATTACAACAGAACTTTATGAAATTAACTGACAGAAAGGAACGTGGAGTGATAAAAGGTGACGGGGATAATAGATAATACTAAAACTGAAGAACGCAAACGTTGGGTTGAATTATTGCACGCTGGTTGGATGTACCATCAGCAAGAAGTAAAGAACTCGACCAGTCCTATATTAGGTGCAGAGATGTCAGAGGATGAACTATTCCATATGGCGTTATCTGTAGCGATACAGGACTGTATGGCACTTATACAACAGTTAGAAGCATATGGTTACTTTGATGAACCAGAAGAAGAAGATGATGAGCTACCTCAACATAGTGCAGGACCTTTAGGATGAGTAAAGAGATAATGGAAGAGTATTCTACCACATTCTTTGATTGTGTATTAGAATATCCAGTAGAAGTACAACAAGATATCTATAATCTATATGCTTACTTAAGGGTAGTAGATGAGATGGTAGAACAAACGGATGCAGATGGTAAGATATACAACTACAAAGAATGGAGACAGATAATTGCTGACTTCCATCAAGTTAGTGACAAGTATGAGTTTGAGCCAGAATGGTTAGCTTCATTTCATCAATCTATGTTTACTGATGTAATTAAGAAGGAACATACGGTAATGTCTATGTTAGAGTACTGTAAGGGCTCGGCTGAAGCTGTTGGTTGCATGATGGCGCGTATACTTGGTTGTACATCAGAAGCGGATAAGTATGCCAAAGCGCTAGGTAGAGCCTATCAGATAATTAATTTTGTAAGAGACTATGATGATGATACCTCAAGAGGATATCACTACATTAATGATAATTTTGGATTTTATTGTAATATGTTTAAGTCAGACTTAGAGTACGCTTTAAAAGGTATGGAGTATATACCTGAGCATCTACGAGCCCCTATATATAAGGCTAATAAGATGTATAACAGTATAGCGGAGAAGTATCTATGATAGGAAGATTTTGTGAAGAGTGTTATAAAAAGAACTTTATGTTAACAAGACCATGTAAAAAGGTATACTCAGACTACCATAAGTTTATATGGGAATGTCCTGAGTGTAGAAAGGAATATACAGAGATATGGAGAGAGTACCATGAAGAGTAATGAATGCCCAAAATGTTTTGGGAAGTGTCTAGTTTATACCTATGATGGTAGGGCTAGATGTGCAAAGTGTGATGGTGATAGTTTTGAGTGAGACAAACTTTTATATATGCAATTGTATATATGGACATCAGAACTGTCAGTGTGACGGTAAAGGAAATAAAAGGAAGGACAAAGATATGGAATATAGAAAATGTAAAGAATGTGGGCAGCACATCTCTCATTTCGAGGGTAACATATGTGACCACTGTGAGGAGAGACAATAATGCAAACATTCTTACCAGTAGCAGACTTTGCTAAGTCTGCACAGATGTTAGACTACAAACGACTTGGGAAGCAACGTGTTGAAGGTATGCAGTTACTTAACGCTATGCAACCTGATTACCCCCACCGAGGTTGGTTATCACATCCAGCCAAGATTATGTGGGAGGGATATGAAAATGCACTGAAGGAGTATGTAAATACAATGATAACGCAGTGGAAAGCCAGAGGATACAACAATACCATGAAACTCTATGAGATTACTGGACCTATTGAGTACCCTGAATGGCTAGGCAACGACAAGATACACAAGTCACATCGTATGAACTTATTACGTAAAGACTTCGAGTTCTATTCAAAGTTGTGGCCAGACGAAGCGATAGAGTTCGCTTTCGATATAGAATCATATCCTTACTATTGGCCAGTACAGGGTAGATGGAAGATATCTACTCCTGATAGAACTGGTACACGTTGGGAGGATGAGTGAAAGTTCCACTTATTGGAATCAGTAGCCCATACACCCGTAACCTAGAAACAGGTGACGACCAAGTCGTTATGTGGCAAAACGGGGAGAAGGTGGTTGATATTTCTCCCTATGAGCCACATTGTTATATCCCCGATAAGGATGGGGACGATTACTCCTTAATAGGGCAACAGGGCTCTATTAAGATGAAAAGGGTGCCTTATAGAGCTGGTGAGGAGCTTCCTAAAGGCATAGTGCTAGATGGAGCCAGAGAGAACATTATGGACAGGCTAGTGATAGAGCACCCAGATTACTTTTATGGATTTCCAAATAGCCAGCCTCTCAAATCTCTTTGTTTTGATATAGAGACACACTCACCCGACGGGTCGTTTCCCTTCGGGGAAAACTACCCAGTGGTGGCAATCGGGATTGTCACCTCAACAGGAGAGCGTGAAGTCTTTCTATGGGATGGTGAGAGTGACAGACAAGTATTAATTGATTTCGCAAGATTTATCAAAGAATACGACCCCGATGTAATCTACGGTTATAATATGGTAGGTTACGATGTCCCACAAATACTTTTCAGAGCATCATATCATGGTATGCGTAACTATAAAAAGTTACTTAATCGGGACGGCTCTGATTATGGTTGGCAACCAGCTGAAAACACTGATGACCTTCGTATGAAAGCAGGTGGTCGTGTAATAGTAGATTTACTACGACACACGAGACTAGACTACGCGTTATCAGGACAACCACGTGGTCTTAAGCCAGTGAGCAGACACTTTGGATTAGAACCTATTGAGTTAGATTTTGAGAATAAAGTTCTTCTCGATTATGAGCTTTCTGAAATCCACGAGTATGTTTTGTCAGATGTAGACTGTACTAAGTTCTTGTTTGACCACTACTTTCCTAGGTTAGAGTTTACAGCAGAATTCATAGGTGTGCCATTAGAGTCATATGTCAACGCACCTGCTTCTTATGTTACTAAGGTTCTACAAGGTAGGTCTTTACACGAACAGAAGATACTTACTAAGGATATAAACAGAGATAGGCATCCTGAGATATACCGAGAAGACAAAGGTAACTATCAGGCTGCTAAGATTGCATTATTCGAACCGGGATTCCATAAAAAGAACATAAAGGTAGATTTTTCTTCCTACTATCCTTCTATTGCTATGGCCTTAAATTTAGGTCCAGATACTACTAGAATCGTAGGATATGACGATTATACTGATAAATTAGAGCATATAGATGGAAAGCTTTATATACCAGACACACAGATTAATAAGAGAGTCATCGTAGAAATCGATAATGACAGGAAGAGTTGCCTTTATAGTATGTGTAAGAAATTCACAGAACTAAGGAAACCTTACAAAATGGAAGGTACTAAAGAAGGTGACAGTAAAAGTAATGCTTTAAAAATAATGGTGAATACATTCTATGGTGCTAATACTAATCCGTATATTAATTATGGCGATATGGGCGTTGGTCTCACGATTACCGGCGTCGCTAGATACCTACTGGAACATGGAATTGACCTCCTCAGAAAGAAGTATGGCGAAAAAAGCGTTGTTTATTGCCATACGGATGGTATTAATACTAATACTGATGTGGATGTTAATTGGCTTACTAACAGACTTAGGCTTATTCTAGAGGCAACGATACCAAACGTTGACGCAAGTTTTATATCTTTAGACAAAGATGAATATAAAGAAGGTTACTGGGTACAGATAGGAAACTATGTACTACGTAACGCTGATGGTAGTTTGACTAAACATGGTTCTACTTTCAAAGCTTCAACCAGAAGTATATTCTACAAGAATACTATCGATAGAATAACTAATGCTAGATTAGATAATAAAACTGGTACTGTCATAGCTGATGAAGTGTATGACTTTGACCACTTACCTATAGAAGAGTTTATACAACGTAGAAGGTTGAATAGAAAATTATCTGACTATGTATCAGAAACAGATATGATGATTACATTAGCTACTCAGGGTGAAAGTATAGGTATAAAACCATTACCTATGACTTCATATGAGTATTATAAAACCAAAGATGGTTACAAGATAAAGGAATTGACAACGGGTAAATCAGAACTAGATGTAAGATATTATTGGGATATAGTATCTAGATTACTTGAGAAGTTTGGATTAAAGCATTTAATTAGAAAGAATCCACCTTTGACAATTCTAGACAAGAAACAAAAGAGTTTGATGGAGTTTGTATGAGAGATATAACAGCATACTACTGGTTCAAAGAAGCCTTTAGTAAAGAAGAAATAAAGAAAGTATATGAGTTAGCAAAGGAATACCCAGAACAAGAAGCAACCACATTTGGTGCTGATGATGATTACAGAAGAAGTAAAATAAGCTGGATGGGTTTAGACGATAAAACAGGATGGATATATCAGAAGTTAATTAACTGTATGGCAGAGGCTAATAATGAAGAGTTTGGTTTCGATTGGACTGGTGCTACTGAAGCAATACAGTTTACAACGTATGATGCTGGAGATAAGGGTCACTACGATTGGCATATGGATGTTATTCCTTCAAATCAAAATAGAAAGATATCTGCGGTAGTTTTATTAAATGATGACTATGAAGGTGGTAACTTACAGATTGAAGGTAAGGATTTGACAGAAACTATTGGCGCTGGTAATGTTATTATATTCCCTTCATACTTATTACATAAAGTTGAAGAAGTAACTAAAGGTACTAGAAATAGTTTAGTTATATGGGGCGTTGGACAAGAAGCCTTCAAATGATTGACAAGATTTACATCATATGGCATAAGCCAGAACTAAGAGACCAGATGATAGCAAGGGTAGAGAGTACCTTTGATATACCATATACCTGTATAGAAGGTCCTAATGGTAATGATATAGATTTTGATTTAGGTGGTTACAACCCCGTTGAGAATTGGAAACTTACAGATGATGATAATCCCATTACCCATGTTGGTGATGACAAGTACAACTGGCAGTTATATGACCAGATGGCTAAGGAATGGGACGGAGATAAACGAAGTAGAGACCATAAGTTAGGTGAACTAGCGTGTGGTATTGCACATCACCGTGCATGGTTGGCAGCACTCCAAGATGGTGTCAATACTGCTTTGTTTTTAGAACAGGACGCTGACATAAAACCACATCACGCAGTGAAGATAAAAAGTTACTTGGACTCTATCCCCGAGTTTGATGTGTTATATGTTGGTAACTGTATCAACTCCATAAATGAAACTAACTTACATAAAGGTGTAACAGGTGAGATTATACAACCTACTTTCCTATATTGTTTACATTCTTATATCATGACAGCTAGTGGTATACAAAAGGTCATACCAGAAATGATGGACAATCTATGTGTACCTGATGAATATATACCAGCTAAGTTTACTATTAGAAATGAAAAAAGAATACACCCATCTTTGATGCATTTAGAACCTAATCTAAAAGCTTATGCTGTACATCCTAGATTGATAAGACAACTCATAAAAGATGTGAGTGGTAGTACAACGGAGTTTTCAGATTATTACAATCGACTATAAGGTATGGATAGCTTTATATAGTACCATGCTATTGATTATTATTATAAGGAGTATATTATGATTATAGAAACCACCAGCAAACACGCAGCCAGACAAGGAATGTGGCCATGTGTTTATCATGGTAATGGAGTATCAAAAGATTCAGATATCTTTAACAAAATGAAAGATATAGAGTCTAAGATAAAATACCAAGAGCAAGACCCGCGTGACCACGATATAACTATATTGACATGGTCTATACCAGAAGAAAGAACGTTATTACAAGATAATTTTAAACGTATGGGTATAGAAGATAGTATTACTATCATGCCTATATCTAAACCTTTCAACTGGTTGAGTAAAATTAAATTACTACACGAATATATGCCATATGTAAAAACTAAATACATTATGGCTTTAGATGCCACAGACATAATGGTATCTACAGATAACCGTGGAGAACTATGGCAAAATCTAATCAATGTGTTTGAAGGTGTGAATTGTAGTATGTTATGGAATGCAGAGAAAAACAGCTGGCCTAACACCACTACACATGACGTACTTAAGAATGAACTAAGTATCATGAAAGGTTTTGAAGAAAGACTCTACGCCATGCATTTAGATAGTGCTTACTGTTATCTAAACTCAGGTGCCTTTATTGGCTATACTGAGTACGTAAAGGGGTTCTATCAGAGATTATGGGACTTAACAGAGCCATATTATGGACGCGGTGAAGATGAAGGTATGTTTGGTGGGGACCAAGGATTTGTAAGAATGATACAGTCTACAGAGTTTCCAAAGATGGTTATAGATTATGAATGTAGGATATTCCAGACATTCAATAGAATAAATGAAGAGGAGATAAATATATATGAATAAATTACATCCAGAGTTATGGAGTTTATCTGTTGATAGAGACAGATGGGTTGAAAGATTTATACACCCCCATGCAAGAGTAAAGGATTGGGATGGTATAATATCAGAAGAAAAGGAAGGTAGTGACATATGGTCATTTCCTATATTTACAAAGGAGTTTTGTAGAAAGGTAATTGAAGAATCCGAACATCAGAATGTTTGGGTTACTGATAGACACAGTAATTATCCTACTACTGATTTCCCATTGAAAGAGATAGGTTTACATGATGTATATGATTTTGTATTAAAGGAATATGTATTTCCTATAGCTAGATATATATGGGGACTCACAGGTGTAGAATGGGGTGGTAATATGACACATGATACATTTGTGGCTAAGTATTCACCTGATGCACAAGGTCATTTGAGTTCACATATAGATGCAAGTAGTTATAGTGTAACTCTTGCTTTAAATGATGATTTTACTGGTGGTGGTACATGGTACAACCGTCAGAAGGTTTTAGTAAAGGCACCTGTAGGACATATGTGTCTTTTTCCTATGCCTACTCATAAACATTCAGGAAGATGGATAGATGATGGTGTAAGATATATTATAGTATCTTTTTGCCGTGTAGGTATGGATAACTGGGGATAACTTTATATACTAGCCTGTACTATATATAAGTAGGACTACATGTCCTGAGGATAAGTATGGAAGAAAATGCAGAGAAACCTTTAACTGATTATCTAAAAGATGCTGAAGTTAAAATAGTATGGAAAGAAGAGGACCGAACTAAAGTAGGTCGTGGTAAAATCACACACGATGATGATAATTTTGTTTATCTAACTGGCGAAAAAGGCACAGTTATTGTTAATAAGAATAGTATTATAGCAATCAAACAATGAAATTAGTTTTTAATCTTGATGATGTTATATGTACTCCAGCTAAAGGTATAAAGTTTGGTATACCAGACTATATAGAAAATTGTTTACCTATAGAGGATACAGTAACATTCATGTTATGGTTAAAGAAAAATAGACACCACATAACTATATGGTGTGAAAGACCCAATGATTTGTCTGTAAAAATGCAGACAGAGCAATGGTTAGAAATGAATCAAGTCCCCTATGATAGACTTTTATTTGATAGGCCAAGTAGTTACATAAACGTAGACGAAACACCATCACATGCAAAGTTTTATAAACACCTAGGTGACTTGGGTATAGTTGCAGAAATGTACGAGGAATGGAAAAATGACAGACAAAAAGAAAGTGGCAAAGCTAGTGGACAAGAAAGTCAACACTAGAAATGCGAATATGATAGATAACACCCAAAGAGAGGGTGAGACACTAGGTAGTGTAGGACCTTTTGTAAAGGTAACTTGGAATGATGCTGCTAGCACATTTAAAGCCTATAGAATTAATGCAGATAATCCATCTGAACATCTCACCGTTTGTGAGACTGTTGGAGAATTAGTTGCACAAGATGATAAGGCTTTAGTAGTAGTTATGCATGGTTCACAGTGCGATGGTTGTGATATAATGGCTATACCAACAGATTGGGCACAGAGAATAGAAATTTTAGAACCGCAAGGAACAGTAGTAGAGAATTGGAAAGAATGTATAGAGACTTTGGAATCCCAGCAAGAATCGCAAAACCAGAAACAAGAGAAGAATTAGAGGCACTTATAGATAAATGGAATGGTAAGAAGAGTTGCTATACCAGTGTCTATGCCTTTGATGATGATAAAGGTTACGAAAGTGCTTATATCAATACTATATGGTTTGATTTCGACCATAAAAGGAATATAGATAAATGTCTAAAAGACGTAAGAAAGTTTTACAAACGATACTGCAAGCCAAACAGGATAATCCCACGGATATATCTTACAGGGGGGAAGGGCTTTCAAATGAATATAGACTTTCATTCCCTATTGGACTTGCCCCCAAGTATCAAGCGTCGCTCCCTAAAGGAATATTTATTACATCTAAAAAAGAAGTATAGTTTAAGTACCCTTGACGAGCGTTGTGTTAACAATAGTGTATCATGTATGCGTCGTATACCTAACACACAGTATATCTCTGGATTAACTGGAGAATCTACTGGAGTGTGGTGTACTCAGTTTTCTGTAGATGATATTATGAAATTATCTATAGAAGAATTATATGGCATGGCTATGGATGGACCCAATCCAATCATAGAGATTAACAGAAGTAAACGTGCTTTACGTGATATGTTAGACTTTGTATGTGATTTATATAGTGTACCGCACACAGTATCAAATAGTGCTGATTACTTATATAGAGAACTTTACAAAGCAGCAGAACAAGAGACAACAAAATATCCAACCGAGGGTAATTTTACTCTTGATTTAGATAAATTGGATAACGTTGTAGAGAGAACAGGTAAGATAATTGCTAGATGTCCTGCCTGTGCCGCTAAAGGTAGAGATAGTCAGGGAAACCACTTGGTTATATTTGACAATGGTGCGTTTAGTTGTATAATTGGTGATGCAAATCATAGAAAAGAAATATACCAATTAGCAAGGAAACCTTTAAATACTAGCAAGGACTAAGTATATATGGCTAATGTAGAGAGATTGACCAAAAGGGTCAAAAAATTAGAAGAATGGATTGAAGAAAACAAGGATATGGGAGGACCTAAAGGTCTTCTTGAGACTATGTCATTCCTTGTAAATGAAGCACGAAACAATGCTATGGGTGCTCAGCGTATGCAACAGCAATTTACGCAGTTTAGAGACCTAGCATTTGAGTTCTTTAAAGGAAATGATTTGGAAGAAACATGGGATAAATTCCTAGAGGAAAAGGATAATGCCGTTCAAGAGCAAGAAACAGAGAGCGTACCTGTACGCGACGAACCCGAAGATAGCGAAGGAGTTCGAGAAGAAGACGCCGAAGAACAAAAGACTACCGAATAGGAGCACAAAGAAACGTGGCACGAAAAAAGTTCAAAGATACAAGCGCAAATAGAAAAAAGAGATGGAGTAAGAAATCTCCTATGGCCAGAACTGGTAAACAGAATGGTTCATGGAAAGGAGGTAAATCTGCCCATTACTATAGAAGAAAGGCAAACGCTGGTAAGAACGAAGTAGTGCATCATGTAAGTGGAGGTAAAGGCGGTAAAGGTAAGCCCGGAGTACACAACGCTAAAACCTCAAGGAAAAGTAATTTAAGGAAAGTAACAGCTGCCCAACATAATAAATTACACCCTGAAAAGGGTAGAAAAGCAGCAGCAGCTAGAAAACGTAATGCAAAAAAGACAACAAAAAGGAGAAAGAAATAATATGTGTAACTGTACAAACTGTGACTGTAAAGACTGTGGAAATCAAAATTTTGACAGATTAGTAGGAGCAAAGGCAGTAGCAGCAGGAGTTCAACCATGGGATGCCGAATGGTACTGTGATGAAACCTGTAATTGCTGTGACAAGTAATGGGGTTAATAACCACAGAACTTGCAAAGAAACGTAAGAAAAAGGGTGTAGTATCTATAGTCGTAGACTACAAATAATTTTTTAAGATAAACGGGGTAGACAGGTATTTATACCCTTTGTCCACCTGTTCCACCCCAACCTTTATATAGGTTTTTGTATTATAATAATATCCCACTAAGGGTGAAGAAAATGTTTAAGAACGAAGTATCAGAATTTATTTATAAAAGAACGTATTCTCGTTGGTTAGAAGACGAGAACAGACGAGAAGATTGGCCAGAAACTATTGAGCGATTCATTAGTTTTGTAATTTCAGAAAGACCAGATATACCTGAAAAGACACAAGCAAAAATACGCAAGTACATGACTGAGTTTGCAGTCATGCCATCTATGCGATTTCTATGGGCAGCAGGTCCAGCAGCAAAAGCTGACAATACCTGTATTTACAACTGTTCATTTGCTAAGATAAATAGCGTAGAGGCATTCGCCGAATGTTTATATGTTTTAATGTGTGGAACTGGTTTTGGTTTCTCTGTAGAAAATGAAGAAGTAGAGAAGTTACCTACAGTACCTGCAATCAAATCAGCCCTTGGAAACCCTAAAGTTATTATCGAAGATTCGAAAGCGGGGTGGGCGGATTCTGTAAAGACATTAATGCAGAGTTTGTACGATGGTCAGAACGTTTACTTTAATTACGATTTAATACGTGGAGAGGGGGCCCGTCTAAAAACTATGGGGGGAAGAGCTTCAGGCCCACAACCCCTTATCAAGTTGCATGATTTCATACGTGAATCAATGCATAATGCACAAGGTAGAAAACTAACAGCGTTAGAAGCTCATGATATTTGTAATCAGATTGCTGAAATCGTTGTAGTTGGAGGAGTACGTCGTAGCTCACAGATTTCACTAAGTGACCTTGATGATAAAGAAATGCGACACGCAAAAGACTGGCCTTATCCTATTAAACGCGCTATGGCTAACAACAGTGCAATCTATAGGGCTCAACCAAGCGCAGCGGAGTTTTTGAAAGAATGGGCCTCCTTAGCTCTATCAGGCACTGGTGAAAGAGGTATATTTAATCTAGATGCTGCACAAAGCAAAGCTCCATCGAGACGTTACAGTCCTAAAATTCAAGGAACTAACCCTTGTGGAGAAATTATGTTACGAGATATGCAGTTTTGTAATCTCAGTGAAGTTGTGATACGTGAAGAAGATGATTTAGATACACTTTTAGACAAGGTAGAATGCGCAACGTGGCTTGGAGTCATACAGAGCTCGTTTACTGACTTCCCATACCTCAGAGAAGAGTGGAAAAGGAACTGTGATGTAGAAGCGCTTCTAGGTGTAAGTTTGACTGGTCAGATGGATAACCCTTCCCTGTTGAGCTCGGACGCACTATCGGCGCTTAAAAGCCGTGTTATTCGCATTGCACGTAAAGCATCTGGTATACTAGGAACAAAAATGCCAGCAGCAACGACTTGTGTCAAACCAAGCGGTACAGTTTCACAACTTGTAGATTCTGCATCTGGTGTACATCCTAGATACTCAGAATATTACATTAGAAGGTATAGAATAGCAGCCCGTGACCCTCTCTTCAGATTGATGAAAGATAGTGGTATAAAGGCAAGTCCAGAGAATGGACAAACAGAAGAAAATGCAACAACGTATGTTTTAGAATTTCCAGTAAAATCACCAGAAGGATGTATAACACGTAAGGATGTTACTGCCTTAGACCAGTTGAAACACTATAAAAACCTACAACATAATTGGTGTGAACACAACGCCAGTATGACTGTTTATGTTAGAGATGATGAATGGTTTGAAGTAGGTAATTGGGTGTACAAAAACTGGGATATAATTAATGGAGTATCTTTCTTACCATATGATGGTGGACACTACAAATTAGCCCCATATGAGGAAATTGACGTCCATACTTACGAAAGGCTTATAAAGAAGCTCCCCCTAATAGATTATAGCAAGTTATCAAATTATGAAACTGAGGACAATACTCAGGGTAAACAAGAGATAGCTTGTTCAGGAGATAAATGTGACATCTGAAGGCGATATAACCGGTCAAGCCAAGAAAATGGGCAGGAACGCAGGATTGAAAGCAGATGGTACTCTAGACAGTGTTCATTCTATATTAGGAACTGACATGAAAGAGGGTACTATTAAAGCTAGAACCGTAAATCCTGATGCACCTGTTGATAGTTTAGGTAATACTGAAAGAGCTAAATATAATAAAACCAATAAGAATTATTAAAGATATTCGTTAAGTTTGGGTTTTTCCTTAGTTAACTGTAATTTACAATTTACATCTTTATCGGAACAAGTTACTTGTTTAGATACTATTCTATGTTTACCAATACATTCAGGGTAGTCTGGAGTTTGTAAATTTATAACGTTTCCAATATTTAAGTAATGTCCTTTTGTGGTGGTTATTGTTATTTCTAAATCTTCTTCGGCCTTTGTAGCTTGAATAAATGCAGCCTGTACAGCCTCATCAGGATATTCAAACGCCTTTTGTCTATCAGTTTTAATTTTAGCACCCATTATACCTGTCGATAAATTATTGTGTTTATACAAAACATTAACCCCATTGACTTTACCTGTTAATAAATTAGGTCGTGGTCTTTTTTTAACTGATAAATTTTTAACACCATCACCAAAACCAAATCTAATTGCAGCATCATTTATAGATTGTTCTTTTACAAAACATATATTTGATTTAGTACCATCATCAACTATTATTAATCTATTACTTAATATTTCTGTTAGGTCATCTGTATTTTTGGGCATGTTTTTATCTATTATAGACAAAGCGTTCATATTATTACCTCTAATACCTGACAATGTAGAAACAGGGTTAGTGTCATTTATCATATCTAAACCAATTACCGTTTCTTTTATGTTTACATATTCTTCTATGTAGGCTTGTAAGAATTGACCTAAAGTATGCCCATCATAGTTATCGTCATCCGTTAAGGATAAAGGTATAGTTTCATTACCTGTTAACAATGTTCTTACATCGTATGCCACTATATTCATAGCTTTATCTGTAGGGTTAGATTGTCTTATTCTACCTCTAAAAAAAGGTACAGCGTCTGTACCACCGTAATTTAAATAAAATGTAATCTCTTTATTGTTCAATGGTGCATATTTAAGTGATGGGTCAGGTATACTAACGTTCAAACTAGATGCCTGATTTTTACCATTTTCACTATACTGAACTGATTTAAAAGCAGGTATTGGTTTATCTCCTATAAATAACTTAGGAAAACTATATGTATCGCGGCTCATCTATCATATCTCCACCTAAAGAAACATAGTTCTTAGTAAACATTCTACCAGCCTCAACACCATCTATTGTAGTACCTGTGTTATTATACTGTATCATATGTGATACTTGCATTGTTATTCCAAATTTAGCAAATTGTAATCCTACTGGATGGTCTTCTGACATATCAGTTATAATTCCAAAAAATCTTGAAGTGATACCACTCTTATGGTCTACATCCATATAAACCGGCGTAGCAGCTCTTTGATATTGATTAAATTTATCTCTAGTAAATGTACCATCTGAATCTTTTATATCAACACCTCCAAAAGTAAGCGCTCCACCTGTTGCACCTATCTTTCTTATTTCTGCTCTTCCTATTCTATCTTCAACTATCTGATATTTACCTTTATGATTGTAACTTACACTTTGTGTTATAGCTCTTGGGTTTAATGATACGTGCATAGGGTCTACTAAATCTATAATTTGATTCTCAGGACCACTACATATGTGAACTGAATTTATTGATAAATCATCATAACCAGCCCACGAAGAACCTCCTGTGCCTGCATCAGTATCAATAGTCATTAATAAACCGTATTTATTATATTGTTCATCCCATCTGACTGTTTCATCTAAAACCTGTGTAGTTTCTCCTCCATCAGCAGTAAAAGATGTAACTCTACCAGCAATGTTATCATGTTCTTCTTCGAATTTACCATGAGGCCAGAATCTATCAGGAATTTGTGCAGGGTCTATACTTATCCAATCGTCAGGTTCCTCCCACTCCCATGTTCCCGGAGTATACCAAGTAGTAAAAGAACCTACATCAGTATCATCTAAGTTTTTAATATCTGCTAAAGTTTTGTTGACAAATTTCAAAGGTTTCCATTGTGCACAACCCTTTATAGTTCCTGTAATATTACTAAAATTACCTCTTGCAGTTTGATAAGTAAAGGTATTTACGTCTGCAACAGTTCTGACTACTACACTTTCATCATAAGTTGATGTGTTTGAACCTTGAATAAATACTTCATCACCTACAGATAAACCATGCGATGCTGCTGTAACTGTAGCAATTCCTGAACTTACATCTAAGTCAGTAAAAGTTATAGACCTGTTTATAGAACCAGCGGTTAAAGGTGCTGAATAAAGTAAACCCACTCTTATTTTAGGTGTACCTGTAATTTGAGTGCCATTATTTTTATGTAAAGTACTCAATGTTGTATTTGTATCTCTGTCGCCTACGTCAGGTTTACGCATATAATATTCAGAACTTGCTGCGGCGTTTTCAAAAGGTTCACCACAATCCCAATATAATCTGTTAAATTTATGTCTTGAGGCCATAACTCCATTATTAATAGAATCAGCATCATCTATATTATCCGTAGCAGTTGAACCTATTCTTCTATCACTAGATATACCGTGGTTTGTAAATAATATACGACCAGCAGGATTTGCTGCTTTAGCCGTAGGTACTTCTAATTGTGATGAATCTACCCCTATGTTTGTCCAATCATCTGGGTCGTTCAAACCTCTAAATATAAAGAAACTAGATGAAATCATATCAGAAGGCCAACTGTATCCAGCTTGACCTTCTCTAGAATGTGAGTAGTCTGTAGTCTGTCCTTCGTCTACCCAATGATGTATAAAAGATTTATTATATGTAGCCTTTGCATCAAAGTTAGCAGAAGTAGCATTAAATATAGCAGAATTACTAACTTCAACTTGAGTTCTAGCTAAAATTTGTCTTGTTAACCATCTATTATCATCGTCAACCATACCATAAAGAGGGAAGGTGTAAGATGTGCGTTTTACACCATCGGAAACTTCAAATACATCTCTCAGACCAGAGGCTAATTCATTAGAAACATTTGTTGAACTTATTACATCTGTAACAGCTGCTGAACCAGCCAACGCTGTTTGATGTACACTATCACCGTCATTAATGTAATATTTTGATATACTTTGGTCTGGGTTTCTGACTATACTTTCTGTTGCGTCTAGTGTAACAGTAGTTCTAGGGTCATCAAACTCTACCACTGGATTACCTAAAGATACCTCAGCTATAACTGGATATGCTTCTGCAACATTTGCATTATTTGTAATCCATAATTTTTCACCGGCACCTAATAAGTTAGCAGTACTAGTGTCAGAAGCCTCTCTTTGGTCCAACAACTCTACTCTAAGAACATGTAAAACATTTGATACCGTGCTAGTACCTGCAAGAGTTAAATCGCTATATCTTATATCTCCTCTGTCACCTGTAGTAGGAGTAGCCGATAAATCTTGTCCTCCATCTTCTTGTCCTTCAGTATAATAAGTAACTCTAACTTTAACTTCAGCTCTTCCTGCCTCTATAGCTTGAGTTGCACGTAATTTTATAGTTTGTGATGTATAAGCAATACCACCGTCTACATCTAAAAGTGGTGCAGTATTTAATCCAGCAAAAACTCTATTCTTATCTGCTTTTAAAATACCAATAGGTGGTTTGGGAGTAGGTGCAAATACAGGTATACGTTCACTACTTGATTGGTCCGCCTCTATTCTATATGTATTATTACGTCCTTCTTGTAATATAGCTTCTGCTTCTAAAACATCTATGCCTCCCAAAGCGTCAGCAACAGCAGCAGTAGTGTAGAATTTAGATAAGAAACCATCAACAGATTTTACTCTGATTTTTGGATGATGAAATTTGTCTCTTGTAAAAATATGTGAAGTAATACCAACAAATTGTGGATTATCAAATTTAATTAAAGTATAATTAGCATTACCCTTTGGGTCGTTGTCCTCTCCATCGTCCCAATCAATATAAAACTCTAATACTGGTTCATTAGCTTCTACTCTAAAAAAATATTTAGTATGTGTAAAGAAATTAAAATTAGCAGCTTGTTCATCGTTTAAAAGGAATGGATTGCCCGATTCAACTTGTAAAGCATTGGTATCTGTTTTAGCGTTATCTTCAGTTAGATAAGCTTTCAATACAAAATTATCTGGGGCTGCCATTAGTCCACCAACCTAAATGCTGCTTTTCGATACGATACTGTAGGCGATGTAGCAACGTCCGTAGACGAACCACCTCTTATATTGTGATAATCTTTCATAAATAACCTTGCAGAATAAGATACTGGTGAACCATTAGATAATTCAGTTAAGTTTTTAGTTAAAACAAACTTTTCATCACTTGGTGCAACTGGATATATACATTTCTTATATACTACTACTTCTTCTATCCTACCGTCAAAAGATGTGGTGCTTCTTCCTACTGTGAAGTCACCAGTAGATGAGTGTAAATCATCTCCCTTATCCCAGTTTGGTTTTTGTCCATCACTAGGACCGGCAGCAGTAACTAAACCACTTTGGTCAACTAATTTACCATCGATGTATAATTTTACATTACCAGATTTTAAATTTTTGTCAAATGTAACAATAGCGTTACATGGTGTTTCTCCGTCCATTGTAATCGCAGGAGATGTTAATGTAACAAATTCAGAAGCTGCTGAGTATACATGAGTTGTTATTATACCAGTATCAGCATCTATCAGTAAATCACACTGTGGTGATTCAATAATATAATTTACTCCAGCTGCACCATTATCTGTAACGAAATGAGCTACCCATGATGCTTCTGATGTAAGTTGTTGTAAAGTATCTCCACTTGATGGATTATATTTTACAAAATCATTATTACCGTCAAATCTCATACAGTTACCAGCTAAACCTTCTATATCATGAAGTTGTCCACTATCTGACATACCAGCTGTTTCAGTGGTAGTACCACCATCTGTATTATTTTTGAATGCTTTGTTTACAGGTACTGTACTTGGATGTTCTCCATGACTTCCTGCATCATTTAAAGGTAGATGTAAAATAGCATCGTGATACTGTGTATTAACAGGTTTACTATCTATTATCATAAAACCATACCATAAATCATCATCATCTGCACTAAATCGGAATTCTGGTAAATAAGGGTCATTTTCATAAGGAACTACACTTAACGAAGGTGTTTCTGGTAATTTATCTTCAAACACTGTCAAACTATATGGTAGTCTATCTGTTTGATTGTCATTCAAAGTTACTCCTGAAGGAGCTGAACTTAAGTTATTGTAAAATATTACTTCGTGTTTACTATCTGGGTCTAAAGAATCTAAAACAAAATGAACATCATCACCCGGTTCTATAGTACTATCTACTTCAAATATTTTTGGCATTTTAAATTGATTGTATGCGCGTGATTTAGGTATACTTTTAGATATAAAACCACCAGTTTCTGTTTCTTCTTCGTAAGTACCAAAACCGTAATCTCTTATATCTAATATAGTATCATCATCATCTGGGTCGTGCGTCCAACTATTTTCATATGAACCAGTTATACTTGGAGCATCATTATACAAATACTCATTCCATGTAGCACCAAAAGCTGCTCCATAGTGATTATTAGATGTACCATCTCCTATAGTACACAACGCTGATGAATAAGTTTTAGCTGGCATCAATACAATAGATTGAGCTGAAAGTGAATAACTCCAATTTTGTATAACTCCATAAACCCAATATTTATAAGGAGAAATGAAAAGGTATGGTAATTGATATTCTGAAGTCATCTGTTCTCCCGTTTTAGAAAGACCATTCCACTCTAATTTAACGTGTTTATTGTCTATAACTTCTATTAACTTAATTGTGTTATTCATTGTATTACCGTCTCCACCTTCAGTATCAGTGTCTTGTAATTCACCACCAGTTGTATTTCTAACTTTACCTCCCCACAAGAAACCTATAAATGTATCATTTTCATGGTTTTTGAATGGTTCTACACTATCTACTTTATATACTCCTTCGTTTCTACTAACTACTTTTAGTACTCTAGCAGAACATGCTATATTTTCTCTTTTTGTTAATACAGGAACAGTATCAACTGTGCCAGAACTATATCCAACTCCTGTAGCTGCTGCTTGAATATCTCCTTTGATTCGAATAAAACCTGCTCTAGTAAATCCATCTACACTACCAGTTCCACTTGTATATCCTAAGGCATTTGTATTAGATACGTTAGTATCAATAGCATAGGTTTTGCTATGGTCTATATTGAATCCTCCTATTGATGAATATGCCATCTGATTACCGAAGTAAGAACCTCCTCCAGAAAGTTGATTGTTTGCTTGTTGAGATGTAGGGAATGTACCACTTGTACTATAAGCTTTAGCTTCGTCAGTTGAATAACCGGTAGTAAAAGCCCATCTTGTAAACGTAACTGCTTGATTGTTAGATAAATTAGTTGAAAAATTATTTAAGAATATACCTACATCTGGACTTCCTCCATCCACAAAATCATCTACTTCATCAGTACCAAAGGACAAAACAGTATAACCGGGGAAACCTAATCCGTCACCCGGTACAGCACTCCACGTATCTGCGGCACTAGTAGAGAACATAGGAACTAATGAAGGTGCATCTATCAATAATTCTGTAGGGTTATGTTTTTCAGGATTTGTTGTAGCATTCTGATAGGTATAATTGAAATTCTTTAATCTAACACCATCCACAAATACGCTACTTTGCGTAGCTCTTCTTATAGTATCTGTTGCTGTAGTACCGTCTGATTGTGCAATTTGTGTTCTTTCGATATTTCCTCCACCATACTCCATCATCATATCTTCGTTAACACCATTACCTGTAGAATTATGGAAATTAGTTAACCATACTGTTAAAAATCTAGGCCATACAGCCCCGGCATGTTCAGGACCTCCACCATAAGCTGTATTTAACGGACTAGAATGGTCACTTGCAAAATAAGAAACACCACCGTCATCTGTTCCACTGTGCGGGAATCCTAATCCTGTTGATGAATTACCTAGTGCTCCTGCATTTGCTGTTCTACCTGACCACCAATAGGTTTGTGTATATCCCATGTGGTGTGTTAAATGACTAACTCTAGAGAACTTGTCAGCAGCTTGTGGAGCTTCGTTTGCCTTTCGGAGTGGTATACCTGTTTTTGGGTCACATAATTGAACTTCACACTCAGCATCTGACCACTGGTCTCCTGCGGCAGGAAACATTATTTTCATAGTAAAATATCCATTAGGCACGGGATTTGATGATGCTTGAGTTGCAGTATAAGAAGCTGCATCAGAACTTTGGTCACCTTTAACATAAACATCTGTTCTACCGTTTCCTGTACATGTGTTACATGACCCATGTCCTGAATTAGAATTATAATATGTATGAGCGCTTGATAAATTTTGCATGTGTACACCGTCTGTCCACATTTTTGTATCAGCATCCCAATCAGATTCGTTATTACTGTCAAGTTGTTCAATAGCTGCAAATCTATTAAAAGCCCATCCTAAAAATGGAAAACCAGATGTTGCAGTTGTTTGGAGCGGGTTTGTGTCTGAAAAACCACCCCACTCAGTACCGTCAGTTGTAAAATGTTTACCCATATATGATAATATATTATCACTAGCAGTTGGTTTGAAAAATCCTAATGTTACTAGAAACCCTCTTTTTACTAACGATATTTTATCTAAAGAATCATCATAAGCTTGAACTATATCTAATCCATCTAAATTTATATCTAATTCTATTGTTCCTGCTACGTTAGCACCTCTATTTTCATTTGCTGCTGTATTAGCGGTTATATCCCCGGTAAAATATTTATTTTGGAACCATGAAGGGAAATTAAGTGCAGGGAATGGAATTGGTCCATAACTAGCCATAGTTTGTTGTATTTTAGGATAGGCATTAGGGTTGGGGTTATTACTAGGACTATACATTTCATACATGTTTGAAAACTGCCCATCAGCACCAACTAAAGAGTTTATATCCGTTGCACCTGCCCAATAGCAATACATTTCCATACTTTGTCCGTTACCCTTTAACGTATTTTTAGTACTAAACCTAGAAACAGCGGTTCCGACTAAATGACTTTTGTCATCAGTTCCATTAACCAACATTTCTTTATCTTGTTGTACTACACTGAAAAAAGAATTATCAGGAGTTACTTGATTATTATATTCTTTACTACTGTCTAAAGTATCCTGACCTATTCCCTGAATTAAACCAGCTATAGCACTATCACGGAAGTATTTTACACTAGAACTTTTAGAATTGGTTACAGTTTTCCAATAAGAATCACCTTCTACACTTAAATTATCAGCTCTCATAATAAAACAAACCTTTCTCCTTCCCGATTTTTTACCCGTTGTTTCTGTGTAAGAACAATGTCTTCTACTAAATTTATTATAAGACATTGTCATTTTTAATTCACCACCACGAGATAACCTAACAACGTGGTCATGCGCATCTCCTACTTCTAAAAATGGTTTACTTATTTGGACTAAACTTCTAGCTATAGGTATATACTCAACGTTTCCAGCATATTCGAATTTACTAGCTAATCCTGTAAATTTTTCTTCATCAGATATATATCCACCTTGATTAGCAGTTATAGCTGTGAGATGACCCGGTTGTTTGGTTGCGTTAGGAGCTAACTTAAGATGTCCAGCGCCAGTATAATCTACAACATCTGGTTTACATTTATATAATACTAAATTAGGTGTAGTAGTAGAATAACTTTCTAAAACTACATCTTCTATATACGCATAAGCATCCATACGTTTTATATCACCTGAGCCAAATACTGGCCTATCTGCTACCTTTGTTTTGAAAATAGCCTTTTTATGTTGTTGGCCTCCTCTTATAGAACTAAATCCGTATTTAGTCTGTGTTCCACTAGAACCATCAACTTTGAAAACGCGGTTAACCATTGTGGAACCTACGCTATCATATAAATCTTTGTGAGTTGCATTTAATTCTGCAAATGAACTCCATAATTCTTTCTTATAAAACTCTACCATTATTATATTCCTCCTGCGTCATTTTGTCTACGTATAGCTTCGGGTAACGCTCTTGCTACCCTGTCAGCGAAGTCTTCTCCATCTTGGACATTGACGTCGCCCATATTTAAAGTTATGCCTCCTCCTCCTAGCATATTTTGTGTCTTAGGTATTATTGTTTCGCCGGGTTCAACCATAACTTGTTGATGTCTTGACCCTAGACCCATACCTTTAGGTCCGCCAGTTTCATACATAGGAATTCTACCTCCTGTATCATATATAGCTGTTGAATAATCTTTAGCTGCTCCTTCTGAACCAACTGCTCCTACTGAAAAATCTTCTACTTTTGGTGCGGCCATTAATTTTTGTATAGCAAGTGCGGCTCCGGCCATTATAGCCATACCTCCAATTACCATAGCAGGGAACATAAATGGAGGATAATTAGTAGCAGTCTTAGCTATATGTGCTGCTAATGCATATCCCATAAGAGCACCTGTAATAGCACCTATCGCTGCTGCTAATTTTGGAGACTCTTTAGCAAATGTTCTTATAACCAAAACAAACGCTAACATACCCAATTGAGCACCTGCTTGTGACATGGCTAGTTTTTTGAACCCAGCTCCTAAAGTCATAGTAGCAGCTGTACCCTTTAACATACCCATGTTAGATAAATTTTGCATCAATATTTGTTTATCTAGTAACATAGTATTAAACGCTATCAATCCGTTGGTTATTGGTAGTATACCATTCAACATTTTCAATATAATTACAGCTTCTAAAAAGTTTGGACCTAAAAATCCTAATAATTTAACTGCTAAACGTAAAGGTGCAATCATTAATGTAATCATACCAGTAAAATCTCTACCTTCTCCGTTCATATTTTTAACCATAGCGACTACTTCTGTTAATAATCTACCAAACTCTTGCATAGCAAATATAACTGTGTCCTTTATAGTTTGACCAAGTGGTGTTAATCCTGTAGCTACACCATCTTCCATAGTAACAAACATGCCTTGTAACTGATTAGTAACGTTATGTAAGGTCATAGCATATTCATTTATGAAACCATTACTCTTACCAACCTCATCTGACATAATAAAAATAGATTGAAAGCTGTTTTTCAATACATCTACTGTTCTAGCTAAAGATTGCTGCTGTACGTCTGCCATTGCTGTTGCAGCACCAGCAGAATTAGCTAAATCATTAACTGCTCCTTCAAACTCATCAGCATTTTGTACTAAGTGAACAAAGGCTGTAGCACCTCTGACGTTTAAATCCTCTAATAATGTAGTCATTAAGTCTACATCACTGGCTGCTGGACCCATTGCTACTTGAAATTCTTTAGCTATTTCAGTTAACATTTTGAAATTACCTTCAGCATCCATAATTTCGACACCTAATTTACGGAAAGCAGCTTCATTGTCATCAGCGTGTTGAGCAAATTCAGCTAAAGCTTGACGTAAACCACGTCCTGCAATACCTGCTTCTAAAGCACGGTTGGTTAAAACTTCTAAAGAACCTAGTAATTGGTCTATATTCTGTCCTGTGGACACGAAGAAAGGCATAGCGAACTTGACAGCACTAGCCAAATCTTGATATTCAATCAAAGATTTGTTAATAGAATGTGCAAATTTATCAGTAAGTTCAGCAGAATCTTCCATTTCTAAACCAAAACCAAAGATAGTCTGTGTTGTTAACTTAGCTACAGTCTCATGGTCACCTTGAACAGCCATAGCTAGTTTTAAAGTATTATTCAAAACCATCATAGACTCTTCTGCATCTAAACCAGCCGAAGCTAGAGTATATAAACCTTGAGAAGCGTTATCCATAGAAACACCGTATTTATTACCAAAACTTACAATTTCATCTGATAATCCAAATAATGTATCATTAGAGGCTTGGAAAATAGATTGAGCGTTCATTAACTCTTCTTCAAACGCCATAAACGTACTATTTACCTCATTTAATTTATTAAAGAATGCTGTAGTTGCTGCTGTAGATGCCGCAATAGAAGTAACTAATGTAGTTTTAAATGAAGCTGCCATAGCATCAATTTGACCATTAAACTCTTTTGCTAATACAGCTCTATCTCTGTCGAGTTGTTTCTGTTGTTGCTTCTTACGATTTAATTCAGCGTTTGCCTTAGTTGCTTTTTTAGTAGAATCAATTTCGTCTTTTAATCTTTTACTTTCTATTGCACTTAAAGATTTATTTAAGTCTAATCCTGTTCTATATGTTCTATTTAAATCTGAATTAGCTCTTTTTGTCTCATTGAGCTGAGCACCTAAATCTGCTACTGACATCTTTTCTTTATCAATAGCGTGCTTTCTATCAATTACTTCTTTGCGGAATCCTCTGGTAACCTTTCTTATATTTTTAAGATTACCCTCCATATCTTTAAGTCTTTGAACTTCTGCTTTACCAGCTTTAGTTCTTTTATCTGTGCTTTTAAGTATATCCTTTTGTAATTTTATTTGCTTACGTTGAGCATCTTCATCTGCCTTAGACTGGGTAACTTTAGCTTCTGCTACTTTTAATTCTTTTTGTTGTGATGCTAATCTTGCTCCTCTTAGGTCTATTTCAGTTTTAATTTGTTTGATGTTTTCTTTTTGAAGATTTAACATGTTGCTCATTACAGAAAGACCTTTCTTTCTATCATCAGCTTCACCACCCATAGTGGCTTGCATGTCTTCTTCTATAGTCTTACCTGTACCAACATCTATATCCATAGCAGCCATTCTGTTACGGAACTCATTCATATTACCTTCCATTGCTTGTAACTGTGCTTTATGCTCAGCTGCAAATTCAGGTGTACCAAATGCACCACCTTTTAAAGATTCTGGTGGTGTTGTGACTGCTGCATCTTGAAAACCTTTTAACGCATCGTTTCTACTCTTTTTTGCTACATCAGATGCATTTTTTAAATCACTTTCTAAATTTTTAAAAGTCTTTCTACTTTGTGAGTCAATTTGAGATTGTGCTTGTAAAGAAGCTTTCATTTGGTCTAATTGAAACTGCTTACCAATCTTACTTACACTACTTAACTCACGACGAGCGGTGCTTGTTTCGGCTACTAACTCTATTAGTGCCTGTTCTCGGTATGCATATGTTGCCATTATTGTACTGCTTCAAAGAGTGACTTTGCACCCCTCTCTATGCCATATTGTCTTCTTTTCTTGAGGTATTCGTTATATTTACTTCGAATACGAGGTTTATCTTTAGCCATTGAGTCTACATCTTCATTATCGTAACCATCAAAAGAATGTAGAATATTAAATTCGCTTAATGCGGTTGCTAACCCTTGTAATTCATACCTAGGGGTTGCTTTTATCTCAGCCCAACTTAAATTCAGGTCTTTCATTAAAGGGATGAACATCGTCACCATTTCTGGTGAATAGCTCATCCATTCTAAAAATCCGATTTAGGTGTCTCTGTTTGCATTATGCTATTTGATATACTCCATCGTAGTGTGGTTGGAAGCTTAACCCAAGACTCCTCTGATATGATTGCATCTTCTGGGTTTTTATTATTAGCCTTTTCTATCATTTTTAAAACTCTTGCACCTGCTAATTTAGCATAATGTGCGTTTTGTTCTTCTTCTGATACACTAGGGTCAGGTAGTCCCATTTGTGGTTCTTCTGACTCTGTCAACTCACACCATTGTAAGCTTAATAACTTACCGTTGTATTCTATTTCTTTTGTTTGTATAGTTTCTGTTAAAGAGATAAGCTCTTCTATAGTCCATACCTCATTCTTCTTCTCCGACATTTTTTTTCTCCTTCTTTTGCTTTTTCGTTGATTTCTTTTTTGGATTTACAAGTTCTGCGAGAGCTTGTAATGCATCGTCCATGGCTAAGGGTTTGTCAGATATGACATTACCCTCGCCATCTTTTATTCTGTACTTGCCATCAGCAGTGTACATTTCTAATTCGTAACTCATAGTTCGTCCGCCGTTGTTAGTGTTGTGTTAACTGAGGTTGCTATTTTTGGTTCTAAAAATCCATAGAACGTTATAGTTTCCTCTGTTACACCATCAGGATTAAAAGATACACCATATTCTGTCATACACATGTTTTTTAATGTCATGACTTCTTGACCAGATTTTAGTTGCAGATGCATTCTGTAACCAAAATTTTGGTTCGGTTGTACCTTTGTTCCGTCTGGTCCACCTTGATTCAATTTAACAGTTCCTACAGCAGGTAGAACATTTGCTGCTACAGCAGTAGCTGCATCTACATCAGCTGTATCTAAATCTGAATCTGTATACGTCATTAACCCATCTCTAGCCTTATTGAAAAGTATTTCAAAGCGTCCGTCTGACTTTTTTCTAGTTAATGTTAAAGTCACTTCGTTTTTAATTTCAGCTTTTAATCCTGTTCTTTGACCAAAGAAAGCTATATCTTCATCAGTTTTACCTAAAGATAAGTCTACACCTACTAAATCAGTAATCATGTTCTTATTACTAGATGCTGAGTTTAGAGGAGCTGCTGATGTACCACTATCTGTGATATCTTGCATTCCTCCAGTATCTAAGTACTTAGGATAACTTCTGTTGAAGATAAAGGTATCTGGACTTGAATTGTCAGAAGTACCATTTAACTCTCGTGTAACGTTAGTTGTGGTTGCTTCTGAGTCACTTATATCTATTTTACTTGCACCTGATACACCCAATGCATGAGTGAGGTGTGCACTAAAAGTAGTAGTAGTTGCTACATTTGCAAAGTAGATAGTATGAGCGTCTATGTTGGTCATACCAACTGTAGCATCAGTTCCATCCATAGTAAATTGTATAGGGTCACCTGACGTTAATCCGTGTGCGGCTGAAGTCGTAATAATATCAGTGCCAGCGTTTATACTTGCTACCTCTGCTAATCTTACGTTATTTGCATATGCCTCGCCTTGTTCTACAGAAACTGATATTCCACAGAAATCGTGCTCTGTAGTAATGGAGGCTAAAACATCGCGCCCAAGGAAGTAAACCATTAATTTACCTCAAAGTGCGGTTGTTGTTGCGGTTTGGTCTACGTCAGTGGCTATGAAAGGTTCGACGTGTCCCATGAAAGTTAGTGTTTCTTCAGTAGTTCCGTCAACATTCAATGAAACTGAGTGTTCTGTGAATGTCATATTTGGAATACTAATAACTTCATCACTTCCGCCGTCTTTTAATGCAATGTAAAGTCTGTAACCGTGTTTAACTGTAGGTTGTGACAATCCGTCAATTAGAGCGGAGCCATCTGAACCGTATCTAGCGTCCATGAAAACATGGTCCCAGAATTTGTTAAGTTTCTTTTTAGTTATAACGACTGTTGTCTCGTTTTTGATTTCGGCTTTCAATGCGGTCCTTTGACCCATGTAAGCTATATCTTCGTCTACTTTACCTAATGTTAAATCTACACCGGTAACATCTGTGAACGGGTTATAATTGCTATTACCATCAAATACATCAGCTGCTGAAGATGTCAACTTTTCGATACAATCGGTAACAACACTTGTTTCACTACCTCTTGCAGCATTGGAGTTGATATCTACAACAGACGCGGATTCGGTTGATATTGCAACTTTTACGTCTCTTCCTAGGAAATATACCATTTTTATTTTTTCTCCTGCGTAGCGTCCTACGCTATCATAATTAAGTAGGGCGCGCTAGTATATAAAGGTTTCCCTGAATGGTGCAATATGGCTCTACTAATCTCCCTATACTCTCTTAATATAGCTATATATGCTTAGTTTTGCCTACCAATACCATAGAATGGTGAAGCCCAGAAGCGATATTGCCTATCTGAAGATAAATTTGCCTTAATTGCATCTTTCTCTAATTTATCCATAACGTTCTGAAATCTTCTACCTACTCTCATAGATGCTCTCTTATCGTCTTGTTTTTGTATACCAGCTTCCATATCTATCAAGAGTTTTTCAGCGTAGTCATCTAATAACTTAGCTCTTGTTTTGTTGTCTGATGGAATGTAATAAGCAAACCCTGCTCTTGGATTAACTCCTAATGCAGCATTCGTTCCTGCTACGGTGTTGACCATAACACTACCAGCTACACCTAATCTAGTACCAAGGTGTACCGCTTTTTGTTTATCTGCTACTTTTTCAGAATTAAATAATCTACCCTTTGTTTCTTCTTGAAGAACACCTAAAGATACATAACCTGAATATAATTTAACATCTTTAATTTGTCTAAACTCGTATGCTTTCTGCGCTTTAGCGCTGTACATTTGTAAAGGTATAGAAACTGTAACATGTGGTTTATTAGCTACGGTCATACCGTGATACATTCTACCCATATGAGAATTAAATGTACCAACGTAGTGATTAATATGTTCTATGGTCGATGTTGTGTTTTGTCTTGTGCCATGTTTTGCTAATTTACCTAGTATTCTTTGCATAGCAGCTCTGCTTGTAGATTCAGCATATTCTATTGCTCCACCCCTCCCCTTTGCAATTGTTCCTTTGTCTAATTTTCTTACTTGTTCTGGTGTAGGTTTATCTGTTTTGTATTTCTTTTTAGCAATCTTTTTCATATTCTGAACAGCAGGGTTCCAGTTTGTTGATATCTCTTTATTAAAATGATTTCTAATTCTATCTCTTAATTCCTTTTCGCCCTTTTTACCATCTGCTAACATTGCATCGATTTCACCCTGAGTACCGACTGGGTCATTCATACCGTGTTGATTAGCTTCTGATATAAGCATGTCTGTCATTTCGATAGGTATTAATTTATTACCAATTTTATATATAGCATCAGTTGGATTTGTTAATCCTATACCTTTACCTTTGACTGCATCTATATTATAATCAGTTAATACTTTAGTTTGTTCTTCTGGCATCATAGCACCGGGTGTAGGTTTTATATCTGTAACTCCATAATCTCTTTTACCTAAACCAGCAGTTTTATTTATATCTTTAAGTAAAGTTTTAGAATAAGTGGCTACATTTCTTCGGTAAGTTCTAAAAGCATCTCTTACAAATTTCTGTTCTAAATCTTTATTATCTTCAGCTAAAACAGCAGTTACAGCAGCTTCTGGTAGTCCTGCAAGTCTTGCTATATTAACAAGATTACGTTTTGGACTTTTCAAAGACCTTTCAAACGCCTTTACACCTGCTTTACTATTTGCGTGCTGGTACCAAACAGCACTACCGGGAACTCTAGTTGTAGTAGCCGCTAATCCTGTAGAACCACCTGCACCTATCAAAGTAGCTGATTCAATCATTTGAAACTTAGCAGGTGACCTAGAATTTAACCAAGTTCTACGTTGACCTCTGACACCTATCTGAGGTGCAAAACCAGCTACAGTGGCTAGTTTCCTAATTTTATCAGGCATTATGTCCTGAAATTTTTAAAGTATAGTGAAAACTGTGCAGTTGCACCATACCATTGTAAATTATCTAAAAATCCAATATCTCTCCATGCATCGAGGTGTCTTTCTAAAACTTCTAACTCTTCCTCTTCATAGATAGTCCAATCTATATCTGATATCTCGTTTGCTATATTTAACATCATCCAATTTAACAGTTTACGTTGTTTATATACATCGCTTCCTATTGTAAGTGATGTTTCTTTTTCACATATGATGTGAACTAAATATTGAACTCCATACACTTCACCTGTACCAGACGCCCCGCTAGCACCAAATGTCACGTCCTGTCCGAAGAATTGCTCTTCAAAACCAGAACCAATCATTTGAACAATAATAGCAGGAAACTTTAAATCTTCAGTTTCAGGAAACTCA
>Ga0208919_1000334_pt1 | contig 33760 bp, 47 predicted proteins | sample 4_EtaG_FD_184076 | JGI IMG/M metagenome (GOLD analysis project Ga0208919, IMG submission 184076) | Marine viral communities from the Subarctic Pacific Ocean - 4_ETSP_OMZ_AT15127 metaG (SPAdes) (version 3) | ecosystem: Environmental > Aquatic > Marine > Oceanic | place: Pacific Ocean | collected...
CGGCACTGCATGCGGCATCCATGCGGCATCCATGCGGCATCCATGCGGCATCCATGCGGCACTGCATGCGGCATCCATGCGGCACTGCATGCGGCGTCCATGCGGCACTGCATGCGGCGTCCATGCGGCACTGCATGCGGCACCCATATCGCGCACTATGCAACGCCCAAACAAAAAATTTGGACCAAAAAGCCAGGCTTTTGCTCGACAAAAATGTCATGCCCGACACCATGAGCAGCCAAAAATGTCATGCCCGACACAGCCGACACAGTTTTGGACGCAGCGGAAATAAGAATTCGGGCCCTATTTTAGGCTCCCCCCAAAAACGGTACGAATCAAACCCGGCCACCCCCACCCCTACGAACCGGATCCGGGGCCGGAGAACGTACACAGCGAAGACAAACGAAACAAATAGTTGACACCAGCACAAAAAAAAATTACCCTTCTCATACACCAACCAATGGAGAACATCATGTCTGAAAAGACCGAGCAGCAAACGCAGCTTAATATAGACTGGACCGATAACGGAGAGCCTTGGGAATGCTTCGATGTCCATACGAATCGAGGGGCACTCAGATATTTCGATAAGACTTTCGTCAGTGAGGTTCAAGGACTCTACGCGGACTCAACTGCTGATCCTGTGAAGATGACTAGCGTGCTCCGAAACGTAGCTGGCGAGTTTCAAAACATGGGTCTCAATGACGTGGAAAATGACCGAGCCTACGACCATATAATGGGTGAGCTTAAGGTTTGTCTGGCCCAGCTTGGAATGGCGGTCGAAGAGACATACTGGCATGAGCCCAATGTGTCGTGGGATCTGGAATGGTTTGATAAGAATCTGCCGGAAGACCGGACGCCACACGACAAATGGACCGGCAAATGCTGGGAGGTCGCGTACAACTGTTACCGCGACGACAGCGGTGGAGAGCACATCGAGTCCGTCCTTGTGTCTGACGATTTTGCTGATGGTAGCCCTGCAATAATCAAATACAGATGGTCCTTCGTGGGCTTGGAAGAAAACCCTGAGAAGATAACCATCTTGTTTCAGGGCTCCCCGGCTCAGATCAAGCACATCGTAACGTCCGCCCTGCGCGGGAAGAAGGAGATCATGCGTGATGTATCTGCTGGAACTGTTCCAAGCACTGTGGAGTGTTTCGATGACCTTGATATGCATGTTGACCATGCCATGTACGGAGGCATGGGTGATGATGGGTGGTTTGCCGCTCTGGGGCAGTCGTGTGTAGACGCTGGTGTGATGGGCAGTGATGCAGATCCATCTGACGCATGTGACCCAGACCAGTGCAAAGAAGGCATACACGACTCTCTTTACGGCTGGGGCATTCAGGCAGATGCAATGAATGCTCTCCACACTGCTCTCAGCGTATGGATTGAGTCTGGCGGAATCGCAGGGGCCGAGACAGAAGACGAGAAGATCCGCAGGGTCGCAACAGAAGCAGAGTTTGCTTTCTGGGAGGTCGTGACGAAGCACTACCCTGATTCTAAGAGCGATGGGTGGATGTGTGACCTGCAATCGGAAGAAAATGTATCGCTTTGGATTCAGAGCGAAGCGGGAGGTGAGTAATGGATAACGCAACTTGGCTTGATACACATCTTGAAAAAGGAACTGGCCCAACATGGGTTTGCGATTCTTGGACGGTCCTTAGAGGTGATGACATCAAAGGAGTCGAGCATTTCGTTGACGTCTTGGACGCAGAATGGACCCAGTCAGAAGTTGCCACGCTATCGGTTGTATACACCAACAGTGTTACGGACTTTGAAATAGCTGAAGAACAGACCTTTCTGTTTTCTGGAACACCGTTGGAGGTGATTGCTGTTCTCAAGGCTATTGATGCAGCACAGGCGTGTATTCTAGACGAGATCGAGGAAGGTGATTTACCCCTTGGTATTCGTACCTTTGCTCAGCTTCAGGATCATTGTGATGCGAACGCGTACCTCGACTTGAATGATGATCTCCACAACTCGAAGCTATATCCCTGCGAGATGCTTATAGATCCGTCCTCATCTCGATACAAGCTAGCTGAATCTGCCGTGAACTGTGTCGTCGAAGTTCTGGATGTATGGTTAGCATGCGGATTCCAAGAGACTAACGTAAAGTCTCGAAAATGGGTCGCAGACCATTTGGGACGGGACATAGGCTTGAACGCTTCGTGGAACTGCTCCGCTTGGCAGTTGACGGGCGACGAGTCAGACAACGGGCTTTTTCTTCTAGACGGTGAGAACGACCCTCATGAGTGGGTCGTAGTTTCTCGTGTGTGTGATCCAAACATAGACCTTGATGAAATCCACGACATCATTTCGGGCTCATGGGAAAAGGTCCAGCCATTTGTATTGATGCTGAAATCTGGAGGTGCGTCGAAATGATGTATCAACAACAACCGATAACAAAGAATCGCGTACAGACGTTCACTAAGCGCGCTGTGCTGCTCGCGAAGAAATGGTCGGGACAAGACCCGCGCAACTATCACATGAGCGAGAAGCTTGATGGAGTGCGTGCGGTATGGACTGGCGAATGCTTCATAAGCCGCAATGGGAACCTCTTCGATGTACCGCAATGGTACTGTGACAAGATGCCCCGTGGGGAGGTCTTGGATGGGGAACTCTTTCTCGGGCCGGGTAAATTCAACGCGGTCGCAGGTGCAGTTCGTACAAAGAAGACGAACTGCGACCCTACTATCTGGCACAACATCCGGTACTGCGTATTCGATGCTCCGAATCATGGAGGCACGTTTGAGCAGCGGCTTGGATGGCTCCGTAATCTGGAAAAGCAGTGCGGTGGATTCGATGTAGTGGAGCACTACGAGATCCCTGACCACAAGACCCTGAACCGCTTCTATCGTCACGTTGTGTCCAATGGGGGGGAAGGGGTCATGCTGCGGCTTAAGAAGTCTCTGTATGAGTCTAAGCGCAGTTCAACGCTGCTGAAGATCAAACCATCGTGCGACCTAGAGGCAACGGTCGTAGGCTACGAACCGGGCACGGGCAAGAACGAGGGTAGGCTTGGGGCGTATGTGTGCAAGCTCGACTCAGGAGTGATGTTTCGCTTGGGCGTAGGGCTCACGGACTCCGAGCGGGACAACCCGTCACCCGTAGGTGCTGCGCTCACCGTGCGATATCAGGAACTCACGCCAGCAGGGAAGCCAAGGTTCCCAGTACTAGTCGGCGCGAGAAATTACGAATAGACCCCTAATATTGGCCTCCCCCCAAAAACGGTACGAACCAAACGGAACCACCCCCACCACCACCACTCTAGGAGAATGAGATGAATAAACTTTCACCGCGATATGACGAACTGTCATTAGAAAGACAACTGTTTATAAACAACCTAATCAACTCGCTTGCGAGCGAGCCAGATCGCGATCCGCTGGACGTTATTGCTTCTGGCCCGCTCAAACCTCACACATGCACTTACAGTCGGTTTATTTTGCACAGAGATTACCAAGGAGATGCGCACTGGGTGGAACCGACTCTAGATGCTCTTATGAAGCATTTGGGAGACGCATGCGACATTTGGCTTACGTTCACTGACGTACCAGATGGTTTCGACCTCGTGAAGAAAGAGGAGGTCTAAGATGGGATTTTCAAGCTGGGAATGCAACGGGTGCGGGCACCCTCTGTTGAGCGAGTGGGTGACGACTGAAGTCAACGCATGGATGAAACATGCTGTGGTCGTTACCCCGCAGAAAACCACTATAGAGGGCAGGTACAACGGTTACGCTCATGTGGAGACTCCTCAACTTGAGGAGGTCTTGATCCTACCTAACGAGGGTGACCCGTGCGTATGGCACAAGGCATGCTGGAACAAGGCAGGACAACCGACAGCCTACGCGCCATCGACTCCTGCGATGGATCAAGGCTATTTCTTCAACCAAACTACAGGCCACCAGATGGAGGAGCCCGATGGGAAATAGGGACGAAAACGACACTTCGCTGCTGCGACTTGCTGACACTATCGACCACCGATTAGGCGAGATCCAGTTCCAGCTGAAGAGGATTGCGGATTGCATGGTCAATTTACCCCCCTCCCAAAAAGGGTACGAACTGAACATAACTATGCCCACCCCTGCCGGCCAGGAAACACCAACCGAGGAGAAGTGAGATGAAGTTTGCCTACGCAGACCCGCCCTACGTTGGATGCTCGAAACTATACAAGAATGAGCCCGAGTATGATGGTGAAATAGACCATCAAGAGCTTATAGATAATCTAGTGGAGGAGTTTCCAGACGGATGGGCGCTCAGTTGTACGTCACCAAGTCTCAAACAACTTTTGGCGATGTGCCCCGAGTATGTCCGAGTTGCTGCGTGGGTGAAACCGATGGCATCGTTTAAACCAAATATCAATCCGGCATATACTTGGGAACCGGTCATCTGGACCGGCGGACGCAAGCGAGACCGATACGAAGACACTGTCAGGGACTGGGTAAGCGCCAACATTACAATTAAGAAAGGTCTAACCGGAGCAAAACCCAGAGGTTTCTGTGTCTGGCTTATGAACCTGCTGAACGTCCATCCCGAGGACCAACTTGTGGACCTTTTCCCCGGTACCAACTCGCTTACGGACGTTTTCAAAGCGTATGTGCTGGGAAAAGCACCACAGGAAGACTTGTTCTATGAAACACCAACCGAGGAGAAGTAGATGACCATCAAATTACCAACCAATACCGAACTTCCTGCATTCAAACGCCGAGCAAAGGAGCAACAAATGACTGAAGACAACCTCATCACTGAAGCGTCAGAACGGCGCATGAGGAGCGCCCTAGTTGAGGTCAGTTCCCGCGTAGATAAGATGCAGACCATGGGAATCGATGAACTGATCATAACTCTACAGGAGACGGCTGAGTTCATTGACAACGCACTGGGAGCAGACACTGTGTTTGTTGATGATGAACCCGAAAACGTAGTGCGGCCCGCGAAGCTACAACATAACTGTAGCTGGTGTGGAGACCCGCTTTCCGACTGGTCTACAGGCATCCACAACGAGTGCAGGATAGCCAAGAGCCTTGCCAAAAATGATCCAAAGAATTAGACTGTTTGTGCTCCTCTGGACTGTGGTGGTCCATTGGTTTGGTGTGAAACCCGCCTCGAAAGGGGCGGGTTTCTTACATCACCGATGCTGTCAATGCAGAGCCGATTGCAACGCCCACAGCAATATTCATCCACGGGTCGTGATACCATTTCGGTTCAGCTTGGTTTTCAATTGCCTTCTCTAGGAGCAGATCCATCTTATTTAGAGCGTCATCGCATAAAGCATGTTCGCGCATACAGCTGTCATATTTGGTTGCATTGACAAGGAGCTCGCGCTCCAGCTTTGCCTCGCACCTAGGCAGCTTTATGTCTCGGCATAGCAATAGAGATTCAGCCATGTCGTATGGCAGCAGAACAGAATTCGAGCACGGTATGGTATCGCCTGCGTCGAGCTCGAGAGCGATTTTGCAAGACGAATTGGGGCTCATTGACAGTATTGCAATAGTGATCAGAAAAGTCGGCCCCATTTATATACCCCCCAAAAACGGTACGAACTTAGCGAAGAACACCCCACCCTTGGTTTCAGCGTTGCTCAAGAACCTCATCCATGCAGTGGTCGATTAAAGCATTGGTTGGGTGATTGAGCTCGGTCCTGGAATCACCGTCAATAATATATATCTTCAAGATCTCCGCGGTAGCAGGTTCACCGACACGACACGCATCGGCAGGACCCGATGTAATCGGTATGACTCCAGCGGTGATGCTGGCTTCTACTTCGAGCTCAAACTCGTAATACACAGTAAACGTCATCTGCCAAAGCTTTTGTTAAACGCATTTGCGAGCTTTCTGCGCGACCGGCTCGCGTCGAGGATTATAGCTTGTTCTTTGGTGTCAATCGCTTGCATTTTTGACTGGAACTCTTCTTCAAACGCATTGATGTCTTCTATGGCAGTATCAGAAAGCTCTTTACGTTGTTTGTCATACGCCTCAATAACCTTGACACGGTCGTTATGTATTCTAGTTTCTAACCCTACCCGTCGCCAAGTCCTGATTAAATACACCACAAACAATCCGACGACGCTGACGACCGCAACAGCTCGTGTTGTTGCGGAGTTCCAGAACGAAGGTGAACCCATTAGTTGCGTTCTTTCGCAGGCGCCCGCAGACCAGCTGTTGCGACGTGTTTGACCACTCTACCGATAGCCGCCCAGTCCATTTGTCCAATCGTCATCGCGCGTTGTGTTTCTATCATAAAGGAGGCAACAGAAACTGCGTGTTCATGACAGACATCTATGGTGAAAACCATACGCTCGGATTCACGCTGACATACGACGCACTTGGGCGGTTGTTCAAATAGCGTGATGACTTTACCCATTCTTGAGCGCCGCAGCACCATCTACTAGGGCTTGTCCGCCAATGTACGCCATAATGATTTCTTGCAGCTGCTCTCCACCCATTCCTGGTATATTGAGAAATGCAGCGACACAGGCCACGACCACCACAAGAAGCTTGCGTGACAGAAGTTTGTTCAGCATGTCTTTCATTAGGAACCTCATTTGCCGTTTTTTGCGAGCTTGGTTTCTACTACTGTAAGGCGTTCACGTACTGCGTTTGTTTCTTGCCATAACTCTTTTCTGCCAGTGCGGTCTATACCATCAAGCTTCTCATAATATCCATGCAATTCTAACAGTTCCTTGTGGACAGACTCAAAGTCTTTTTCAACGCCCTCCAGCTTTTGATTGAGCTCGGCGATGCTGCCCTCAAGCTTTGAAATCTTTGTGGACAGCTGCCACAACGCGGGAACCACAACCGCTAAAACCGAAAGAGCCAGCTTTGCAATATCCAGTAACTCTATGCCCGATTCCATCACTTGGACCCTCTCCACCTAGCGTTGCGCCCTCTGGTATCATAATGGACAAAGGACGGGTACCAGCCCATGCCTCCGGGGGCAAGCAAATCGTTTTTGATGCAATCAGCTATGATTGCGTGGAGCTCATCCGAGGACATACCAGAAACTCTCAGGTCAGCGGCCTTTGCCAACAGATGCATGGAGCGTTTCGATCCCCCGCACTTCTTGTTGTATTCAGGGGTTCGATATCCGCTAATTACCTTGATAGGCTTACCAATCTTCTGGCGCAATACCTGAAGGTTCTTTGCAAGAAACGTCACGTTCTCAATCAGCTCAGGGGGTACATCTGTACCATCTTTGCAGCGAAACTCACGCAAAGAGAAGTTCTCGGTAAGATCACCCATTTATTTCCCAACCCAAGACCCATATTTTTGCTGACAGGTCTCCATCGGTGCCACCACTCCAGCGCATCCTCAAAAGGTTGGCTGGCGAAGCTCCACTCAGAGACCCAATAGGAACAGAGAAGTTGAAATCTGTGGCCCTGATTCCACCTGCCGTATCTCCCATAATATTCGTAGAGGCAGCAACGAAGTCCATAGACTCTTGTCCGTTGTACCAGTCATAGAAAAACTGTAGGTCTCTAGATGTGGTGGAGGTGTTTTCTGCTCGACACCTAAGAAACACTCGACCCTTCTGGTTCATGTCTTTCAGTTCTGGAATATACGATGCCAAAGATACTGCTGCGCCATCTGCACCGATAGAGAAAAAATCCCCAGCATATACGCCAGTGTCAGACGCACTCCCGCCAATTACTTGGCTGCCATCATATGTATACCCTTCTTGGTAGACGCATTTGCCCGTTCCGGCATTGACCCATCCCGCGTTGTACACCCCACCAAAGCCATCATCTACTGTTGATACCCCCCACAACACCCTAGACACTAAGGTATGACCAGTGGTCCCAGAGTTCAGATTCACTGCGGTGCCTGCTGGTGTCGCAAGAAGTTTGGGGTTGTTTCCGTTGTCTTCTGTCACGAGTCTTATTTCATAGAACACGCCCGCAGTTCGGGTTACACCTGTCTGCAAGCCGCTTGTAGACGCCGCGTGGGTTGTTCTAAGGTCTATATCAAGCGTTGCTGTGCTTGGAGCATACACCGCAACTGTCTTGGTGACTGTGGCTGGATAATTAACGTCATGGACAGTCACATAAGCATAGCCAGATTCAGAGGTAGCTTGCATTTTTACCAGATACGCATAGTCCGAGCCGCCGCTACCACGGTTCCACGATATATTTCTACCGATAGTCGCTGTTTCTGGAACAACAATATTTTGAACTGCCAAGCCCCTGCTCGTTGTAACAGCCATGATTAACCCCCATCGATTCGGTCGAGGTGGTACGCCTTGACGCCAATTGTTGCAGTTCCTGCGGACGCAAATACGACCTGAAAGTCTGTCCATACACCAGAGTCGAAGATGTGTGTGTCTCCCTCGGCCAGGGTCGTCACCGTTGCGTAGGCACCGCTTGGTCCCTTTGCCTTCAAAGTGCAGATCGTATTGTCTGAACCCATACCCGATACCTGTACCATGGTCGTAGTGTATTGTTCAGGGCTCCATCCGAGCGCAGTGCTATTGAGCGTCACGGTAGTTGCGCTTGACTGTGATACTGTCTTCGTCTTCATAATTCACCTCGTTGCCGGATACTATCACAATAAAATATGGTTTCGTGTAAGTTAGATATAATACAATGTTTCTAACGTCTTACACAGTTGGATACACAAACTGCACGTATATGCCTGAAACAACACACCAGTTGCTCGAGCCGCCTGAATCGCCGTGAATTTTGAGTTCAACTACATCAGGGTCCCAATCCGGTGAGCTTTTCAAAGTAAGGTATCGGTCGCCCTCATAAAACTGCGCCATTTGCGTGTATATCTGTTGAGCTTCTTTGGTTCCAGGCCAATCACCAGTCGCCCAATCTGTTGTGCTTACTAGGAAGGTGACTCCCGTCGAATCTATCGCCGTTCCATCAAGCTCGTTTGACTTCACAACTACAGCGGCACTTTGACCTGTTGCTAGCAGACTGATCTTTGCCTGTGAAACTTTCGGAGGAATCACCAGTGCAACGCGCAAACGGTCACCAGTCAAAATAGCTGTGTGAGCGTGTGCGACAGTATTGCCCAAAGCATTTGCTATAAAAACTGGTGGAAACAAATGCGTTGACATGAGGCTGTGTATTGCGGCGTCCGCTTTCCCTAGTAGACCGATCTGCGCCAGTTGTCTGTCAGCCATGGCAGGTGGCGTTTTTACATCCAGCTTCGTTTCTTTTGGATATATGGGCATGCGCGACATTAGGAAGACTCCCTGCGGATCAACACTGTATCGAGTGTCAGATTGTCACCCGCATCGTCCATTTTCATGTCGATGGTAAATGGAGTAATACCGGACGACATCTCAAACGTGCCTGTCAACCACCCCTCACCCGAGAGTACTAACGAGGACTGACCCTCTATATTGATTCGCACGCTCGAGCTGTCTAACACGTCATCAGGGTCGCTAATGTGAACATCTGCGCGATACGTTCTCTGATATCCATCACCTGGAATAATGCCTCGAATGTACGTTTCATAAGTAGTGGAATCAGAATCGCCTTGCAGAACACTGTTGTTGTTCGCATCGACCACAGTGTCAAATAGCGACACCAGTGTGGACGGCCTGTCTTTTGCTATGGCATACGGTGACTGTATAAGCCTGTTTACCATTTCAGATGAGATCGGGTCGTTAAGGTCATCGATGGAGCCATCCCATTTCACAAACCCACTCGAATGTGTTCCCACTGCCGCATCTGAAGCAGCTTCTAAGTAGAAAGAAAACCCTTGGACCAAAGTGACATCGCGCTCAGCTTTGAGCTGCACTTTCATATCCATGGGATCAGCAGCGGACGAGATTCCAATCGTTGCTGTGTACCATGTTGGTGTGGCGGTTAATCCTGTAATTGATGCATAAACAGTTGAGGCATCACTGTTAACAACCCTGACTTCAGCGCCTGTGCCACCCATTGCAAGGCAGCGAAACCTAACATTTACCTTGTCTGCGTTTCCCCTGAGTCGCATGTACGCTTTATCCACATAGCCAACACTGTTAGAGCTGTTTTGATAATGAAATCCTGTGGAGTATGCCTGCGGACACCACCCGTAACGCCAAGCCTCGTTTGTGTTGGAGCCCATGGTCGCAATGTTAGAAGACATTGCCATCGAAGGGTGCAGTGCAGATTGAGGGTCGATAGGGCTATAAGTCATGATCAGCCTGTCCAGCGTTTGTCGTAATGCACATATGCGTATGTCTTCTGATACGTCGTAGCGTTACCATAAACCGGAAAGGTGACAATAGATCCAGCAGCTACAAAAGAGGCAAAAGTGCCGGTAATAGTGACTGTGTCTGAACCCGCAGTGTATCCGCCTGCTATGGTGTATTCGGCTGAGTTGCTGGACTCGTCACCTTTCTTGTAAACATAGATCTTGTCGCCAGCCTTGAAATACGTACCATGCCCGGTCGTTAGGACGATTTCGCTGGTTCCAGAGCCACCACTCGCTACAACGGCACTAGGGCACAGATACAATGTTTCGAGTAAATTGGAGGACATCAATATTGTAAGGTCTGTCCATCTGCTCGACAAAGACTTCTCAGTACGCATCACTTTGCCGTAAACGGAAGTCGGCATATTGGCGCCCGAGCTCCAATCGTACATTGCTGGATGCGCCAGCGACAGAATACAATTGTCTCCGACTTGCAAAGTAATATGTGGACCTACTCTAAGGGTCATCGCTGTTAATCCATCGGAAAAATAGACGTATGAAGCTCCGATTTGTCCCGCAAAATAAGGCGTAGCAGAGGGTAAGTTCAGGGTTTGGTTTCTTGGACCTTCGGATTGTATTCTTGGGATATCTCTGACCACAACCTCTGGCGATTTTTCACCAATAGATGCTGTTTTAATCGAAACTGAGTTCGGGCCCTCAATCATTTTGGGCGACGTTACGTTTCTCAATACTACATCGGTTTTGGAAATCGTCGTCGCATCTGGGTCAGCTGTTACAACCCAGTCCACAGATTTAAGCACTAGGGTATCGCTGCTGTTTTTAATGGATGCGATAGCTCGACCCTGGGCTGCAAACCACCCGCCCATCATTTCATCCCAGCTATCAGACCCCTGTGAGATACAGGTAGCCTCCATTTCAGCATGTATTAAATCCGGTGTACTGAAAGAGGTCTCGTCAATATTTGCGTCGTCGACACCGTACCCAAACCCAAGAGGCAAAGTATCATAAGTACCGCGTAAGGTCGTTCCACTTGATTCAAGCAAGGTCAAAGCGACCGTCTTCAAATCTCCGTGCCAACCAGCTCCGAGCTCGAACTTTACATCGTCGCCGTCTACGACGTTCAGAATCGGAGTATTGCCGATGCCCCTCTCGGTCAAAGTCAAAATTATGATTTGGTCGTTTGGCAACGCAATGGAATCAGTAGAGGACTCTTTCTTAAAGCGCACTATTTCTTCTGAGTCGTCCACAGTCAGTATTGCCAGACCCGCAGTTGCTAGTTCTGTGTCCTGCCAACCACTGCCCTCCATGTTATGTACAGCAATCGTCTTATTGTGTTGTCCAGCAATCCGATAAGGTAAAAACACTTTATAGCCGTGCAGCGCATCGTCTTCGTACCACTCGTCTATTTTATGCTTTCCTGCGGCATACGCTTCGGGTCCGTCTTCAGAAACCATGAAGTAACCCTCTGTCACCTCGTAGTTGGCTACTTGAGTGAAATATATTGTTTCTCCCAACACATCGAAGTCGACGATTTTGACGTCGCCTACCCAAGCAAGGCTTTCAAAACCACCAGACGCCAGCAAAGCTTTATGTAAGATGCCATTGTGAGTGGTTTTCTGCATCAGAACGACGTCTGAAGTGCTTCCAGTCTCAGCATACAAATCTAGCTCAAAGTAACTACTAAGCAGCGCGGCACTGCTTGGGTTGCCATCATTATACAGGGCTCCGATTTGGATCTTGTCGCCAGGTCGTGAAGCGACCACAGCACTTGCGTATTTATAGCTACCACCACCAAATGGGCCGTGATTATAGACGTCGAACTTTGTGTTATAGCCGATTTTTTTTGACAAAAGCCTTTGTAACGGAAGGCATCTCAAACGCATGCCAAGCGGATCTGGCGACGGCATTTCATCGACATAACCCTTCCAGATCTCACGAGCATATGTGCCGTTCATCCACTGGCTCGGAATCATGTAGCCATCGGGCGTAACCAAATGCTCCCACAGCGTTACCTGTCGTCCGCGCCAGACCATTGGCACGTCAGTTACAAATCGATAAGAGGAAAAGCTCGTGGACTTGAACGTATATTTTTGATTGATCTCGCCACGGGTCAAGCCATTAAACGTAGTAGTGCTAGCTGTACCGCCATACCGAATGTACTCTTTGCCGATGTAAATAGCCCCAGAACCGGCGAAAGCACCCAAGTGGTCCACAACCACTGTGGTCGCACCGTGCGCGACGTCTGACGTGATTTCTGCTTGTGCTGTCGGTTTCTTGAATAGAGATTGAGTGACGCTACTTCCCATAGCGTCGTAGTTCAGCAGAAAATCTATTGCTCGCCCGCCTGTCACCCCTGACGTTCTATCAATATCTTGTGATATAAGCTGATTGTCGGAGACGACTAAGGAGTTGGAGTTCGTGTACGTAACTCCCCCGGACGTCGCGCTAGAAACATCGTTGTAACTGTCGTAGCGTGGAGGCGTCGCTTCTGAAAAAGTATATGGGATACCTTCGATTTGCAGCATGTAGCAAACACCGTATCCGCGAGATAGGGCTGTATCAAAACTACTCATGAGCAAACCAATAATGACGCTTCATACATTTCATATCCTGCGCCGCTGACACGATTGATAGAATCTAGCCCTATGACGTGTCCGGTCAAATAACCACCGGACTGGCTTTCTGAGATGGCGTTGTTATTGCCCATCCAAAGCTTTACTTTCCCTTTAGCTACAAATGAGCTCAACAACGGGCGCTCTGTTGTAAAGGCTCCGCTATCAGACGGTATGATTGACTTTGGGTGTATTTGTAGCTTCCACCTCCACACCTTTGCGCCACCCCAAATATAGCCGAACCCTCTCCCGTGTCGTGTTGTCTCGAGCACACGTTCCCTCGCTATATCTACGTTTTCCCAAGTTGCGCCCAATAACCATAGACATCCAGGAGGCGGAACGCTCGACACATATGGTCCATATGCGGCGTACAGCGCATCGCCTGCTTTTGATTGCATGCCTGTAATATGCCCAATGCGGTCATTAAATTGTAGATTAGAAGCGCCTTCACCGGCTGCATACGTTACGAGCCCAGTAGATGAGTCAAACGCACACGTCCAGCCCAAAGCATAGGTGGCTGCATTCAATGCAGTGATGTACGACTCAAAGTCGTAATAGCCCGCTGCTACAGTAGAGTTGCTTGCGCCAGCTGTGAGACTCTGAAATCCCGGTACGTTTGTATCTACGTGACAAAAAAGAAAACCGTTCGGATTCATAACTCAACCGCTTTTAACTGAATGTTGAGTATTATATAGGTATTTGCAGGTCCCGTTCGGTCCATTTTTACTGACTCAATCGCACCGCGGAACAGCTTGTTCTGACCAATAGCGATATCATAATACGCCTGTCTGCCTTCGGTCTCCCATGTTTCAAGATACTGGTAGGTGTAAGCAAACTGATCCATGACACGGACGTTGATTGACCCGGAGTTTGCGATTGCAGGAACAGCATAGTCGCCATTTGCGCTCGCAGCTCCATCGGTAAAACTTGTATCGAAGCCATTGAGCTCGGCGTATCCCGGCAATGCTGTAAAGCCATATTGATAGGCGCCGGGAGTCAGTATCAACTCATATTTTCCTTCTACCAGTGTCGCGTTTACTACACCCGATGTGTTGTGACCTAGCTTTGTAGCGCCAGCAGTCGAGCCTATATTGATAGAAAACGCTTGTGATGCCTGCAACACCAGTCTGTTTAGTGTAGTGCCGTCATCGTACACAAACGGAACTACTTCATAACCAAGTTGATTGGTCGCTTGATTTGCCAGCTCGTACCAAACTTCGACTGCTGATGCTGTATCGCTGTGGTAGTAAGTGGTGGTGTATCCGCCAATCGTTAGAGCCACAGTAGAGTAGGTCCAACCGGACAGCACAGGCGCAATCGTGACCTGATATCGATTAGCAGTCATTACACACCTGCCGGTGCGCCAGTGCCTGATGTCTGGTCGATGGCTTCATTGATCTTCTTTGCGATTGATTGGGGATCACCCAAGATCATACCATCTGTGAAGTTGATGACGATCTGGCTTGGCCCGTCTCCACCACCTCCTGGCACCTTGAATCCGCCAGGGGTACCCGCCAATCCACGACCACCGGAAGACGCTGCCCCCGAGGTGGAAATCATTCCTGATGCCACGCCCGCGAATAAGGCGCTAGCGGTGAAATGGGCACCAGCTAGATATGGGTTATCTAGGTTTGCAAACCCCTGAGCCAACTCAAACGCTGCCATAATACCAGCCTGTGTTCTCTTACTATCGACAAACGCTGCCAACGCTGGAGCCATCGCTGCGCCGGTTGCAGCCAATCCCTTGAAAATAGCCTTATTGCTTTTATCAGAGGTTTTTCCATATTCGGCCCAAATCTTAGTGCCTTCACCCAACGACTGATGCATCACAGCTGCTTTTGGAGACATCGACCCCATCACACCAGCACTATGCGAAACTGCTGCGCTCATTTCATTGATCTGCTGCGTAAACTTCTGCATATCAATATCTTCAAGCTGCTGCTTGTATCGCTGCATTTCAATGTCTGTCAGTAATCGAACTTTTGTTCGCAACAGGTCCAAATTTTTTGTTTGAGCTGGATTAACAGCTTCTGCAAATCTTAACTCGCGAGTGATTTGAGCTAATTTCAGTTTGTGCTGAATCTCAGCAGCACGCACTGGGTTCATTCCTTTTTTCATTCGCAGTTCGGTCTGCAAATCTTGATTGGAACCTTTGAGGGCATCACGCTCGAGAATTCTGTTTCTGACCATTGCGTTGAACTCTGCATCGTCATTTTTCAACGCTATCGTGTGATTTTTTCTCGCTTTTGTAGCCTTCTTTGTCGACTCAGTTAATAGAGCCTGCTCTCCTATGAGAGCTACTGTTTGATCTCGCACTCGACCGATTAATACGATTTCCTCTCGATTTGCTTCACCTAGTGACGCCACCTGTTGTAAATAGTCGGCTGCGGTGATGGCGCCTTCAAGAAAAGACCGATTGATAGATGCAAACGCTTTGTCGTAATTTTTGGTGACATTAAGAAGGTTAATCTTTGTTTCAAGAATCTTCTTATCTTGTTTGGCAAATGCAAGAGTCGCTTTCTGGTCTGTAGTCAGAGCGCCTGTGCGGTTTTTAATCAGGTTTATGCGCTGTATTTCCAAATCCAGGAGCCGTACTTCAGCCGGCAATGTTGTAGATTTGTTGTACTCCGTAACGGTCTTGACTTCTGCACCTAGCGCCTTCCATGCAGCAGCAAGATTTTTCGTTTCGTTTGCAAGCTCCTCCGAGGATTTAGCAAGCTTTTTATTGTCCGCATTTGCTTCCTTACTGGCAATACCAAGCCCACCAAAGATTCGTAATAGCTTCTCCAGCCCACCAAGCAATGGAGACAAACCCTTTTTAACCAACTCCATAAATGCTCTGAACATCAGACCAAACGCTCCCACGACTTGCGCCAGTGGGTTTAAAATCGCGGTAAGAATCAAAGACAACGCATGAAAAACAGGCTTCAGAAATGAACCTACTGCCTTTGCTATATCCATCACCATTTTTGCGACAGGTCTGAACATCAACATCAAGGGCGCAAAAGCAAGTTGCATTTCGGCCCATGCGTCACTCATCATTGAGGACGTTTCGACAGATGAGCTATACGACGTCGTCATTGTCATCGTAGTTTTTTCTAGCTCTTTCATGGCTAGATTTAAGAATGCCGTTCTGCGCTCATGATCTGATAGATCATCTACTGTTTTTCCAAGCTGACGACTGTATTGTTTATTAGCTTCTGTTTGACTAACAATTAGCCCAACATTGTCCAAAATTTTGCGACTGCCCCTCGAGAGGCCCAGAATTATATCGTCAAGAGCTTTGGTGGTTGAGATGCCCATTTGAGCAGCTCTTCCTTGTATATTCTTCAACACATTTGGTGTCAGCTTCATTCCAATATTGAAGGCGTTGATTTTGCTTTCAGCATCGACCAACTCGGGCATCGAGAACGCACCATTCGACGCCTCGCTCAGTCCTCGTATTCGCTTCATGGCTTCATTGAAGCTTCCGTCTAAGCTTTCTATGCGCGATTCCAGTAACGCGCCGGCTTTGGCTGTTCTTTGTATCGCGGCCCCAATCATCACCACACCAGCGGCTTTACCCGCAAAACCCATCATTGCGTGGGTGATGCCAGCCATTTTCTTTGCTGCACCAGAAGCAGCTAAGCCCAGGTCTCCAAACTTGCCGGTCATGTGTGCAGTGTCGGGTCCTACATCCTGCACCCCTTTCTGGAACTTCTTCACATCCTTCATTGCGCTTTGCAATATGGCGGATGCGCGATTCTGAGCATCAATGATGATTCTAAGCTCGACTGGATTTATCCCCGCCATTTGGCTCCCCTATTCGATTCTGAATTGGCACGTTCTTGACGCGCGGAGGATATCGAGCACACGTATTCAGGCACCCAAGCAGCATAGCCAGCAGGCCAATTTGCAATGGGAGAGATTTTTGCCTGTCTCTCTAACTGTAAGGCAGCGGTCATTCGGGAATCGTCCAGCACCTCACGAACCGGACAGCAAGACCATTGGTTGTTTAAATACCAACCAGCTTTTTGCACGCACTTTGTTCTGTCGTGTCGACAATAATCAAAGTTACCTACTGCACACCCGAGCCCATGAGCCCGCATAAGCTGGTCGAGAAACACCACAACTCTCACTTTCCCTTGGAAAAAGGGTCATCACCCCAAGAATGCTCAGTAACCCATGTCCCTAATAAGGTCAGTAAGGCAGGTGGAGTATGTTTCAAAACATTCAGAACACCATCCGGGTCTTTTTCGTGAAAACCATCACCCTTAGCTTCCACCACTGCAACCTTGAGCGCCGCAAGCATTGGAGTCATAAAGTCTATGTTCTGATTTACATTATCAGCTGACTGCTTTGGGCTGTCATTATCGCCAACATCACGCGCAGTAATTGACGACATGATTTCCAGCTGCTCAAAAGAGTTCAAAGCTCGAACCTTGAAAGACAGTGGTATGCCACCATTGATTTTCACTTCTTCAATCGGAACCCAACGATGCGGGTTCTGCTTTTTAGCTTTCACATCTGGATCAGCTGTGAAGACTAACTCTGTCAATTTATCGGTAGTAAGTGCGATCATTCATGTACCTTTATAGGAAGGCAATCCGAAATGGCGTGTCGGCTGGTGCTGTAGACCCTGTGTCGGCTGTGTAAACATCTGCACCGAGCGTATAAGCTACACTTACCAGTCCATCACTGTCACCGATTGGGCTTGATTCGCGAACAACAGTGTTCGGAACCAACAGCGACATTGCATTCCCAGGTGTATTCGCATTCAAATCGAGTTGCAAGATGCCTTTTGTATCTCCAGGTCCAGCAAGATCTGTATGAAGTGCATCTACTGGGATAGTTAGCGAGGTGGTGGTAGTGCGGTTGGTGCAAACTCGCTGTGCAAGACCCTGAGTTGATGCGTGGCTCAAAGCGTTTGCGTACTCACAGGAAATTTCGCATTCCATTGTAACCGATTGCTGCACCGCACCATTGAGCATAAGCCGAGCTCCATTGGTTCCAAGCGATGCTTTCACTGTTGGAAATTGATTTGTGTACGAAGCGGGGGCGCCGGGACCACTCATATCTGTTTTGCCTTCGGCGGTCCATCCGCCAACAGCGATTTCCACATCTAGCTCCGGTGGCCCGAGCGGAGAAAGAGATAGCTTCAAACTGGTCACGGAACAGTCATAGCACTCTATTAAAGTATCGTCATCCGAACCCTGATACTGGAAGGCAAGCGGCACGGATACCTGACCCGAAGCAAGATAAAGAACATGTGAAGAATAAAGTGACCCAGACGAATCTGGCGCTGTGCTCATATTGACCGTTGGGGTGATGGTTCCACCGGCCTCATCTTTGACCCAAATAATATTATTTACGTTCGCTGTGCTCGTGGGTAACAAATACGCATGTCCTTCTGTAATTGGCGTAGCACCACCTACAGTTATGGCGGAAGTGGTTCCACCCGTGAGGTCTTGAGCATGATCTGCAACAACGTGCCCACCCAAAGCATGTTTGAAAAGCAAACCAATGGGATGGATGCTTCGAGAGGTACCCATCGAAGCAGTCGGGTCATCAGTCGCCCCTGGAGTGCCGTTATACCATCCATTCAGGAAGCATTTAAAGCTCATGGTCGAGTTCATTTTAGAACCGGACAGATGAGTCGGCTCTTCAAAAGAAGCTCTGATTCCATCAATCGTCAAAGATTCCTCAGTAAGAGTAAACGATGGAGGTTCACAATCCAGCGCCGATTTCGTATCAGTGAAAGTGCCACTTGTCGCGCCCCACGTCGATTCAATCACCGCTAAGCGTCCGATTTTTGTCTGACTATAACCCATCTTTAAACTCCACTGTCGATTCTGTAATCAATATTTAGGGAATAAGTTACGTTTAAATAACCCTCAAGCTCTTCAATTCCTGTTCCAGATAACTCTACATTTACTATGTCTGCGGTTTCTCCCGGCAAAGCTTCGATAGCTTGCGAGATTTTCTCTCCGTCGTCGCCAATCCTGTCGGCAACATTCCGGTAATCGGGATATCCAATGGTTATCTCGAAAGTCACGGTATATAGATCTTGTGGTAGATGTCGATTGCCGCGGGCGGGAGGCACTACTAGCAACACCGTGACGCTGCGATCTTGTGCGCCCTGAATCTCTCTGTAACCGACTTCCATGACTTTGAACACGTCGCGATTGGACGTCTGCGTGTCTGGAACCACAGCCTTTAGCTTCGTCATCACGGCTGCGCGCACTCCAGAACATCTCATCCTCTAACCACACGTATAGTATACGGGCCTGGGGTTTCATCGTTGTCTACGATGCCGTCGTTATCCTTGTCTATCCAAGTCATCGAGCTCAAAGTCTGGCGTATCTCAGATTTCAACGATTCATTGACTGTTGCTACATACGAGCCCGCATCAAAACCTGGAGGAACCATTCCAAGCATTGCCAGCTCATGTTTCAAGGCATACAAGCCTGCCGTTTTAAACGCTGATGGGTCGCCCACTAAATTTGGGAACACACCACTCGCATACAACTCTCTGCGTACTTTGTCGGATGCTCTTGTCGCCAATTCGATACTTCTACCAGCATCCCAAGACACTACCGCACCAGCCATGTTGGATTCAGCGAAACGATATGCTTCCGCTGGTGTCACAGGTTCATCAAACAAAGTGCGAACTACGTGAAACATAGTTTGGAACTTCGCGCTCTTACCTGTAAAGCTCCACTCAATACGATAGTTCATGTTTCTATCGGCAGCATTTGCTGCGCTGACATCAAACTCGTAATCCAGTCCTTTTAGTGTGGCTCCACCATCGCCGTCTGCTATCAGAGGAGATTCAAGCTCTACAACATTAGAACCCGGCAAGTTTGCTATTTTGACCGCTTGGCTCCAGCCATCAGGGTCTTCCCACAAATACGTATCACCAACAGACATACCGCTGGTCGAAGTCACAGTGACGGTATCTCGGTCAGTAACGCCTGAACATAGATACGTAATAGCGTTTTTCTGTGTGGCCGTGCCGGTGACGTATGCTGTCGTTGACGTAGGCTTGAAAAGCTCGCAAGACACTGAGGAACCTGCCACCGCGCCAGTGTTTACCGGCGCGGTGAACTTTAGCGTTCCACCAATATCCTCGAGTATTTCCTGTGCCACACGTCTTGCTCCCTATCCGCCGCCAGTTACAGCACCGCCCATGATCCCGGTAGGATCTGGACGCCAGTTCGCTACAGCCGCGAAGATAGTGGTGAGCTTCAGGTACTGGTTATCCTGGTCGATAACAGCCGTATACTCAGGAGCGGAGCGGGTCCAGAAAACCAATGGGGAGATTGGAGGCTCCGACACTAGAAAATAGTCATTGCTATCTACCAGTTGGTTCGAGACCAGTACGGTCGCCCTTCCCTGCATCGTATTGGTGCGGTTGAATGTTTCGGCTGTGTGCGCTCCACCGTGGAAGTCAGAACCGACAATTTGTCGCGCCATCACCTCGAGCTCCGGTGGGACCACCAAAAAAAGTCTGCCCAAATCCACAACGTCGTTGCTCTGCGCGTTCGCCGTTTTGAACTTACGCAGAGCCTCGATTGCATCCTCAAAAGAGGACTGGGTCAACGCATCTGTCACTTGATTCACACGAGTGTCTCCAGCCGAATCGGTTCGACCCGCTGTAGCGCAAACATCAGCACCATCGGAAAGCTGCGTGCTGAATGCGCCTGCAAGCCGGGAGTATGCGAGGTTACGCATGGTAGAGTTCACCGAGCGGGCCATCTTATTCGAGACCATAGAGACCAGCTCAGGATTGTCCTTAATATCGAATTTACTAAGACGACATTGCTGGGCATAAGCCTGATACGTCAGAGTGGTAGTGAGGTCTTCGGACGGTGTATCTGTAGTGATAGACGACGTTCCATCCCACGTCCCGATATTCGGAGACGCTTTGATGCCAGCGAGCCGGATGCTTGCAACATCTTGGTTCATCAGATTACAGATCTGAGCCCAGTCGTTATTATCCGTAAGCAAGCCCTCCATGAATGTCTGGACGGCAGTTGCTTTAATATTCGAGGTCGAAAACGCCATAAATCTCTCCGTTGACAATATTGACGAGAATATAACACACTAAATCGACAAAAGTTTTTTTTTCGGATTTTGCAATAAAGACAAGAGCTTACGCTTTGGTCTTTCTGACCTCGGCCTGAATGTTATCGAGTGTATCCTCGCCACCAGAATGGTGGAGTATTTCCGCTGAACTCTGCGATCCAATCATCGTGTTCAGCGCGTTGTTCTGCGCGTCCAGCTCGTTTTTCAACGAATGGGCTACCTTGCGAAGCTTGTCTCGTCGAATCTGTTTCTGGATCTCTTTCACCTGGGGAGGACACATCAGGTATTTTTTTGTCGGCGTGTGTGTAACTCCATACCGGCGCATGGTGGGAGGACAGTCTTTATAACCCATCTCTTTGAGCTGGTAATACGTCATCTTGTGTCGCTCTACGCAGAAGTCGAGGGATACAATATGCCAGTGCTCATATTCTGCTGGAAGGTTCCACGCCTTACCGATTGGCGCAGAGTTAGCATCTGCCATGTTTTGCAACCATTGCATGGCTTTCATGGTCGATGCAGCTTCTTCGTCACGAACTGAAGAACCTGTCAGAGCAGACTCTGCTGGGTTTTTTTTGTTTTTCATATTAATCTTTGCTCACAAATTGAGAAGCGATTTCTCTGAACTTATTGCTATTCCAAAAATGGTTTCGCGTTGGGTCTACTTTTGCCAGCATTTGATCTGGTGTCGTTTGCTTAGGCAGTGTTGGCTCTGGAAACAAATCCGAACGCTGATGGCGCCAAGCGTCCAACGCGGCTAATCCTTCTGGTGTAGAAGGATCAACCTTCGGCATAATCATCGCTAGGTCATCCCTTGTAAGACCCTTTACGCCTTTGTTTGCAGCCCAGTTAACCCTGCTATTTAACAACTCTTGGTCGAGCCTGTTACGCAAAGCTTCTGATTCTGTTCGCAAACTTGTAAACGACTTCTCAAGCTCGTCAACTCGGCTCATTCTGCGGCTTACTTCGTCATCAAAAGATTTTGCGTTTAGTGCGTCTTTCTTTTGATCCGCCACGGGCGCCGCACTATGGGATGGTGATGCTACTGGCTGCGCCGCGACCGTGGCAGATTGGGTGCTAGCAGCGGTGGCAGCACTTGGTTCTGCTGACGCCTCTTCTGCAACTTCAATCTTTAAATCAAGCGATTGCTGTTCCGATACATGATCTTCCGACATTACTTTGCCCCTTTGTAGCTTTCATATGCCTGTGTGTCTGCCCATAGATGCACTTCTTTACCACCGTCTTTTTTCATAAAAAAGCCATGCTTTGAAATAAGGTCTGCTGCGGTCTTTCGGTCTACACAACAGGTGAATGATTTTGGACCGTAATGTCTTTCTTGGTTCTTCGGGAGCTCAATCGGCCCCGCAGATTTCTTCGTAGTCTTTTTCTTTGCAGTAGGCATCATGATCCTCCAAAACGTTTTGCCCAGGCTTTGATTCTTTTTTCTATTCTCGCTTCTGCACGTAGTGCCTTAATGCGAAGATTTTGTGCGCCCTGGGTATTAAGAAAAGATGACGTTATGTACAAACGACAATATTCGTTCGCCCATTTCATCTCTTTTCTGTTGGGTTGTAAAATAGAAACTTTTTCAAACTTGTTCATCTGACTGGCTTTCGTGCGATTCGCAACGCGCCTTTTCTTTAAACTATTCGACCAAGATGATTTAAAAAATGCCACTCGAATATAGCCAGCTTTCACTGGCCTGACCTTTAGTCCGCGCCAAAAATCACCCATAATAGTAAATTTCTTGTGCGTTTCACCCGCAATAGCCTGCTGATAGTGTTTGCGGCTTTTATACGCGCGTGCGCCCTTTTTGCGATTCGAGCGCAATCCTTTCAACTCGCCCGACCTCGTTTTATGAGTTACCTGAAACTGTTTATCCCCATGAGGGTAATGACCGGGAACCCAATAAGGTTCGATAAGCTCATACTCGTTTGGTTTATTTCTCTTCGCATCTGACGGTGATTTTCTTTCTCTTGCCCCTGGATATTTAGAAAACCTATTACCTTTTCCGCTCATACCGCGAAACCTTACCCGGTTACGCATTAAAAGCCCCATAGCCTTACCCAAATCGACTAAAGGCTTCATATCCAACAACACTTCACGGTTAAATACATTTTTTATCGTTTGCACATGTACAGTAACAGGAGCTCCAGCTGGGGTCGCAATAGATAATTTACGACCTCCTACATCTACAACTTTACGTTTGCGCTGCGGTAATGATCTTGCCATCAGCTAGCTACCTCTAAATCAGGCGACCTTCCTTGTGTAATACGCTGATCCGGGTCGATTATTGCTCGATTCTTTGCTGTCTCGGCAAGATTGATACGCACTTTGATTTGCGCTTCGGCAAGCGAAATACCCTCGCGCTTAGCCAATTCCATCGCTGCTGTCGTTCTTCCGTCATCTAAGGCCATACGAATGGATTGAGAATGATGCAGTTCATCGACGATTGGCGGTGCAGGGTCTCTGTATTCAACGTTCACCTTCGCTTCAGGATATATTTCCTGACCGGCTAAAGTATTCCGCACCAAAGCAATCAGTTTATAAAGTCGGTCCTCAGTCTGCTTAAACTGAGTTATGTGTCGCTGGCGCCCAGTTTCACGGTCTGCTGTTTCTTGTTGTTTAGCAATAGCTGTGACCCCAGTCACTTTGTTCACTAGCGTCGTGGGGTTCATTCCGTTCATTGCGGCCACTGTGCGCGCGAACTGTTCAGTGCTGTTCAAATATTCGTTGAGAGGCGGATTAGCATTCACATATTCAAACTTCATGCGCTCGTCTGGTAGCCCAATGACAGTGTCGGGTCCTAAATCGACAGACTCAGCAAACTGACGATTTGTTCCGCTCAAAACCGCTTGCCCGTATGACTGCATTCTGGCGACATGTGAGCAGTCAGTAAAATCCATACAGAGTGCGCGTTGAGCATCCAATAACGATTCATTCGCTGGGCTCCACCACTCTCCAGGCGCTGGATCTGCATCTCGCAATACACAAACCGGGATCACGCCGAACGGATTACTGCCATCTTCTGCCCAGATACCTTTTCCCTCCATTGAGCGCGGACCTTTTTCCCAGATTGCTTCTGTTGTGGTGATTTTCGCCACGGCGTAGTGTGCCATAGACATAGTCTCGTCCAAGCCGACAATCATTTTCAAACGCCACTCCAAAACATCTCGCACGTCTGTCGAAACGGGATCAGCCATCACGACAGTCTGATGATGTGGTGGAGGAGTGATAAGTCGCACACCCTGCGCTTTCGGAACGGGCCACACCCAGATGGTAGAATTGCCAAGAGTCACAAGTTGCTCATGACTTGAACGGAGCACTTTGTCGGCGCCGATAGCACTGTAGATAGATGTAATACGTTTCTGGAGCTCATCACTGAGGGCTCCGTTTTCGTTGTAAAACTCACGAGCTGGACCTCGCAAATACAACGTGGCTACCTGCCTCGCCAAGTTGAGGATAAACGGTATCGACCGTTGCACCATCTTGTCGCTAGTTCTTGGATAAAGATCTTCCAGTTGGTCTCGAAAATCCGTGAAGTCTCCACGCAGATACATCCAAAGCTTCTCGGTCACATCGTGCCAACGAGACATGTCCATAATGGCTTTTGCTGCTGATGTCATAAGTGGATACATCTAAAATAACCTCTTTCTGTTCTTCCAGTGGTCGCCCGCGCCATATCTTATCACAAACGAATCGCTTCTACTGTCATTATGCACGACTGACCAGTACCTGAGGGCATCCACTCCGTCGTCGTAAATCCCCTTAAGCGGATAATCCGAAATAGTTCCATCTCTTTTCTGTGCCCATCGATAACCAGCAATGCAATTCGAGATACCTCTTCCCATATCTCGTTTTACTAAATTTTCCGCAATGAAAAGTTTTGGTGGACCTTCAATTGGGTCCATCATCGAACGCATTACTTCGATGCCTTCAAGAATGCTTTGCTCCTTTTTTGTGTGCATTCTCTTTACGTAGGAACTTGGAAACTGATGTAGCATCCAAGACATCTGATCTTTCACAGCACGGTCACCTATAGCGTACTCAGGGTCTTTTCCAAGTCGTTCACATTTTTCTTTTATCACTTTCCGCAGCACGTCCCGCGGCACCTCGTCCTCGTAATATTCGTCAAATATTATGCCCTCTCCGTCGTGCGTGCGCTGTATCCAGAGGGCATGTGGTTTGCTGTAACCCCAGTCTACAGCCAAGTCATACGGCAAAGCCTTGTCGTAAACCCATGGTCGTATGTTGTGGTTTCCCCACTCATCACCAAAAACAGTGTTGGAGGGCTTGAGCACCTTAGCTTCAACCTCTTGCTCCCACAGGCGTTTGCTGTAACCTTTTAGCGACTTCAAATAACCGGGAGGCAAGTGCGGATTGTCTCTAGTTGTTGCTCTGCCACACCACCAATCCGATTTGAGCTCGGGGATTCCTCGTTGCTCTATAAACTTCTGTACCGTTCCGCGCAGGCCGCGAGGGGTCGTAGTCGCGTGCATTTGGTGAATATTCGCAGCCGGGTCTCTGATTCGCCCCGCGATGACATTCCACACATATCCGGGGTCCGATGCAGACTCGGTCTCATCGACAGCGGCAAAGCCCAGCGTCCATCCACGACAACTGTCCACACGCTCGAAACTACGAAAGTATACTGTTCCACCACCGATGAGCTCGGCCTTTGCCATGCTCTTGTGAAAGCGTCTTTGCAGCGGATATCCTGCAACAGCCATCGCGTCTATCATTCGGCTCCACTCTGGCAGTAGGACGTGAACGACGGCGTCGAAAGTCGGAGCAAAGAAGGCGCCGCTGACCCCAGGATTCATGACACAAAGTGATATCATCTCTGCTACAGACCATACGGTTTTCCCCGAGCCTATTCCCCCGAGTAGCAATTTTTGGGGAGCGGACGCCATATGTGCGCGTAATTGATGAGGAAGCGGAGTATAACCTGTAGCAGATGAAACGAGCTTCAACGCCTCCCATCTATCTTTAGCCTTTCCTATTTTTTCTCTGTATTCACGCCAAGATATAGCGTTTGGGTCGCCACTCGCATTGTTTCTTCCAACGAGATCGCGAGCACCCATTCTCGATGGACCTGAGAGCGGCATTTATCGTTCTCCACGGCTTTCTTGTGACCGACATCTGTGCGCGTTATGCACTTGGAGTATGTAGCGCCAAATGCCGGTCACAAGAAATACACGCTATTCTAGCAAGTCATCGCCGTCATCCGGCTCCGGTTGCGGTATTCTCATTCCCTCGGGAAGTCGAACTAACGCCAAGTCGGGTGAGTTGGCATTCGGGTCAGCAATGGCGATCTTGAACAACATTCTTACAACAGTAAGCATTTCCCTGTTGTCTCCTTCTCCCGCATTCACAGAACCGTGTAAATACTCGGTGAGTATTTCTACAATGTCCTGAACGCCTACCGCGCCATTTTCATTTATTCGACGAATCTGGGCCGCGACAGACGCTTTCCAGCCATTAGTGTTGTTGGATACTGCCGCATCGTCAAGAGATTTTTGGGCTAGCTCCGCTTTGATCTCGGTCAGCTTTGTATTTGCTTCCTTCAATCTAAGCTCTTTGCGCTTGAGCTGAAAGTCTAACTGTTTCGCAGACCTATTCCCAAGTAGGTTTAGAATCAGCTCGTCAGCTCTGTTGCCCACTGCATCTTCACGTTGAGCTCGTTTTTTCAAACGCTCATAACAAGCGTTGGCCTCAAGCTGAATAGCCTCTTCGTTTTCTAGATACTTCTCTAGCTCCTTGCCGAGCGCAGAAATGTCCTTACGCACTGTTTGCGGTGTCACGCCGTACTTTCCAATCATCATGCGAAAAATATCGCTACGCGGTAAACCTTTGCGATACAACGTAGCAAGAAAACGTTGCCGCTCCTGCTTTGCAAGCGTTCTTGGCGAGGGGCTGCTCATACTCCGCACACACCAGCACATTCGTCATCAAAACCAAACAGATCCATCTGGTTATTAAAATCTGCCTGTTCTAATGGAATCCGAGATTTATGAAGAAATGGTTTGCCTCTTAATCCAGCAATCTGAACGCCGTCTGCGTGTTTTGCGTGCAGCCATTTCTCAAAATCTACTGCCTGCTTCCAAGCTTTCGGTTCCTCGGACTTGATTCTTTTCCATTCCGAATCGCTATGAAATGGACAATAACTGCATGCGGACCTAGTTGCCTGCACTTCTATTTCTTCAAGGTATTTGATGCAATCCAGTCGTCGCCAACCCATATCTATCAGAGGGTATGTGTATTTTTGCCAAGGGTCTTTGGAATCTCTCATGCGGCTGGCTTCATCGACTGAAATGCCCATCCAAGCATCCACTACATTTTTCAGTTTGCGATGAGACTTAGTCCTTAGATTCAGCCCCGCTAAAGCTTTTTTCTTTCTATCTAATACTTCGACTTTCCAGGCTGATGTGCATTGCCGCGATACGATGCCGCCATCTGGATTGTCTGTAATAAGATAGAATGGAGGGCAATCAATTCCCCTTATTCCATCGTTTACTTTTCTTTTGAGCTCTTCTGACAACGACCGCGCCGACTTTCGCACGATCAACAGCGGTATGCCGGCATTTTCAAGTGCTGTCTTTGTTCTTGCCACGGTTTTATAAACGCTTTCTGGCTCATCACCTGTATCAGCAAATATAAAACAATCAGGTAGCTTTTCCACAGCGGCCAGCAGCTCCGGGTGTTTGTTTATTACTAGATGAGCAATGGCAGTGCTTTGGATTCCTCCACCATATGAGACAGCTGTTATTTTTCTATATCCCATGAGAATTCTGCTCGAGCTCGGAAATTAATCCAACCAATACTTTGTGGTCCTTCTTCGACCATATCTTTCGCTTTCGGCTTTTATCTTCGCTGACTTTTGCAAAATCATTGAACTTCTGAAGTAGACCAATTTTATCTTCCAGATCTTCATCCTCATCTTCTCCAATCTCAGGATCTAAAAAATCATCCTCGTCATCTGGATCATCATAATTACAGATTCCGCTCAGCTCAGTTTCCAACTCTTCCATAAGCTCATCGAGCTTTATCTCGTCCCAATCCGCGATTTCATTCGTAATGTTGTCGCTGACTGCTAGTGCCCTAGCTTGGTCTTCATCAATATTTAAGAATCGTACTGGTACCGTTTTCAAACCAAGCTTACGCGCCGCTTTTAAGCGTGTATGTCCGTTTATTACTACCTTGTCCTCTTTGCGAGCGACTATTGGTGTTCCAAACTGAAACCGCTCTATAGAGAGGGCAACTGCGTCCACAGCATGGTCGTTGTTTCTCGGGTTTTCATCCCACGGAACCAAAGTGTCTATATCAACATATATCGCTGCCGGCCCACGGTTGCTCATAGTTGGTTCAAGCGATCTCTTCATAAGCTTCCTCAATATCTTGTTTCAAATACGTGCAAAGGTCATCCCAATAAACGATTGATACTTCGTAAATGAAACGCACTTCTTTTGGCTGACGCGCCCAATGTTGTTTTTTCCTATAGCAGTTCCACCACAAATAAATAGTAAATGCGTTTAGCATCCTAGAATGCTCTTCAGGCGTGACTTCCTTTCGCGCACCTATTACATCTCTAACTCTTTCCACTGTCATCTGTGAGATAGCCGCGACCTCGGGAATACTCGCACCGAGGCGGGTCATTTTTATAAACAATGCCGATACACCCGTTGCAGTCCGCGGCATCCGGCATTCACGATGCATTTGAAATATGTCGTGAGTTGTTACCATCTCAACCTCAGGTGTTGTTTGATTGACATTCGGTATATTCACCCTGAATCCACAGCTCTATTCTCGGCTGTCCCAGCTTTTCCGCGTAGAGCTTTTTCATGCTCATACCCTGAACCTGCGCGTCGTCATGCCAATAACCACCGTTTCGGTCAATCGCGTCATTCAATGATTTAGCCAGGTTGTCCAGATCTGGTTTTTTGAAACATTTTACCATCTGCGAGGGGTCTTTCTTTCGATACAATCGTTTCGGTCTTGGCAGCACAAACGTCACCAACATTGTGACGGGTCCTTCCAACAACGACGGTGGCCGATGGTCCGCCAACAGTTGTGCGACTGACCGCTCAAAGTCTACAGTCTCTTTTGGAGTGTATGTCTGTGCGTGTCCAGCCACCACCCTTACTCTCGGACGACCCTTAGATTTAGGGCTGATAGGTAACACAATGTGTTTTCGCCAAAGCATCAGAAAGGGATCTCTTCCGTATCTACACACGCACCTGCCATTTCTCTCGCGTAGTCTTTCATCTGTTCAGACTCTTTTCTACGAGCCTCGTAAACGAACCCAAGTTCATCATAAGCTTCAAGTATCTCCACTGGCATCGGCCACCATCTGTTGTTTTGTATTATATGTGTGATGCACACATTCAGCTGATGATCCGTTACCCCAACTAGCGCCCTGCACCACTCCTTAGCCATCTCTCGAGGATTTGCATGCGCTGGTGCCTTTAAACCTGCGTTCATAAGCCTCATCAAACACTGAACCATGTTTTTCTCAGACGGCGCCGGTCTCAATTGCGTATTCTGCAAGTTGTTTTCCAAAATCTCCTCCTTGAACCGTTTGGTTTGTTTTCATGCGTGGAGCCACCTTGTCTTCATTCCAGGCGATGCAAAGCGCCGGCAAAGACTGCCAAGCTCTGTGAGACTTTTTCATGAAATCTTGCAATTGAGCACACGTCTCAAAATACAACTCCATTTGCTTAATATCTCGACCGCATGTCATCGACCACACACGCTCGATGTCATCAAAATGCTGTTTCTTGAAATCTCTTATATCTGGACATTGATTCCACGGGCATTGAAACCGCATACGAACGCTTTCATACACACGACAAATATCTTCCAGCGGTGCTGAATAATTAGTTAATTCATATGAAATATCTTTAGATATTTCTCTAATTAAAGGGGTCTCATTCTCGCCAAACTGCCGTTTTGGCATGGTGTGATTTCCACCTACCTGCCGTTTTGGCAGTGTCTCAGACATACTTATGAACTGCCATTCAGGCATGTCTGCATCACCTAAACTGTCGTTTTGGCAGTCTTCTTCACCCCTGAGAAGCTGCCGTTTTGGCAGTGCCTGCACCATAAAAAATCTGGTGGCTGTCAAACCGTCGCGCTTTACCCGCTTCGTCTTAAGTAATTTTTTCGGCTTTTCGTACTTGCCGCTCGGATGACCTTCCAATAAGCGGATCATCCTGTGTACTGTACGGACAGGCATTCCAGTGAGCTCGGCCAGCTCTTCATACGTAGCCACCGGGGTAGCCAATGCTGAAATAGCGATGAGGAGGAGTTTTGCTGCCGGGGGTAGCGACGTGTCCGACAGCAAATTAGATGGCACGCTAATATGCATTGACTACCCCCCTCACACGGTCACGAATGCGACTGGACAGATTCATGACCCTGTCCGCAAATGCAAAGCTCCGTCTACCAGGCTTATACCCTGCGTTGTAATGAGCGATAGCTGTACGATTTGTAATAGAGCGACTTCTCCAATAGCGGAAAGCTATCATACCAGCGTGCGCTTCGTCACGAGCTTCTTCAAGCCAATAATCCATAACCTGCATCGGGCCGCGCGCACCTCGGTGTGAAACCGCGTCCCAAGTCAGCCTGCTTTCCATATACGATAACGCAATCATCAGGTGCTCTGGCTCGCCTTCATTTTCTGCTGTTTGACCTACGTAGATACAGGTCGCCATAGAGTGCTCATAGTTACGAACCGGCAATGCCAAAACAACAGAACACAGTGCTACAATCATCATTCTTCTATCTCCACAGCAAAGCTGCCATCGAGGTCATCTGCTATGTCCTGCTTAATGGCTTCGTTCACGGGGTCGTGTTGTTCACAGTGGAGGCTCCTTAACAACTTCTTGAGAACGGTCTTTTTAGCCATTGCCCAATAACTGGTCTTCCACGCATCTCCACCACCCGCGAAGAGCTTTCTGTGTTCATCGACTTCTGCCTTTCTCATACGCACTATTTGACCTGACCCATCTGTAAGCTCAGCGTAAGCGTAGGCGCCACAGGTTTCACCAGGGTCGTCATTCGTCTCCACATGATGGAAAGGAGGCTGCTCATGCCTGCGTATCTCGAAGGTGTCATTCTCATGATACACAGAAGCCCATATGCGCTTGTAACGCCCAGTCCTCATCGCAATCGATGTGAGCCCTGCTACACCCCAATCAACGACGGCACTCTTGCCTCTAGGCACCACATAAGGCCCGCCCGCAGAATGGTTTGGCACTAGACCCTGCTTCGCCAACTTCCACGCAGCAAAAAAAACACTCTTCGGAGAACACTGCGCGAGCTGCGCGTTGTGCATTTCCAAGACGAATATCTCTTGAGCTATTTTCTGTGGATCAACCCCGAACGCTGCAGCTTTAGACAGCTTTCCCATTCGCGGACTGAAGTATGCTTGTAGTTTCCCCCTCGACATCTATCTTTTCTCCCATCTCTATTTTTAATGTTCTTCGTTTTCCTTCACCGTATGGTTTCGCTTTGAGGTGGACAGCCCAACCATATCCATACATCCCAGCGTGATCTCCCACTGTTTTTACTATCTTCGCCTCTAGAGCCTTCGACTCTTTATTCAAAGACTTCAAATCGGACTTCACTTTGTGGAGCCGGGGCACTATTTCGTTCATCTCCTCAGGAGCCTCGATATACTCTTCCTCTGTTTCCTCTGGATAAAGAGCTTTGAGCTCCCGTAGGTCATCTGGATGACCATTAGGGTCTGGAATCTTATCTCCGACTACGCTCTCGTTCCAAAAAGACTCCACAGCCTCCACCATCTTCGTCTCCTCCACGAGATTCCAGGTTATCGGATAATACCGATCATCGAAGAATCCTATACGCGCCATCAACCACCATGTATCGATAGCGTCGAAACCCTTTGCCGCTAATGCTGCATTTACAATCCAAAGAGTGTATCGGCATTGCCACTCGTATTTCTCAGGCACGAGCATATCTTCGCCTTTACCCCATAGCGGACTATTCCATGGGTCTGTGTGCTTGATCTCCAGTCCTGCAAGCCAATCACCAGTCTTGCGATGCACGATAAGCCTGTCTGGGCTGCAATATGCCCACGGATAATCAGGGTGCCTCAACGTCCCAACCTTCATAAGACGCTCGACTCCCCTGGCGCGCTCGTCACGAAATATTTCCGAGGCAATGCGTTCTTCACGGTGGCCCCGGTCAAACCTGACAAGAGTTCCCGCACCAAACACCTTCTCAGTACGCGACTTTTTAGACTGAGCTAAGGCTATAGAGCTGTTGAAACCGCAACCCATTATGCTGGCTACTTCGCTAGCGCCTATACCCGAGAACCTGTCGTACTCGTCGAACGAGGTAAAGAGATCACAAAACATATCAAGTCGTAGGTCTGCTGGACCTTTTCTTGGCATTCTTCTTCCTGCTTTTTGTTTGTGGTGCGGACGCAGGTATCCCGTCACCCAAAATCCGCATCACTTCTTCTTCGGTTATCCGATAAACACCACACAGCTGCAAGGCTTTAATTCTGCCGGCTCGTATGTACCGAGTAATGCTCATTTTTGAGACTTTCAAGATGTCCGCGAGTTCCTTCACTGTGTAGAAAATCGGGATGTTTTTCGCTTTACCCATTCTTATTCTCCTCATTGATTTGAGCTCGAACCTTATCGAGCGTGTTGGTCAATAAACGATGGTCTGTTTTCGACCAGACCTCTTTGTCGAACATGGCAGAGCACGACCGAGCCATCAGTTCGGACATCATTTTTCTGAGCGTTTCTAGGCTATCGCTCATCGTAACCTCCGACTAAGCTCTCTAAATGCCACCGCAGCTTGCAAAGGTACGACTCCGTTTCCAAGGGCTCGAAGGCGGTCCAGCCTTTCGGAAGTCCCATGAGCCACTCCACAAATAGCGGGTTGAGCCTCATCTGAGACGTGTCGCCAGAGGTCTGATCCGGGTTGCGGAGGGAAGATGCTTTCACTTGGATGGTTAGCGGTTCCCCTGCTCCGTTCCCGTTGATTTTCTTTTCCTTTAGGCGTTTTTGTCTTGTCCTCCAACTCTCCACGCTCTCTCCGTCGTTGTGCATTGCCGCTGACGGAGTTGACCACCTCGTCACCTGTCGTCCCAGCAAACCGTTTACCGGAACCTCCGTGTTCGCCCCATCTTTCCAATCCCTCGATGTGAGTGTCGCCCACTTTGCCATCCGGTCTAGCCCCATCTCGCCTGACCTCTCCCCTGACCTCTGGCGGAAGTTCTCCGCTTGGGGGGTCGGCCAATCTTCCATCTTCCCGCGTGGTTTTCCGCACTTCGCAAAGTGCAGAAGCTCCCCCCTCCCACCCCGCTCTCCGTCCGAACTCTTCGGTGTCGGATAGCCTTTTCTTCCCGAGACAAAACCACCTATACCTTCTGTGGGGGGCTCCCACGTCTGACGCTCGTAAACACATGAATTCCGCATCGAAACCGATTTCGGCCAAGTCTCCGAGTACTCTTCCGCACCCCAAAGAAAGGAGTCCTGCGACGTTCTCCAAAAAAACATATCTGCATCCCAGCTCGCGAACCACCCTGATAACGTCTTCCCAAATCCACCTGATGTCCTCCTCTCCTTTTCGGCGCCCAGCGACTGAGACGGGCTGACACGGGAATCCCGCAACCACAAAATCCACGCTGCCGCGCCACGGCGAGCAGTCAAAGGTGGTAACGTCAGACCACACAGGAGCTTTATCCAAGGCCGAGTCTTCCATCCTCGCCACGAGGACGGCCGCAGCGAAGGACTCACGCTCGACATAACAAACGCACCTGGCGTTTGGAAATGCGGCCTTGACTCCGAGGTCCAGCCCTCCAATTCCTGAGCATAGGGAGATGTAGTTTCCGGTATGTAATACCACATTTGTCTCCTTTGGTTGGTGTGCTGCACAAATAGCACAACCAGCACAGCAGG
>Ga0208919_1000335_pt1 | contig 33759 bp, 29 predicted proteins | sample 4_EtaG_FD_184076 | JGI IMG/M metagenome (GOLD analysis project Ga0208919, IMG submission 184076) | Marine viral communities from the Subarctic Pacific Ocean - 4_ETSP_OMZ_AT15127 metaG (SPAdes) (version 3) | ecosystem: Environmental > Aquatic > Marine > Oceanic | place: Pacific Ocean | collected...
CTCTCCAACGGAATATGGAGGGTATATTCTCGTAAGGCAATCACATATCAGTAAACTACGCATAGCATCATACAAATCTGGCGATGCGCTATACGTGAAATTACACGCACTTGATGGAGACGAATACATTGATGTTGGACTACTCACGGTTCAAATACCCTCAGAACGAGCGGCAGTGATATTCAACATAGAAAGAATGATTGGCTCTAATACAGAAGAAGCAAAGTCGTGGCGAGAAATCTCCGATGATGTTTGCATCGTCTTAGGCGTGAGTTCTCCTTTTGTGGATAGGAGGACAAACACACTGAGCGAGCCATCTCTCGTTGAGGTGATGAGTGATATGGGTATATCTGACTTGACGCAGTATGTGGATTTGGTGGGCATAGATGCAAACTAACGACAGACGCGAGGAATGGATGGGGTTGGGCATCATCCTAACGGAGATACGCTTTAGAACGTGGGTCGAAAAGAGGGCTGACGCTCGATGGGGTTATCGTGTGAGAAGAAGGATATGCTGGCGCTCTTTATTCAAAACGGGAACGGGCAGTCAATTACAATGTGTGGAGATATTTCTCGCACCTTTCGGTATTGAACTCAAGGAGAAATACGAAGAGCGCGAAGAGATAGAGAAGTGGTTTCATCTCTTGAATCGCCAATGGAGCGAAGCGATAACAGATAGGGCGGGATTGAATATGATGGAATGGGTCACTGCAAATCCCATTCCGCGCAAATCTGCAAATGACGCGGATTTCCTTAATTGGATTGAGTCATTCGATAATGAAAAAGAGATGCTTGAAAATGCCTTTGGTATTTAAACGAAGATAGTATAGAGAATCATGGACCTCGCAGAAATGGCGATACCGAAAACCCTGACCGAATTGGTTGGGTTGGACGAACTCGTTGCAGACGTAAATGGGTGGGCTGATGCAGATGATTGGCCTCAAGCCCTTCTCTTCTATGGGCCTCCGGGAACGGGTAAGACGAGTTCGGCTCACGTCATAGCACGAACGCTACTCGATGATTGGTTCAACGATATGAACTTCATTGAGAGCAACGCCAGCGACGATAGGGGCATAGACTTCATTCGCAACGAACTCAAGTCTGCGATGCGTAGCAAACCTCTCGGAACGCCGAGAAAAATCATCCTACTCGATGAGGCAGACGGCCTCACACCAAGCGCGCAAGACGCTATGAGACAATTGATAGAGAAGTATAGTCATAATGCGATGGTCATAATGACGTGCAACGAATTAGAGAAGATACGCCCAGCCATACGCTCACGATGCAAAGTGTATGCGTTTACGCCTGTATCACCAAATGATGGGATGGTGAGGTTATACGAGGTCTTGGTTCATACCTACAGGAAAGATAATCCGTTCGACATTGGTGGTGCTCTCTTAGAACGCCTCGTAAAAGTCATGAACGGGGATTTGCGTGCATCTATCATGTTCCTCGATTCAATTGATATGGAGCAATTAGGAGAGAGACTATCACGCTTAGAGGAAACAATGGGTGAAGATGCGATTGCCCACGCCATAGGAGACGAGTGGTGGAAAGTGCGCAATAACTTCCATGAGATGCTCAAGAACGGGCGTTCCCTACATCAAGTAATGAGGAACTTCTATCTGAACATATACGATTACTTTGATGAAGAGGATAACCTCGATTCTATATGGGATATAATGGCGGCATACGGTGACGTGATGACGCATAGATACACATGGCCCGGCGATGACTACTCCTACTGCGATTATGCGGTGGCGAAAATGAGAGAAAAGGTGAAGAAAAATGAATGAAGAAAAGAAGACAGATAGCAAGAATCCGTTTAGTAAAACGGAGAAGGAACAGAAGGAGTGGCCTTCCGAGGTCATGGAACGCTTCAAAATGCAGGCCGAAAGGACCGGCGAGAGCGTCGAGAAGGTCGTAGCGGCCTACACTAAGCACATAGCCACAACATACGGTTGCGACGATTGGCAGAAAGAGGACACAGACCTTCTGATTGATTGGAGCGAGATGATGTTCATGGAGGACCGAAAGTCCAATGTGAGCGGCGGAGGCGGAGAGACGCTTACCTTCGTTGGTGAATGGCTCGGTGTTGAAGACAAGATGAACGACCGGAACGGATGGGCAGTTAGGAACGCTACACAAAGATGGACAGATGACGCTAACGAAGCACTTTCGTCTGGCCTCGTGGGGCATTACTACGTTGAAGGAGACGTATGGTGTATCAGCACGAATCTCAAGCAGATAGTGACTGAGGAAACTTCTGAGGAAGAGCCTACTATGGGCTTCAAGGTCGGAGATGAGTGGCTATGTCTGTTATCTAAGGCAGGACGACCATATCCATGTGTAAGAATGGGGCGATATTACCGCTTCTTGGGCAACGAGAAGGGAGCATTCTTGAATCAAGGCGAGATAAAGCCTTGGCGAGTGGACTTGACCGGCACTAACGCACACTTACCAATACACGTTGGCGTGCCTGTGGAGATACAGGTAAGACTACCTACATCGAAGAACGAGGCATTCCAAGACGTGCTTGGAACGAACTTCAATTTCTCGGAAACTATGGCATATACAAACGAGTGGTGCCCAGAAAGCGAAAGAAGCCTTCTCAACCCATTCAAATTATGGACAGATGAGGAACTAATAGATGACTTGTATGTTCCGCTACATGAACTTGAAGAGGCCTTCGATTCACGAAAGAGGCACTTCAAAGGGCGAGATGGAAACGACGGCACAATCGGCCCAGACATAATCGTGAAAGGAAGAGTCACGAGAATGTCCACTGAGGGCAGGGAATCCGAGTGGGATGAGACGGGGAGGAACTTTAGCCTCTCCATTACATCACGGTCGCTCGAAGACACCTATGGAACGAAGAATAGAGGCGAGATTCCATGTTGGGTAAGCGGCACGTGCCACGACTTAGCGCATCCCTTCCACTTCATAGACGTGGACGATGAACTATGGGGCTTTGCGGAGAAAAGCACAATTCTCATTCATGGAAGATTGAAGATGAGGGTGCAAGACGGCAATAGACTCCCACAGATTACGGTATGGGGCATCTATGCAGACAACAGAAGGTCCACAAGACGAGTGGACGGTGGAGACACTGACCTATCGCAATTCGATTGAAAGGAGAGAAAAAAATGACAACAAAAGACATGACTAAGGATGAATTGAAGAAAGAATTGACCAAGTTTAAGACGGAGTTAAATGACACCATCGCTCGGTATAACGAACTTACTGCGCAAGCCACCCTAATGGAGAAAGAGCATTCTCGTAGGTTGGCTTACCTACGCTCGTTTGAGCGGTTCGCTAACACGATTGACCAAACCATGAACCAATTGAAGACAGACATAGGAGAACTGAACCGAATGTTCTCAGTGGATGAAAGCAACACGGATGGTGGTGAGTGATGGCGGGATTCGGAAAGACGAAGGCGGCACAGGAAGAGAAGAAGTCGGCAAGCAAGGCTGCTAACACCGACCCATTTGCGGAACTACGTGCAGAACTCGCAGACGTGAATGCTAACAAACCGAAGACTCACATCTTCATGGCGTTGGTGGGGAAGGAGAATACGGGTAAGAGTGCCATCATATTCGACTTCTATCAGCGATACTGCGACAAGCATAAGGGGAAGGGCAGACAAACTACTCTTGACGAGTTTGAAGAGGTGAAGGCATGAGCGCGAAGCAATTTTGGGTTGTCGATTTCGACAATGGTGGCTCCGCTACTAAGTCAGCATACTATCCGAACAATGAGGGCATCAAGTGTTGGGAACCTTGGGTATACCTCAAGGGAGAGAGGACTGCCTACGACTACCCTGCTACCCATGACCGAACGATGAAAATCATGCAGTTCGCTATGGAGAAGCACGAGGATTTGTGGGGCGTTCTAATTACTGGCATAGACCTATGGGATAGCGTAGCGACTAACTGTATGAGAATACAAGACTTAGGACTCTCTAAGGATGGTATAGAGGCCGCAGACAATCGTGGTGCAGGCTCTAACGAAAGAGTGCAGCAGCAGTGGGATTGGGCTATTAGAGTTACTCGATTCCACCAATTGACTGCCGTCTGTCGTGCTTTGGTGAAGAGAGGCGTGAGAGTCTTTTGGGAAACACACATGAAGGACGTATACGGTAAAGGCGGTAAGATGCTTGAGAGCGATGGCGCACCCGCATGGGAGAAGAGCAGTGCTGGATATATGTTCCAAATTGTTCACTGTCGTCGCAAGGACGAGGTTGAGGATGGGAAGGTCGTAGGCGAAACGTTCACGGCCACCTTTGAGAAGAGCAAGACTGACGCCACGCTACAAGGGCAACGGAGAACCATTCTAACAACGAGACAGGGCGAGAAACCTAACTTCATGGGTCTGCCGGAACTTGAGCGGCTGTGATTGAATGAGCAAAGTGGAAGACGAAGTGTGCGCAATCATACAAGCAAGAGCGAAGAAGGTGCAAGCCACCGACAAATACGCTGGCGCTACAATGGAGCGTGATGACCTCACGCATGATGAGTGGTTGGAGCATCTGCAACACGAACTCATGGATGCGGTCATCTATATTCAGCGACTACGAACGAGAGAGCAAACGCTCGCATCAAAACTGTCTGAGTATTGTAGTGAAAGACGACTGACGAGGTCGGGTAGCACTACTCCTAAACTCGATGCGCTTCTTGAAGAATATCATGGGGTGAACGCAGATGGCGCAGATAACGCTTGATAGCAAGGAGTGGCTTGCCCACTTAGGTCAATTCAGCGACGTGATTAGTGATTTAATAATCAACGTCTTTGAAACGCCAAACGCTATCGGTTATAGCGCAGGCTATCAGACCTTCTTCCTCAATGTATCTCGTGCCTACCCTGACGCTAAAGCAAAGGCAGGCCCACTTACTTTCTCAGACCTCACTAAAGCCTGTGCCTTCTTGAAGAAGTGTAGTGGAGATGTAACGATAAAGCAGGTGAAGAATGGAAACACGCTATACTTGGCAAGCGGCTCGTTCAAACTGTCGCTTCCTGTGTCGGATAGCAAAAGCCAGCAATTAGTCAAGACCTACTCCAAACTCGTGAAGGAGGCTAAGGGGAACAAGTGGAAGACGTTTGGCGCCGATACCTACACAGTGCATGGGAGAACGAAGATGAGCGAGATACTCAAACTCGCTTCGTTGAAGAACATCGTTACTAAATATGGGGCAGATTATAGTGTTACAATGGACATTGAGAACGAAGAGATTTCTGCATCTGCGGGTAAGACTCACGATGCCAAGATATTTGCATCAAGCACAGTCACTGATGTAACTCTTGAGAAGAAAGGTATCAAGACTGTGAAGTCTAACTTCGGTCCATGGTTGCTCCCTTGCCTTGGCTTAGTGGATAGCGGCACTACGTGTCGTTTTCACTTTGGTGATGCGAGTGGGCTTGTGATAGAACAGACCGAAACGGACTTGAAGAGATTACTGATAATCATAGACCAGCAGGAGTGAGCCAGCATGAGTAAGGAAATCGGACGTTGTGGTAAGTGCCACAAGATTGGGCCTTTGTGGTCTAACGAAAATCAGATACTATTGTGTAGGAAGTGCGCTCAATGATAATTGACTATTACTATCCCGATGACGAGTGGGAAGGCGTTGGTTATCCACACGTTTACTACCGATATAGGGGAGCAGATGGGGAAATAATCGAACACACGATAAATCCCAACGAAAACTCCGACATTGATGACCCGCTTTGGATTCCCCCACATTGTTGGGTGGCGGAGAACACCCATCCGAAGAAATTGTCTCGTTTGACTGCACGCTATCCGGGCGTTAAGGTGCGCTCGGATATTAAGGCGAAAGGGATAGATAAAGCATCATTGATACGTCTCGACGTGCCTAATCCAATACACCTTTACGACATTAAGAGTGAGATTCAGACTTATGAGGCAGATATGCCTTACACAGACCAATTGATTATTCATGCTTACCCCGACAACAAGAACATACCGGACTTTCATCCGAGAATTTGGTATTTCGATATGGAATGGCAACCCGAAGGGTGTCCACATGAAGGCGCAATTACCATGATTTCGATTGACGACACTATGGGAAATCGACCATTGGTATTCGCTTGGAAAGAAAAGGAAGATGGTTGCACCATAGACCACATAGAAAGAGAAGGAGGATATGATAGATACCTCTATGGAAGCGAACAGGAAATGCTCGACGCTTTTCTTAAGCACTTGAATAAGTGCAACCCCGACATTCTCATCGCGCACGCCATCTATTGGGCCGACTTGCCTAAACTCGTTGAGCGTTTAGGAAATAGAGCAGACAAACTCAGTCCATTGGGGCAAACGGTAAGGCCACGCAAAAAGGATGGCTACCACGATAATGCTCAACCAATTTTAGGAAGGCTCGTTTACGACACTGCGCTCGCGTGGAATACAGGAAGCGGATTGGAGGCAGTTTGGCAGAAGAATGGACGTGGAACATTCAGAAACAAGAAACTCGCAACCATCGCAGAAGATTTAGAGTTAGCCAAAGAGTTAGGTGAGCAAGGAGAAAAGATGGATGCTGATGTATTTACATGGTGGGTTGAGAACTTTGATGAGTTCGTTGATTACTGTGTGCGCGATACTACACTATTGAGGCATTGTGCTGAAAAGGTGAATGCGATACCTTACCATTTGGCTATGCAGAAAGAATGTGGAGTCGTCTTCAAAAGCACCTGCAACGTATCTCGTTTTGTAAGAGGGCGTATCTCTCGTCATACCGACATAAAGGCTCTCACCACTCACTACCACCAACGCGACCAATATGATGGTGCAGATGTGCCGGAAACTGTTGGTGGACGACACGAAGGAGTCGCCTGTATTGACTTCAAGTCCATGTATCCTCAGATTTGCGTGGATGCGAATCTATGCCCAACGACAAAACAGAAAAGTGGCGGTGAAGAAATCCGAAGCGTTGGAAACGGAACGCATTGGAGAAAAGAGGCATCGGGCATAGGCGTCATTCCAGCCATCATTTCGGGTATGCTTGAACTGCGACAAGACTACAAGAAGAAAATGAAAGCGGCAAAGAGCGAAGACGAGAAACTCAAATGGGATTTATTGCAGACTGCCGTTAAAGTCGCAACCAACGCAATCTATGGCTATATGTCTCAGAAGAAAGTGAGTGGTGGATGGATAGACCCCGATGTGGGTCGCACCATCACCTACTATGGAAGAGAGTGCATCAACACCCTTCTGCTGGAAAGTGAGAAGGCTGGTTATACGGCTCTCGCAGGCCACACCGATTCCGGTTATATTCAAATTCCATTCGATGAGATAGACGCTCACCTCAAGAGCCTCAACAAAATCATTAGAACTCGATACGAACTTCCCATGATGGAAATCGAGTTAGAAGCCTACTTTGACTATTGGCTAACTGCTGATGTGAAGAATCAAAACTTCGGATTTATGATTTGGCCTCCCGAAAAGAAGGGGCAATTGAAAGTAACAGGATTTTCATACAAGGCTTCCAGCGTATCTCCACTCACAAAGACGATACAAGGGAAGATATTCGATTTAGTCGGAACAGGAGCAGATGAAGAAGAAGTTACGAAGGCGATTAGAAAAATATCACTTGACGTTCTTGCGGGAAATTGGACGTGGGATGCGCTTTCACCGTATGGAAAAATAGGCAAAGCAGAATACAAGAGAACGCCGCCTATGGCCGTGAGAGGGGCATACTACTACAATGACCATATCAACCCTAAAAATCCCTTTAGGGTCGGAGAAAGCCCACAGTGGTGCTATGTGCTACAAACTCCCAAAGATATGCCCCCGACTCTTGTCGTTGGATTTAGGGATGCGACAGAAGTCAAGGATTTCCAAATTGATTATGCCGTGTGTGTTCAGAAGTTTATCGAAAAGAAAATTGAGAACATATATCGGGTTTTGGATTGGGATATTGGAGAGGCAATTGGGAGACAAAAGCCCAAGACGCATTGGTGATTGAAATGAATGGTAAAGATATAGACAAGTGGTCTGAGATACACGTGGGCAGCCTTGCTCTTACACGAACTATCGTAGGTTTCGTGAATGTAATCTTGAGCGTTATAGTAGTAGCGAAATTATTTGGGTGGATATGATGTTGTCTCAATGCGTATGTGGATGGCATGGTATTACCACAACCTGTATGGTGAACGGAACGCCTACTTGTCCAAACTGTCGAAAACCATTCACCAATATGAGATGTGAGGGGTGTTCTGAATGAAGTTTAATCCGAATGAAGAGGCTTTCTTTGAGCGGCGCACTGAAGCGCATACGCCGGAACTGCTTGAATCATACAACAGGTCGTGCTATAATTGGACACCCGACATGAAGGATATGATACTGAGGGCAAGTAAATCGTCTATCAATGACTATGATTGGTGTCCTCATCAATACAAACTCAAGAATATCTATCGTCTCTCCGAACCGGAAAACGATGACATGATTCGTGGAACGAACGTGCATAGCATAGTCGAGTATTTCTGGGATAACGTAGGAGCAAAGATTCCCGAAGCCCTCGTGCTTATGAGAGAAGGAAAGAAGATGCTCGCAAAGGACTTACTGTGGCAGGTAATACCGACACCTCCGCTTCCATACCAATTTGGAGAAGAAGTAGTCATACGAAAGTGGTTTGATTGGCAGTGGGATAGATTTCTCATTACAGATGGAGAAAATTGGACACCCGTTGGAAACGAAATATCAGCACACGGCGTCGTTATGGTGGAAGTGGATGGCGAAGAATATCCTGTCCATCTTCGAGGATTCATTGATACCATCTTCTCGGATGGAGAGGGCGGCTTCATACTGATGGAACTTAAGACAGGTAAATGGCGAGAGAAGAAGACTGCCACTAAGATGAGAGTGGAAATGCAGATTTACAGAATGATGCTTGAAGAAGGAGAATACACTGATTTTCTCCCTATCACACATTGGGCTTGGGAGTTCCCAAGAGGATATGTGAATGGCGGCGATAGGGCCGAATGGGAATTAGAAGAAACTGGAACACGAAAGACGCAATTCGCCCCTCGAACTGCGATGAGGAAATTACAGAACCTTGTGAAAGGACACCTATATGATTCATTTGAACCAAAAATACGAGAATGGAGAACACCCAACGGAGAGACAATGACAAATTGCTCTTACTGTTCGTTTATGGAACTGTGTCCGGCTTGGGGAATGAATGAAGGAGAAAACGAATATGAGAATGAAGAAGAATGAACTGAAAGAAAAAGTGAATAGAACGGCAGACATTTTGTCTGAGATGTTGAAAGGAGAAGATGAGAACATGGAAGTGAATGTAACTTACGGTATGTTGGGAACGGGAGATTTCAAGGCCCAATTAACCAAGCAGATGACGCTTGATTACTACACCGAAGAGAACGCAGAAGTTCCTTATTTTCACGTTCTTGACGTTGTGATAGACAAGCGCGCATTTACGTATACTGAGAAGAACTTGTTTCCCGAAGGGCCAGCGTCCTTAGCAGTAAAAATCCATCGAAGATACAAGGATATGGCTGAGTAATATGGCGTTTGCGTCATTGATACGCGACTTCCCAAGAGAAGTCCTTGAAGTAAGTTCGAGCGGTAAGCACGGAGGGCGTTATATCGTCCGCGATTGGGAAGCGTTGGAAAAGTATTGGAGAGGGAAGAACGGGTCTGGTAATGCGTATCACACTGCATATGGGTATCGAAGCACCCAAGCGCCCAAGCACCATAGAGTCGAATACAATACTGCAATAGTCAGACACTTTGTAATGGACTTTGACTGCAAGGACTTCAAGAATGGAGGTGTTGATGTTGATTTCTCCTTCATGCAAGAACAAGTGCAACGCCTTCACAGACACCTATTGGACAATGACTACCAACACTACATCTTCTTTACAGGAGGTGGATTTCACATCTATATTCCTTTGTCTGAAGCATTCCTACCAATAGACGGATTGGAGGTGACGAGAATCAAAAGTGCCGGAAGGAGGCTAATGAAGCGCTGGCATGATAACCTCAACCTCTCATGCAACGACCCTACTGTAGCATTCGACCTTGCGGGAATGATACGCATCCCTAACTCCTACAATGCAAAAAGAGGGTGTTGGGTTATACCAATTGAAAGTGATGAACTCATGTCCTTAGATTTTGAGGCCATTTACGAAATGGCTCAGGATTACAGACGTGGCTACATCGTTCAAGGAAGCAAACCACTCAAACTCATTCTGCCTAAGAAGAATAATGCCTTTAGCAAAAAAGAGCGAAAGAATGTATCTGATTTACCCACAGTCTCGTTAGGCTCAATCAAGGTTCTGCCTTGTATAGCCCAAGCGGCTCTTGGAGCCGGTAATCCAACACATAGAGCGAGATACCATCTCGCATCCTATCTCGCAGACAGGCTTCGTTGGTTCTTTCCGATTGATAATGTGCCGAAAGAAGACTTGCCGAATCACGTTGAGCAGATTGTGCAGATATGCTCGGAGCAAGGATGGGTCGATTGGAACGAAAACATAACGAGAACCCAAGTCGAGAGCATAGTGTTCAAGGGTTATGCTCACGCACGTTGTGAAACTTTGATGCAAGAAGGCCTGTGTGCAGGTAAATGCAAGTATTACGATGGAACTGCGGAGGATTTGCTATGAGAGAGTGTAGCGAATGTGGCGCCAAGTTAAGCCATAGGAACCCCCAAAGAAAAGCGAATGGAAAATACTCATTCAGAAAATTATGCCAGCCTTGTTTCAATAATCCAAAGGCTGAAGACCGTTGCATCGCCATAACTGCGAAAGGGAAGAGGTGCAAACTTAGACGTCTTCCCGAATCAAAAAGGAATATGTGTGCGATGCACAGGAGGTGAACAGATGACTGACTTATTCATAGACACCAACGAGAGAGGCAAATTATGCGAATCCGTGATACGCAAGGCCGAAAGTGCAGGATTGTGTGTTGAAAGAAAGACGCTTGTGGTTGGCGACTACCTGTTAGGTGCAGCGTGCATCGAAGCCAAATCGGTTAGCGACTTCCTCCATTCTTGCGACACCGGACACCTGTGGAAGCAATTGGATAACATGGATGCTAATTACGAACGCTTCTTCTTATTGATACACGGCAGTATATCAGCCTACGTCAAAATGAACAAGAAGCATTCATACAGCCGCATCCAAAGTAAGATGGTAGGACTCATAGCGCGCACTATGGCAGATTTTGACTGCCAAGTCTTGTTTACTCCAAACGTCAGTGAAGCCGCCTCATTCGTGGTGAAACTACACAACAAACTCCACAAGCCAGCGTCTCAACATGGCGCACAGGGAATACGTAGGGTCAGCACAAACGATGTGCGGAAGGACATACTTCTGTGCATACCCGGCATAGGTTCAGTCATGGCTGATAGATTACTCAAGGAATGTGGCTCTATTGAAGAGATGCTTTTCTTAGACTCACTCAAGAAGGTGAAAGGGTTGGGCGACAAGTCAGCAAAGAAAATCATCAAGGCATTAACCAGCGAATCTCCTGTTCACGTCGAAAGGAAGGTGTTCAATTGATTTGGTATTTAAACGAAGATAGTAAATCCGATTATTCCGAAGTAATGTCTGAACAAGGGGAATTAAATACGAGTGTATAGACGGAATAGAGGAATACTCGGACAGGAGAAAAGGGGAGAGAAAAGAAAATGAAGAAAGCAAGTGAATATGAAGCAGTGAAGAAGTTCTCCGTGTTTGACGGCTACGTCAAGCACTTTGGGAACATATCAATGGACAACGATATACCAGCGATGCTATCGTTCTTCTTTGTGCAGGGCCAATTAGCAGTGCCATACGTGCGTATACCTTGGGGGGCAACCCACTTGGACCCGCGTGTGCATTCGTTTTGGATTCAATCAAGCAGAACGGGCAAGTCAATTGCATGGGAGTTCGTAGGCGACGTATTGAAGGACGTGGGAATCCCTACGGACCTCTATACCACAGGAACTGACGCAGGATTGATAGGCGGGTTCGAGGAAACATTGGTGGATGGAAACAAGGAAGTCGAATTGAAGGAAGGCTTCTTGAACGGACGAAAGGCGTTGAACTTCGATGAGGGTTCAATCATCCTCAATCCAAACAAGCATAGCCAAGAGACGGTTCTGTATCTGCAATCGGCGTGCAACCCTGTTGGAAGCAACAACAACATACTCGTCAAGCACACCAAACAAGGACGAATTGAAACTGAATCGCTGGTATCACTGTGGATTACCACATATCCACCTGCCGGCGTTAAGGAATATGTGCTGACGAAAGGAATCTTCCAACGAGTTCTGCTATATTGGTCTAATTGGAGCATGGATAGAAGAAAGAACGTCAGTCAAATGAGAGCGGAAAAGTGCTACAAGAGTATACCCAAAATGAAAGTCTCTTACGATGAGATAGTGGAATACTTCGTCTCATTGGAAAAGAGATTAAGAGACAAGGTGCTTGAACTCACGGAAACCTCCTTCGTTGAATGGGATGCTATGTCGAGAGCGGAGCAAGAAACCATATTACAGGATTGTATGACTGAGATGTTCAGTGCAGATGAAGGAACATTCTATGCCGCACTTGCTGGTTCGATAGACGACTATTACGAATTGATGGATGGATTAGGGCCGGGCATCAGCGATGTAGTGGCGTCCTTCATACCCGCTATGGAGAACTACACGGCTATCCTATCGACGCACATGGCTATGCTGGATGATGAATGGATTGTGACGGGCGACCACGTGGATATGGCAACGGAGATTCTGTATGACCTATTCAAGAATCTCATACAGTGGCTTGAAGGCGAAGTCGAGATTGGACCGAAAGTGGCTGAAAGAGCAACACAAAGGAACAAGTGGATAGTGGCTTACCAAGCCACCGAGTCTGTGGAACTTGGGAACAAGGGCGACGGATGGCGCAAAAAGAACGGAGTAATTGGCGCTTACCTATCACAAACAGGAGTCACTCGTGGCACAGGCTACGCTCACTATGCGAAATGGGCAGTGAAATTGTATGATAATGCTAAAGATGGCACTACAGGGTATGTGCGACTGAAGGAGGAGTTCAAGAATGTCAGTAAGAAAGCATAAGAAGTGCGTCGAATGCAAAGGGCGCGGTGTGATATGCCATCAAAATGTTGATGGAGAGTATGAACTCGAACCATGTATATGCACAGCATACCCAAGGGAGATGATGCAGGAATGACGGACATAATGGCATTAGACATAGAGACAAGCAATTACTCATGGGAGATTGGTGGTTGGGATAACAAAGCCCTCTTCGACACATCAGTCGTAGCCACATGGAATGGAACGGAAGGACACATATTCACGAAAGCAGACGTCTCTCTCGACGGGTGTGAAACGCATGACCTCCATCCAAGAGTTCTTGGCGACCACATAAGTAACCACGTTGCGAAAGGTGGGAGGATGCTCGGCCACAACATTATCGGATTCGACTTTCCTGTCCTTAAGCAATCGCTTGACTGCTGGGCGATAGGAGATGTAATGCAGAAATCTGAGAATGTGATTGATACTAAACTACTCTTTCAGAAGGCGTCGTTATCATACGGTAAACTTGAGTCATCTCTCCAATCACTCTCCAATCACAATTTGGGAGAAAGCAAGAGCATGAAAAGCGTCGATGCGCCCATAGGCTGGAGAGAAGGAAAATATGAGGAAGTATGCGATTACTGCCTCAAAGACGCCAAACTAACGTATGACCTATACAAGTATGGGAAAGACAATGGTGTATTGAAGTCAAGGTCATTTGAGACCGGAGACATAGTGGAGGTTGAGATAGGATGGTAGAATACAAACCAAGAGGCGAATTGCCCGAAATAGACGATACGACAGACGACGAGAACTACAAACTCAAGCGAGCATTAGACATATTGTTCAGCATGATACAGGGTGGAAGAAATCTATACGACATAAGTAGGGTGGCATCTAAACTTGCAGAAGAAGTAGGCTATCCGTATTTGCGAAAACCGGCTACATTGAAGGAGACATATGAGATATTAGCCGAAGCGGAAAATGCCAACCCCATCAAAAAAGACTATCCATCGGAGGAAGAGGAATAATGGATGATGAAGGATTCCTACTACACGAAGTTATTCCCGAAGGAGCCAATATACTATTTTTCTGTTGGGTTTGCGACACTCCATCAAATAGTGAGATTGGATTTACAGTGGGATATTGCACTCAAGAGTGCTTTGAAAAGGACTTAGAAAGATTACAGGGGGAAGAAAAATGACAGAAGGAGATAGTGAAACGACACTAAGAAGCAACATAGAGGCAGTAAAGACGATTGTGAAAACGGTGAAGACCACGCTTGGACCGCTTGGGCGCGACAAATTGCTGGTTGATGATGGTGGGAACACCATCGTAACCAACGACGGAGCAACAATTCTCCGTGAACTCGACGTAAGTCATCCCGCAGGGAAGATGATAATCGAATGTTCGCAAACACAGGAGAGCCTGTGCTACGATGGCACTACTACGGCCGTTGTGCTTGCTGGTGAATTATTGACTAATAGTGCTGCACTTCTGAATAAAGGACTTCACCCTAATGTTGTATGTAAGGGCTACAACGATGCTGCTACTATGGCAGTGGATTACCTAATGAATGAAATTGCCTTGAAGAATAAAGAGCACTCGTATGTGAGTGATAGTCCCCTTGATACAAATAGCCACACCGAATATGCAGTCGCAAAGACGGCGATAACCGGAAAAACTGTGGATGCGGCACTTGACGCAGTAGCACATCTGTGTGTATCGGCAGTGGAAAAGGCAGGAGATGCTGACAAAGTGAGGGTGCTATGTCTTCCGGGTGGAAGCCTAAAGGACTCGTATCTTTTCAATGGGGCAATCGTCAATAAGGACTTAGTCATTGAAGACGAGATAGATGGAGATTTACACATTGTCCTTTTGAATGGAGGGCTTGAACCACAGAAGACAGAAGATAATGTAACTGTCCAATTAGATATGCAGGGATATACGCAATTCAAATCATCCACTAATGAAGGAGTGTTGGAGCAAGCGAAGCAGATAAGCGAACACTTACCGGAAGGAGGTTTGGCCTTTGTGAGAGACGGCGCGTTGGATAGCGTGGTAAACTACCTACGAAAGAACAACGTCCACACTATCAGAAATCTCCCACAAAGCACAATGCGTGCGCTCTCAGCGACTCTTGGCCTTTCAGTGGCTCAGACCCCTTCGGACATAGAATGCGCCGCACAGGCAAAGGTCCACAAAGAGCGACATTATGATGTGAATTACATTTTCGTGCAAGGAGTGGTTGATTCAGACCAATCCACGCTTGTATTGCGAGGTGCAACCACCACTACACTCGATGAGATAGAGCGAGGATTTGATGATGCGCTCGGTGTAGTATCATTGGTGAAGAATGGCGACAGTGTAGTGCCGGGAGGCGGTAGCACATACGCGGCTATGGCATCCCATCTCCGTTCCGAAGCCGCTTCAGTGTCGGGAAGAGCGCAGATGGCGATAGAAGCATTTGCTGACTCGTTGGAGATAATTCCAGCCACGATAGCGGAGAATGGAGGGCAAGACCCTCTTGACTGCATCCTTGCACTCAGACACTCCATACAAGACGGCGTAACTGATATGGGGCCGGATTTAGAGCATGAGGGCATCGTTTCGATGTTAGACAATAACGTAATGGAGCCTGTGTCGTTGGTTAGACAAGCAGTTCTGAGCGCAACCGAAGTCACAACCTCAATCCTCAAGATTGACGACATGATAGCCAAGCGAGGCGAATGAATGTTGATAGATTTGGTAATAGAACTTGCGTTGTTGGGAGCGTTGTCCTTTACCTTAGTTTACGGAATGTGGTATGTCGGCTTATTCATGGATGCGTTTATGCGCTCCATATATGGTATGGAATGAGGGATTCCAATGAGCAAGTATTGCGATTGCATAAAGAAAGATTGGAAAATAACAGATTTTCATTATGCAAGATGTTTACAATGCAAAAAATGGATTCCTACACATGAAGTAATTAGGGCGTGGCACGAATGGGACGTTTGATGGAGAGACTAAAAGTCCACTGTCGCAATTGTGAATACAAACATATTCCTCGCTCTCTCGTAGCGCGTTATTCTGGCTACTCAAATGTGCGAGTTGCAGGTAGCACTCCAAAGCAAATCCAATTATGGGAGTGTAAAGAGTGCGGCCATATTTGGCAAGATACTGCATTCGAGAAGAAAAGTTAGTATAGAGGCGGTGTATTTTTCACACCGTGTTTCAGTGGTTGGCTCGCCGCCTTATCTCGTTAATGGGTAATATCTATGTCTGGCTGGATAAGAAAATCCAATATACAGACGAGGAAACAAGCACCGTTCTCGGTCTTGAGATAGACGATGACTTGCGTGTAAACTCGCGCTACGAACTATGTCAAAGAGTGGAAGAAACCTTCGGCTTAGAAAAGGAGACATTTTGGCATTTACTAAGCACACAGAAGATTCGTTTTGCCGTTCAACAGGCAAGAAACTTACAGAAAGAGGCTACCAATGGACGATAACGATAGCGATATTGGTTTAGATGTCGAGGGAGTTTGGTTGTGGCTACTTCGGAAAATAGGAACAATCCCAAATTGATGGGTAATTGTTTGTTTTCATCGTAATTCCCCCAGTCGTTTCTGTATGGCCGTCGTGCCAAAATAGTATGCTTCCCCATCTTGAAGTGTCGGAACGCTCTTTACTCCCGGTGGAGGATGTTCTGTTTCAACATCCTTAATTGGAATATCGGGGTGATTCACGCCCAACCATGCCTTGAGTCCTTTGCAGGGCATACACCACGAAGCCGACCACACAATCATATTCATATCTCCTCAGCAATCCACGCCGTCAGTGAAGCCGTCTTTGGTCTTCAAGTCAAGATAGGCTTGCTTGAGTAGGTTGTATTGATTCTTAGAGCCAGCCGCATCTAACTCAAACGAACCGTTGAAGCCACCAATCGGTGATGCCCCATCGTTATAGGCTGACAGTGATGCGAAAATCTTGCCGCCATAATTGACATCGAAAGATGTCGTCGAGACGAAAGTTACGCCGTCTTCACCTAAAGTGGTGTATACATCTTTATTCACTCTCGCCTCTATTATGATACAGTGCGCGTTTTCACAAGTTATTCCATAATTCGTTTCATATTCTATTCTTAGTGCCATTTTACTACTTCCTATTCCCAATTCCAACCATTCATTTGCCCTATGTAATCGCCATACCTGTCCTGCATTCTGGCTATATAGTCAATGAGGCTTTCATCGTGAGTTACCCAAGTATCAAACCAACCAATATCCCAAGATGTGCCTTCTGGTGGATTCCATGTGTTAATATCTGCATGAATGAGTTTGAAGCGCCCGTCCTTAGCACAGTGTTCCCAAACTAAATCTATCACATCTTGATTCTTTTCAACGATAGTGATACTCTTTGCATCCGAAGCCAATAGAGGGATATTGAGCATACCCACTCCTAAACCAGCGACTAATACATCTCCAGCCATCTTATCCATCATCCATGCGTGTTCGCCATATTCTCTTTCAGTGTCTTGCATGATATTCAGATAGGATAGACCAAATTTCTCGAATAGAACAGTATATGTTCCTTCAGGTATGTTAGCATTTTGAACATAATTTAGCCAAGAGTCATGACCGGAAGATTCAGTGCAAGACTTGATAGAAAACTTACCTACTTCCCCATCGGGTATTCCAGATACTTCCCATCTACTCATCATTTGACACCTCATACGAACGTAATTTTTATCTGGATATCTGGGTTTGCCAAGGTCGAGCCGCAAGCGTTAATGGCATTGGCTCTCACATCCCATTGAACGTAATCCGATTGGCCCAACCCCAGATAACCCCTTCCACCAGAAACATGGGCGATTTGAGCATATTCGCCGGTCCCAGACGAAGTAGCATCTTGGCTTGTTGATGCACTACCGCCTATTGATGCTGAAGAAACTGCATTTGTATTGCTATCATCGTAAGTAAGGCTTTTCATTACCCATGACCATGAGGTTGCTTCTCTCGTTAGAGTGTTGGCATCTCGTATGTAGCCCTTACAACCGAATCTTAGGACTCCACTGTTATTGTTGAGCATAGCGTTGTAGTTTGAGCCCACAACAAACTCAATCTCGGCAGTAGACATTCCACTATTCATTGAAAATCCATTCCCATTATTACTGGTCAACGCATCTTCACCACTACTACCCAGATTTATGGAGTATACTATGAGTGCATCGTCATAGTTACCAGACGAAGATGTAGCCATTGAGACAGTTTCTGGGGCTTGTAAACAGCCGCCGCCAGCACTTTGATTTCCTTGTTGGGCTACAACCCCAACAGCACCTATGAAACTCATGCTCCAACCTGCACCCATTGACTTTCGCTACTACTGATATTAACACAGACATAGGCCGTAGCATCATTATCTGCTATTGCCGCATTAGAAGCCCATGAACCAGCCATAGCATCGCCCGAACCTAATGATACGGTAACACTACCACCTGTGTTATTGAAAATGGTATATTGTGTTCCTACTGCCGCATCTGCCGGTAAAGTCAATGTTCCCGCCGTCCAATAGACATACGAGCCGCTTTGTGCTTGTGTAAGTGTTGTATTGCTTGATACTGCTACAACATCTGCTAATTGATTAAATGATACATTACCGTTTGAATCACCTGTAATCCAAACGGGGCTACCATCTCCTGATGATATGGATAATTGGTCTGAACCTGTTGCGCTTGCTGCATCTGCTCCACCAATCATTACATTGTTTGAACCGCTTGTTATATTGTCGCCAGCACCGAATCCAACACCTATATTGTAAGAACCCGTATTAACAGCAAGAAGTGAGTTATTACCAAGTGATGAATTGTATTCCCCTGTTGAGGTCACTTTGAGAGCATTGTAACCAACGGCTGTATTCTTCCCACCCGTAACTGTTCCTGATGCACCATAGAGTGCATTCGCTCCAAATGCTGTATTCTGATATTGCGTTGTAGCATAATAACCTGATTGATAACCCATGTATGTGCTATATCCAGCAGTTGTAGTAGCCTTACCAGCATCGTGGCCTATTGCGGTGTTCTTGCCTCCTGTCGTAATTGCGGTAAAAGCATAATTTCCAAGAGATATATTGTTATCACCACCATTAGGATTATACTGTGATTCATGGCCTATTGCGATGTTATCTGTTTCATCCGTAATACTATCTAATGCCTGAACTCCAATGGCTATGTTTCTTGTTCCACTTGTAATTCCGTAAAGAGTGCGATAACCAAGAGATGTGTTATAACTACCACCTGAATTAGACTTCTGAGATGATGACCCAACTGCTGTATTTTGGCTTGCGCTATTTGTTGTTCCTAATGTATCGTAGCCAATAGCGGTGTTATCCCCACCATTACCAATACCTGCACCCGACCAATAACCAACTGCTGTATTGTTTGTTGTTGTTGTTATTGAGGATAATGACCCCCTTCCTATTGCGGTGTTATAACTGCCCGTAGTCATTGAATCTGCAGCATCATATCCTATGGCTACGTTATAATCCGCAGTAGTGCTATCCTTCAAAGCATTTCTTCCAATTGCTATATTTCCAATTGCCGCCCCTTCAACAGCCACCAAAGTCGAATAGCCAATTGCTACGTTATGGTCGCCTGTAAGGGCTGTTGAGCCACTACCCTGTAATGCTTGATAACCTACTGCTACATTGTAATCACTTGTAGCATTTTGACCTGCTCTATATCCAAGTATCGTGTTTCCGGTATCAGTAGTAATATCCTCTCCGGCTTGTTTGCCCATTATAACATTCTTAGACCCACTCGTTATGGAATATCCCGCCAATGAACCAATAACATAATTCTCACTTCCACCTGTTAGAGCGTTGAAAACATCTCTCCCAATACCTATGTTATCTGATGCACTACTCAATGTTCCTGTTGAGGGTGCTGAACCGTCGCTGTCGGGTTGAATGAGAAGTGAATCGGCAAAGTTAGCAATATCCATTGATACATCAGTCAAACCATTGAGAGCAGAAGCACCGCCGCCGCCACCTGCGGCTTCTAAAGCAATTTGAGTATTAGCATGGTCATAAGTTAGAACATAGTTATCTTGGCCTGAACCTACCGATTGGTCTGCATCAAATTGGAAATTACCTAAGTTTACTTGACCTGTTCCATTAGGTGTGATACTAATATCTCCGTTAGCACCATCAGCCAATACAATAGTTCCAGCATTAGTTCCATCATTGGTTGATAAAGTTAAATCACCTGTTCCTATTGTAGTAATAACATGGTCTACATTGCTATTACCGACCTGTGTTTTATCTGCTTTAAGTCTGATTAACGCATTACTTCCACCTTCACCGGAATTGATATAGATAGCATCATCAGCAATCAATTGGACATTACCGCCTGATTGGAACCTTAGAAGGGAATTAGTAGTAGTTCGGTGTGCTATCTCCCAATTTGCAGAAGAATCACCAACAACCATTTTATCAGAATACAATAAAATGTCGCCCGTTCCATTCGGTTCAATGGTTATATCTGCGTTTGATGCAGAAGTAATCTTGTTTCCATTAACATCTAAATCGCCACCTAACTGTGGAGTGCTATCTGCGGCTAAACTTGCTGAACTCCATACAGCCTTACTTCCATCCCAAGTCAGAACTTCATCTGACGAAGGGCTGTCCTGACCTATCTTGGTGATGTGCCCTGAGCCATCGAAGGTGAGAGCAGCGGTCCCGCCAGCCTCCTTTAGCGAGCCACCGTCATCAAGCGTGATGTCTTCGGTTACTACTAATCCTTTCTTTACTACAAAATCCTTCTTCGTTCCCAAGTTATCACCATAATTTCACTATCCATCAGGTTATGAGTTGTGTTGTGCAGAGACTGTATGTATGAGCCCCGTTTGCAGTAGGAGTAAATCTCACTTCGATATTACTGCCACTAACTGTAGCATCCCAAGTTCCAACTACTGCAGAACCTGTGCTGATTTCCGCGTAGTGAGTTAGGAAGGCATTTGTGCCGTTGTATGTAATGAGTATCTCACCCGCATCTGTATCTACACTATCGTCCTTCTTAATATGATACAAGACTTTAGCCGCTCGGTATGTTGCCTTAGCGATGTTCATGAGAGATGTTGCGCCAGAAATTGATGCTCCACTACCTCTTGCTGTATCTATGATGGCTACTGCATCGGCGCTGAGTGTGGCGCCTTGCACTTGTCCATCGGAAGTTAGATTTCTAATTGTGGCTACATCTCTGCTGGCGTCTACAGTTAGAGCCTTACTCGCTGCCACAGTCCCTACTGTAAGACCGTCTAAGACTCCTAACTCGGCGGTTGTAAGTGTAGTAGAATCGAGAGTAAGTGAAGTATCTCCAGTAATTGTGCCCGAAACTGCCAGACTGGTCCCAACAATCGCGCCACCAGTTAGTGTGCCTGAAGTAGAAATTGCTCCTGAACCTGTGTCAATACTTGTGAAGCCCGATGTGATACTACCTGAGTTGAGTGCTCCTACAGTGGTAAGACTTGAAGAAACTACATTTGCGCCAAGTGTGGTAGCGTTGAGAACTGATGTGCCAGCAATCTTGTATGCAGGAGTGCTGATGGAAGTCAAGTTCATGTGATTGTTAGAAGTCCATGAGTCGGTCGAATCCACCCAGATGAATGTCTTATCATCTCCGCTTGATTCAAGAGTAATTCCACCACCATCTATTGCCGCATCGTTTCCGACACCGTTTCCAAGAGTAATGTTAGTATCGGCTACGTCAATCGTAGTGCTGTTCACCGTGGTCGTTGTCCCGCGCACGATGAGATGACCCTTCACATCAACAGTCGATGTTGCGGCAGTTGCGCCACCTGTGACTACAAGCACTTCAGCGAGAGCGCCACTTGTGGATGTCGCTACACTGAGACCTATCTCGCCGGTTTCTGAACCAGCAGTTGCTGCTGTCGTCTTTGTCTGTATCTTTCCAAAGGCTTGGTTATTTTGTGCAGCATCGTCGGAGTAAAAGGTAATTGCACCTGCTACATCTCCTGCGGCACCTGCTGCTCCCTTATCCTTTACAAAGCGCAGTTCAGAAGGACCATCTTGGTCGTTAGTAGTATTCTTAATTTGAACCACAGGTTTAGTGCTCGTGCTACTCTCAATACTCAGTAAAGGAGTCGTAATTGTGCGTGAAGTGCTACTGGTCATACTACTGGTAGCCTTTGTTTGTGCGGCATCTACGCTTATCACGCCACTGGAAGCAGTAATACCATCGCCAGCGAATAGCGTAGCAATCCTGTCCACTGTTGTCTTTCGGTTGGTTCCACCTGCGCCATCATCGACTATGAATAAATCACCACTCGCAAGTCCTGCACCGATGTCGGTCATTCCGTCAATGTCCAAAGAGAAAGTTAGGTCGTATGGGTCTCCGTCAGAGCCTGTTGATGTATCAGTCCAATTGATTTTTAATCCATTACCATCAATGAACTTCACTTCTTTGTCTTCATCAATTGTGACTTCTGTGCCGTCCCCATCTTCTAAGACAAATCCGCTACCCATTCCGTCTGCGCCTGAAGCAGAAGCAGACCAAACAGCATATCCAGCGCTGTTGTCCCAAGTCAAGACATGGGTATCGCTCGGAGAGTCTTGACCTATCTTGGTTATATTCCCCGAAGCATCAAAAGTAAGAGCCGCAGTTCCGCCCGCTTCTTTGAGACTACCACCATCATCAAGAATAATATCTCCTTTGAACTTAGCCGTGCCGCCAGTGTCCAGAGTCATTACATATTTTCCAATGTTAAGAGGATTTTCGGTGCCGCTTGCTACGGCATCGTAATCCTTAGCAACATGTCCGATATGGAATACATCGGTCCCACTGCTTCTGTTGGCTTGTCTTCCCACAGCCCAAGCGCTTCCGTTGCTGCTTCGACCTTGGGTGTATACTATTCCTTGCCCAACATGGACATCTTCTGCTTGGTCTAAGACTAAGGCATTACCCATTCCGTTGTATGTGACGCCTGCAACATCATCATTAGCAATATCTGTATGAATACGGGCTTCTGCATAATTCATAGTGGTGTCATTGGAGGAACCAGATAAAGCAGGCCCATTGACTTGAAACATTGAGTTAGTTTCTCTCGCAGTCCCATTCACTTTAGCCCAAGATGTTGTTGTAAGATTAGTAAACTTCCCTGTGGAAGCACTATTTGCGCCAATAGTAGCACCATCCACTGTGCCCCCATTGATATCTACCGTTGTAAGGATACCCGCATCAGCCACAGTTCTACCTGCATTAGTCCAATTACCAGCCATTGAAGCGATAGTTGCTGCACCGCCATCAGTTAATCCGTAAGCACCAACTGTGAAGTTACCAGTATCAATATCCAAAGCAACTTGACCAGAAGTGCCAATAATTTTCAATTGCTCTTCAGAAGCATCCCATAACATATGGTCGCCAGAAGTGGCTGAATGGAATGTGACGTCTACGCCACTGCCAGCAGTGCCAGTAGTAACAGCACCGGTCGCACTGAGTGTCGTGAATGCTCCCGACCTTGGAGTAGCCGTGCCGATATCCGTATTGTCTATCGTGCCAGCGTTGATATCGACTGTAGTCAAAGTAGATGTGCCTGTTGCACTGAATGTCGTGAATGCTCCTGTGGAAGCACTATTTGCACCGATAGGCGTGCCATCTATCGCACCACTGTCGATGTTCACATTAGTCATCGCTTCATCGGAGAAATCAACTGCGCCCGCTTGTTCGTAAGCGCCGAGTTTAGTGACTGTTAGCGTATCAGTAGCGAAAGTGAAATCGGAATCATCAGTCAATAAACCAGCAGTGGAAGCAAATGGAACTCGACCAGAAGTCAATCCATCGGCAGTAATACTCGCCGCTCTGAAATTGTAAGCGCCGATATCTATGTTCGCACTCGCTGTAATTCCAGCAGTTGTAAGTGCAGTAATTGTAGTAGCGGCGATTGTTCCTCCTTCGACTTTATCGCCACTAATCTGATTGTTAGCCAGAGTAAGAGTGCCAGCGGAAACATCGAGGGTTTTTCCAGAGCCAACTGTAACATCCGATGTGGCTATCGTCGCACCATCTATCGTGCCAGCGTTAATGTCTACCTTAGTGATATTCACTTCTCCAGACCCTTTCGGGGTGATATTGATGTCGATATTGGTATCTGAACCATCGGCTGCAAGTGTCGTGCCTGTAAGCGTAACACCGGCTGCAGCGACATTCGTATCGAATATCCCCGCTTTTACAGTATGGTCGCTCGCAAGCGTAACATCGCCGTCTTCTACTACCAATCCTTGCTTTACTCTGAAATCTTTTATCGTGCCCATTTTCTATCCCTCTCATATTGTCATTGCTTGCCAAGAGACGCGCACGGTGATATCATCGCTGCTCACCGTAGGTGTAACCTGTAATTCAACATTCCCACTCACGATAGCGACGTTATATGCGCCTTGGAGTGTGCCTCCGCCGCTTGTAACTACGCCATATGTAGTGAGATATGCTTCCGTAGCAGCCGCATTTGACCGCCCATTGTGTGTGATGACCATTTCTGCAGTTTCGTATATTCTACCAGTAGAGAAATCAGGGTCGTCTCCCTCATTAGCCACTTCAACAAGCAGTTTCCCTGCTCTAAACTTTTGACTGTGGAAAAGAATGATTCCCGTAGAGGAAGTCCCATCATTAACTACTGTGGAGCCATTGTTAGAACCTGCTGCAAGAGTTCCACTGCCGTATCCGAAACCAGTCTCCTTTACTTGGAATGTAGCCTCTGGGGAGGCTTGGAGTATACCGACTTTATCTCCGGCAGCGTCTACTTTGAACACATTCGTGTCGATTGTGACATCTCCGCTTCCAGTGATGGTGGTTGTATTGAGAGCAGTAAGATACCCAGTAGCAAATCTGCTGCTACTGGAACCCAAGTTCAAACTACCTCCACTCGGATAGATATGCTGATTGAACGTCCAAGCATCATTGGCATCGACCCATGATATTGTCTTGTTAGTGCCACTCGATGATTCAAGAGTGATACCGCCTCCATCGACGGCAGCGTCGTTTCCTAAGCCATTACCGAGATTGATGTTTTTATCCTCCACGTCTATCGTAGCCACGTTCAATGTAGTAGTTGCTCCACTGACAATTAAATCACCAGTGACTGTGAGGTCATCGCTTACAGTAAGCGTTCCACTCGCTGGACCTATTGACGTAATGCCCGTTTGGGCGGCATCAAGATTCAAAACACCACTGGATGCTGAAATGCCTGTGCCAGCCATCGCAGTAGCCAAATCAGCGATAGATTCTTTCTTGGAATTATTCGAGTCGTTAGCGTCAATGAATCCAATCGAATCGGCGGCGACATCCACAGCAGCAGCAGAAAGAGCATTCAAATTGGTGGCTATGGAATCCCCATCAAGAAGCACCTTTGAGGTGTTGAAATATAATCTTGAATCATCAGAATCGCGCCATAGAGTAGTTGCTGAACCCGGATTAGTAGCCGTGCCAGTGCCAAATTGCACACCCGTAGGCGCACTAATGAGGCCTGCTGTTGATACTACGCCTACAGTAAGAGTGTTCGCTCCAGCATTGTAGGTGAAGGCAGACTCGCCAGAGAATCCGCTTGACCCATCATTGTATTGAACATCACCAGTAGAGCCACCCGAAGCGCTCGAACTACTACTTGATGCAAATATCTTGACCCATGCGCTGCCGTTGTATGCAAATACTGCTGCTGACGCAGGACCAACGGTGGAATTGATACCAGACGGGTCGAATGCTATATTGTGAGTAGCAGAAGCAGCGTTGTTTACTGTCACCGTATGACTTGGAGGAAATGTGCCACTTGGCGTTAGTGTGATGTTACCAGTAGGCGTAGCATGAAAGAAGTTTGGCCCATCGAATCTGAAAGTCTGCGAAGCATTACTCGTGCTAAGTTTATCTGGACCGAGTCTGTATGACCTTCGCGCACCGCCTTGCTTACCACTGAAGTAAAGCACGTTATCCCCAGCATTACTGTAAGACATCCACAGAGCGCCTAACTCACTGTTAGTCAGTGCACCATTTTCATCTCCACCTCCGTGAATACCATCTAAGTCAGTATGCATATCAACGCGATTTGAATCCGTAACAGTGGCTCCTACTGCGCCTGTGCTTACGGGAGTCATGTAAATTGGCGATGGACGAAGGAATGTTCGCCTATCGAGTATCTCCCCACCTGCCGTTGTCATGTTCAAATCGCCTGTGCCACTGGAATAAACACATTTCACTATTCCAAGAACCGTAGTTTGCTTAGACGAGAGTGAATTATTGGGGTCAGAAAGGAATCCTTCTGGAGTTACAGGATAACCACTCGATACAGGAGTGCCCATCTCAACATAGATGTTCTTCTTCGTATTACTTCCATCAGAGCAGACATAGACTACTAAAAGAACAGACTGACCTGCTGTTGTTAGAGTATTTCCTGCACTAACATTTTCTATACGACTACTCTCAAGCGTTACTGTATAATCATCGGGCGCATTGCTATCGTAACCTCCTCCGAATGGCACTATGATGCCATCAATGACAGCATATCCACCCTTAATCGTCAATACATTGGTTGAAGCAGAAATAGCGCCGGGCATATTCGCAGGTGTATTTCTATCACCATCTCCTACTGCCCCGTCTTCTAATGCTAAGATTCCATTACCATGAAGCCCCTCATAGAGATTAGTGAAAGATGGAGAAAGTATGTAGTCTCCATCTGTTAGGCCCGTTGTATGTCCAGATTTCGTATTATCGCCCATTTACTCACTTCACTTCTACTATCAATTGAATCTTCATTTCGTTATTTGCACTTTTCACTATTGGCCTGAAAACATGCCTTGTGATGGGTGTGAAACCACTCGCTCCGCGTAACTGGACATAGACTTCCTTCAAAGTCTCATCGAATGTATTTGCTATACCGAGTGTTCCTTCGACAAGAAGCGTCGCATTATCAATCACTTTTACCGTTGGAGTGATGGTAACGGCAGGACGACCTGCAGAGCCATCGCCAGATGTTGCTGGAGTGCCATCGAATCCTATCACCATCTCATTGATGTTCGATGCAATCGTATCAATCATCAATCTCTTCAAATGGTCGTTTGCTGGCATTAACTTTCACCTCGCATGATTACTGCGGCACTCTTGTTCAAGCCCATAGGCTTGTAGTTTTTACCGATTCTCCCTCTTTCGGCATTTTTTCCAATTATAAGCCCAGAAGACGACACTTGTCTTAATGTGATTATTGGTGTTATGAAAACATCCAATGAATCAAAGAAGGAAAGATTCTCATCCACAATCTGACTACTTTTATCTGGATTTTCAATTGAACCTCTTGAGATGCTACCGCTTGTGATATTCTGTAATACGCCCTCTATACCAGTATCTAACGTCAAGAATGTAAAATCACTCGTCTTATTACTCAACTTGTGTTTTGATTCCATTACTACATACATATTATTGCCATATTCAACTACACTACCCGGTCTCAAATCCCAAGCATCTGGATGTCCATTTGTTACAATAGCCCCTCTCATAATCGAGTTTGCTTTCAATATCTGTCTTGCGACCTTCTTTGCACTCTGCACGCTGCTTATCGACGCATCATATATTGGTGTGGTGTTTTCGAGAATGTCTGTATCGAACTTACCCTGCTGTCTTGCACCATCGTCCATAGTAAGTATCAATTTCTCATTCAGAGCAATGGCCTCGCCCTGCACAGTAATTCGATTCTCTGTATTTTCCACTGGGCTTCTATCTTCACTCCCAGTTCTAAATTGTGGATTTAGTTGTTTAATTCCGTTTGAAAAGTTGAATGGCACGTATTGTAGTGCACCATGGCGATTGAATATCGAAATCCTGTTATCATGACGAGAGATGAATCTTAATGCAGATAGCAGATTAACACCATTGAAATCTGCAGCAAGATACGTATTGCTTACCTTTCTTCTATTTTTACCCAAGTTCGCTATTGTGGGTGATTCGCCTATCGTCACAGCAGTGATGGTGCCAGTGATAGAATTACCCAGTTTCATTGCCAAATCCGTTGTTCTCAACCCTACATCTATAATTTGACCAAAGCGCAGTGTTTCTTCATTGAATCCTAAATCCTTCAATGTGTTACCTTTCAGGTTCCTTACATTCACCCTTACTCCAGAAGTCGTGCTTTCATTACTACCTCCTATGATTCTATTCAACGGCTTATTCACACCATACATCAGAGATGTAGGCGTGTCTTTCCCTTTTCCTGTCCAGATAGTGCCTTTCAATGAATGCCCATCTGTTTCGTTATGAGTGATATGCATACCAGATTCTGATTCTACAAATGTGTAGGTCTTTTCTGTCGCTAAATCGTAGTTCTGAGCATTCCTTGTCTCAATTGTAATTTTGCTCTTATTGCTACTTTGAGGCTGAATCTTGGCATAATGAACTGCGTTATCTACGAATACAGGCTGTCTAACATCGTTCATTACTGAAGTAAGAGTGGTATCGAAACGACCAACGGAAGATTGTATTAGCGTCATGCTCCATCCCCACTATGGTCCGTGATGCTAAATGAAATGTCCCCTTTGTGCCCCTTAGAATGCAACGCTTGACTAAATCTTGGCTTAACAGAGAAGTCCATTCGCTTCATTTCGTCATCTGTGTCTTCTTCTTGCCGCCTTCTTGGAGCATCGGAACGATGATGTTGTAGCGTATTATCAGAAATGACTAATCTACTCACTGTCGAGTTTAGACTCTCCTTGTCGAATCCAGAAACTTCTGTTCCGGGTAGTTTAGGACCGAAACTCGTTGGTGCCGTGAAAGCCCCTGTGGGGTCGAATACGAATACTGGCAAGTAAGGCCCATTACCGTCCGGTAAACTTCTTCCAGATGCCAGATTCCCAGTGGCTGCTCTTCCATTACTAACTTCATACGTAAAGAGACCATATTTTCCACCAGATGATGCAAAGAGGTAATTCTGGTCGTATTGAGGAGTGCCAGTAACAATTGAATTATGAATGCGATATACCTCTGTATGTTTAGAGTCTAAGGTTCTAATTGGTCGAAGTAAGAACTTTACATTCTTGTCTTTTTCGTTGTTTCTCACTGATTTTGAGGTGTAGTCATCTGCATCTTGATATGGATTGCTCGTATCATTACTTCCCGTCAATGAAGCCACTCCCCAATTCGTATCATCAAACAATCCAGCATAGTTGCTTGCATCTAACACATAGGAACCGCCATAGGGTCTGAATGCGTTAGTGTGAGAATAGCGATGCACTGCACTTACAGGAGAGCCATTATTCTGTCTTCCAAATGCGCCACCTGTGTAATCGACATCGGCTATCGTATTAGTTCCAACTTGGAATCCACCATGAAGAACGACGCGCTGACCTACATTTCTGTCTGTATGAAGACTATGTGCCTCAGTATTGATAGCAATGTGATTTTGCTCTATTCCTTCAGTCACTTCAGCGTCTATTCCAATTCTGGGACTTGTTCTTGATATTGCATCCTTGTGAGGAGAAACGCCTACAAACTCTTCAATTCTATCACTTGCGACAGCCTCTGGCTTCAGTAACCCATTACTGTCTATCGCTAATTTAGCACTAATCCCCCTCTTGACTTCATCGGCTTGCAGTATAGCGTTACGGGGACGTAGCAAACCATCTCCGAAGAGAGGTTCAGCAGTATTATGACTCAAGACTACACCCGTTTTATGGATAGGAGCCGAAAGTTCAGTAAGCACATCCTCATTAAATCGCGTTGGATAACGCACACCGCGACCATTACCCATATCTCCTACACGCATAGAGTGAGTTGGCGCAAATACATCTACCAAATCATGGCCTGTGTTAGTTGCGTGTAGATTCACATCGTTGTTTGTGCCACCGAATCTCGGTATCGTAGTCGTCACGCTCACATTGCCGTTAGATAAGTTAGCCACCCCCTTCATATTGAAAATTGGTTTAGCATTATTCCAAATTCTCCGATATGGGCTTCTGCTATTCCTTCTATCGTTCTCATAAGCGTCACCACAGTCCCATGCCGGTCTAATGCCGAATCCACGCACTGGAGCACGCCTTACATCCTCTCCTCGCTCGTTGCCCCACCAATCCACCAGATAATACTGAGAGGCCTCAGATAGGCTTGTTTTGTCCATAGCCACTTCATCTCCCCACCAGTCTCTTTGAGTTCCTGCGTTATTGGTTAGTGTTCTCACAGGAGTCCCAAAGGGTCTGGTCATCCTTCTACCGTCGCTATAACGCACTTGCCAGTCCGCTTGGTCTTGAGCCAACATTCCTGTAAAATTGGTCTGTCTTTCCATAATTCCAACATATGTGGTAGGATGAGTCGCATTGGAAAGTCCCGAACCGCCTGCATAAGTCCATGTCGCAGTTTCAGTCTGAACCAGTGGCCCAGCGTCATAATCAAGAGTTTTGATGCCAGACCCGGTTGGATTTGTTTCATAGACTGCTCTGGTCGGACTGAGACCGTATGTAGGCCTGTTACAGGCTTGACGTATAGCGTTACGGTAGCCATACGGTTTTCTTCGAGAAGAGCCCATAGCGGCCGTTGTGATGCCCGAAGAGACAGAATAACTGCCGTCATCATCGCTATCTACCCATTCTCGAAGGTCGCTGGAAGTGAAATTGGGATTTCCATCGCTGTGATTGTGCACATTCCAAGATGCGCTTGCATAACTGAAAAGGTCAAGTTTGCTGACATGAGGGCCGCCACGACTTCCACAAGGCCAAAAACCGCTCAACATTACATCGGTTCCTCCCGCTTGATGGTCAGTGCCAGTTGTAGCGGCAACTGTTTCTCCTGTCTTCGATATGTTAGGTGTCATAATTAGGAAGTCAAATGGTCCGGCACTCATAGCATGTGTAAAATCATGATAATGTATAGTCTCAAAGTGTTCTGGTATTGAATTATACGATGCTTTATCCACAGCAACACTTCCCCAAGTAGTTCGACTATCTGAGAAATACGTATTTGGCCTTCCTAAATTAGGATGCCACATACATAGGAAAGCATCTGGTGTATGAGATGAATATGTATCACGATTACCATTCACTATATCTGGTAGTATATTCGCAAATACACTCTTCTTTCTATCTGTAAGTAGTTTACTTGCAGATAATGTATTGTATGAATGTGATAATCGTAGTTCTGCACCATCGTATATATTGTCCCAGAAATTATCTGAACCCGATTTAGCAGCCAAATAGATGGTATTCGGCACATTCACATTTGCAGCATCATTACCGCTTCTCTTTGTATACGGTTTAGAATAGATATCTCCATTCTTTGCCGTGTATTCAATCTCCTGAGCGTAATGAGAGGTTAATGGGAATAGATTTGCATTGTCTACGGTAATTGTCCCACCTGTATTGAAGGATTCAACAATGCATTTTGGATTAAGGCTGACAATTTGTCGTAGTTTAGAGTATATGTCAAGGTATGTTGAGGTATATCCATTGATAGTTTGTTGATTGCCTATACTTCCAAACCCATTTCTTGAATACATGAAGTAATCATCTGGTGCATATTGCGATAGTTTTCGGAAGTTGGACGCGGGCACTCCGTTCTTGTGAAGTATACTCCACCATGGTATGTGTAATGTGTGACCCGGTGAAGAGTCTGAGAACATAGTTGAGTAAGGAAACCCTCTTCTTGTGAATGCAGGAGACTCCGTCATCTGTATTCCATGTGCATTATGAAGCATTAGTGGAGGTATATTTGTGAATTGACTACCGAAATCAGGATTGACATCAAGCATAGCCTCATTGATGAATACCTCACAACCTCGCACATCTGCTTGTGTGGCTTTTGCTAAAACTAATGTTAGCCCACCTTTTGCAGTGCTCTCATTGATGCCTATCACTGTGTTTACTTGCTGACTGGTAAGTTCTGTAGTGCTGTTGTTGTGGAAACCAACAAGTTGGTTGTTGAACAGATTTGGTTGTATGATGATTTGGTAGGCTCCAACTTCAGCAGGGTCTGGGAAATGCCTTGCGAGTGTGTAGTTGGCTGCGGCTTCGAGAACGATGCTATGTCCGCCCGCTTTGTTCACTGCACCCGCTAATGACCCAGCAGAAGCCAAAATACCATAACCGTCATACTTCAAGCCTGTTTCAAACATCAAAGTGAATGCTCCACCATGAATATCGCTTGGTCCAGAAGGTGCTGCGTTTATGCCACTGAAGTTGATTTCAGCATCCATTGGATGAGTATTGTCTTGCAGTGACGTGCTTTCTATTCCGCCATATTGCGTTACCATAGAATTGTTGATACCCGATTTCTTGTTAATTGCAGTGGTGTGTTCGTTGAAACGAGTGGAATCTGTGAATCCAACACTCATGTTGTAATCAGCAAGATGACGATTATACAGACTCTGATATGCAGGATGAGCCCAGTGTCCGGGCAGCATGGGCATTGTAGGTGTGATGAAGTGATGTCCCATTCTGGGATATGGCATAGGCGTCATCTTTGGTTTACTGTATGCATTGTATGCTATCGTATCGCTGGCAAAATAGCGCGTATGGGCCATATCTGGGGAATTTCCAGATACTTCAGCATGGTCACGTAAGCGTCTTGACGCAAAGAAACGCGTGCTTCCACCGGGGACATAATAGGAAGGAACAACTCTGAGATTTGTAATGGTCTGAGCCGCCATGAAATCTGTAAAATCTACATCCCCTACAACACCAGTAAATGTCTGTCCACTTATTCCGGTATAGGAAGCCACTACACTTTCTTCAGTAGATGAATTGTAGAGTCTGATGAATCCTCTACCATCTTTAGTTTCCTTACTACCAAAACTACAATTTGCACCACCAGTAAAATTGGTCTTAGTCATACCAGCAGTTCCACTATCTGTAAGAGTAACAGTTGTGTTACCGTCTCTACCTACCGTTGCTTGAGTCACAGTTACAACTGCTCCAAGCACCGTAGCAGTAAATCTCGTTCCAGATGGCCCCGATGAAGTATTGATTACATTCATTAAATTGGTCGCAGTTGCCTCATTTGATGTAGTGGCTTCAAATGTTCCATTAACAGAACTCTGGTCACCCTGCACAAAGTTGTAGTTAGTCCCATCGATGGCAATCAAGTTTACCTTGTCGCCAGCATTCAATTCAGTGAAGGCTGTAATGGTGATGGTAGCAGTGGCTGCTACTTCAGCAGCGTAAATATCTCTATCCACTGTTGCGTTAGTAGTCAATATCGACGTCGTTGAATCCCAAGAACTTGCTGTTAGAGTATTAGTTGCCAAGCCTGCAGAGTGCGTATACACTGTAGGATAGCGGTGAGTGTGACTGTGTCCCATCTTACAGACATGGAAGAATAGAGTCCTATCATGTAATTCGTAGGACGTATGTAGTGGCTCGTTATTTACCCATGCTCCTACTTCAGAATCGAATGTTATGGGGTCTATTCTCTCCCAATTATGGTCTTCGTATGTCGGCCCTTTTCTTGGCCCTGCTACACTGTTATCGAAAAGATGGCCTATTGTGTCGGCACCTAAATCTGGGTGTATCATACCTCCCGTTCCCATAGTTTCGTTCTGATAGGCTTGCAGTGGGTCGAATCCTGAGCGCACTACGATATTTCCCGGTATGGAATCGGGATTCGGTAGTTGCACTTTGAGATTAGGAGTCTTTCCAGAGTTAGCGAGTGCTGGTCCGTTGCCTTTCACACCACGATTTTCCGGCGTGCGGAAGCCACGTATGAT
>Ga0208919_1000336_pt1 | contig 33722 bp, 36 predicted proteins | sample 4_EtaG_FD_184076 | JGI IMG/M metagenome (GOLD analysis project Ga0208919, IMG submission 184076) | Marine viral communities from the Subarctic Pacific Ocean - 4_ETSP_OMZ_AT15127 metaG (SPAdes) (version 3) | ecosystem: Environmental > Aquatic > Marine > Oceanic | place: Pacific Ocean | collected...
TACAGAATTGTCAAATGACAATTTGTCACCAGGGTAGGGGAATTACTTGTATTTAATTGTATTTTTTCGCAGGGCAAAAATACAATTAATTCGAGGTCAAGAATCTATATAAAACAATAATTTATATATAATATATATATTTAATTGTATTAATAACATGCATAGTGCCATATTTTTCCACTTTTCCTTCTTGCGTGGTTTATCCTTTTTGTGGCACCCCCCTACATTTATACAAGTAAATAGCTAAGTCATTGATAACAAGCAATTAAAGGGCTTATTTAATTGTATTTTGGCTTGTTATTAAATGCGAAAAAATACAAAAAAAACAATAATGCGATTTAGTGCAATTTAGGTATGGACATAATCACAAGTGTTGTGCTATGGATATTTATGAACAAAAAAGGAGAAATAGAAATGACGAATGCATGGGTTTTGAAAACAGAGCAATGCGAGATTCTGGGGGTCTATAGCTCCAGAGCGAACGCGATAATTGCCGGTTACGAGCACCTAGCTCAAGGCGATGACATGGTACGCACTCAAATAAGCGACATGGGCGTCAATAACATCAAACTGAGCGGCGAGCACGACGTTGTAACAGTAAAGCGCTTCACGGTTAACAGTTATTAGACATGCAAATGAAAATCAAAATACCAGCGCAAACCGTGACGGTAGACCTAGAAGTGTGGGCTGAAGAATACGGCGTTGCGGCAACACCATCCGCAGTTCGGGCTGACATAAAGATTTATTTCGACGGATGGATTCAGGCGCAAATAGATCGGGTTACTCACACATCAGAGGGTGTTGTTTAGAAAATTTGGCGATAAATTTTTATCGGGTTATATTTTTTAAAAATGGGAGAAAAAGTGATGACTAGATGGCAACGCAGCGTGACGCTCAAGGCAATACGCGAAAATCAAGTGCAAGGTTTTGATACCCTTTTTATTGCCAAGCCGGAAGATATGGCCGGAACATTGACACCGTTTCGGCCCGTTTGGGACGCGCAATATTTGGGTGATGGCACATCAGAATTTTTCGACGATATAAAAGAATGTCAAGCATGGGTGCGACAATGGGACGACATTTAATAATGGGAGAAAAGCGATGAACGTACAGAAAGCATTTCAGGACGGGCAGGAAGCTGGTTTTGACGCGCTCGAAGCGCTGGGCAAAAAATATGACGGCAAAAACGAGGAGGCTATGCCCAGTGTTTACGCTGGGCTTCTATGTACGGTCATGCACTGCATGTTTGCCCACGCACCATCAGAAGAATCCGCTGATGAAATAATAGCTTGGGCCAGACAAACGGCTGAAAAGGATTGGCAAGACGAGCAAGCCAAGGGAGAAAAGCGATGAACTTTAAAGATCGCATAGAAAAAAGTCAGATAAACATGGAGTACGTTGACCTGGTCGATGATGAATCGGAGAGTGGTTACAAAGGTTCTGGTGATGCAATCGTTTTTGTGGATGCCGAGGCCAATAAGATCATGGACATAGTGTACATACGCGATATTCCAGAGGGTCACGCGGGCACAATCAGCCAATCTGCGATGGAGCACGGCAATGCATATTTAGGCATCATGAGTTGCTACCAATTTTGCGAACCGCAAAAGCTCGACAATAGCAATCTTGGCCTGTTTGCTCGGATCGAACGGTTGGTGGCTGAGAATTACGATTTTGACTGAGTGTAGTTTTGTCTAGTCAATTGACAAAAACACAACTATGGAGGATTATTGGTGATGTTTGAGGTAACTGTTGAATGTCCAGAGTGCAACGGCACGGCAAGGCGACATGGTTCGGAGTGCTACGATTGCAACAATGGACAGGTGGTTTTTGAAGAAAGGTATTACGAGACTGTGGCTGATGTACGAGAGGATTATCCCGATGCGACGGAGATTAAAGAAATTTCTGAAACCCATTATACAAATGTTCCGGTGGTGGAAGACTCTGTGGTTGCCAAGCAGAGCGATTTAAAACCCTATGCTTGGGGAACTGTCGAACGGCAAATGTTGGAGCTTATTAACGAGAAGGATTTGCCGGACGTTGTGTTTGGTCCCGATGCTGGGGTTGCTAACTCAACGATTAGCAGTTGGCGAACTCGCGACCGGCGCCCGGATATTGGATCGCTTTACAAAATCGCGGATCATCTCGGGTATAAGGTGCGTTTGGTGCGGGATGAATACTAATGCCGACCAAACGAAATTATAAAAAAGAATACGACAATTACCACGCAAAGCCGGCGCAGCGGAAAGCCAGAAGCAGCCGCAACAAAGCCCGGCGTAAGGTAGCGGCGACCGGGGCGAAGGTGAGCGGCCGGGAAGTCGATCACAAAAACAAGAATCCAAATGACAACCGGCGCAGTAATTTGCGGGTGGTCAGCCGTAAAACAAACCGCAGCCGAAAAAAATAGAGCGCGTTTCGTTGAGCATTTTGAACAAACCATCGTGGAATAATCCGCTCATTAAATGGAAAGAGGACGATTTGCAGTTGGCTGTGGCCCAACATTTAAGGCGGGAGGGCTATTTGTTTGCCGCTGATCAAAATGCTGGGCGCCGATCTTTACGCGATGGAGCCCGGCGGAAGGCGTTGGGTATGGCGGCCGGCGAGCCCGACCTAAGAGTTTATTTGGACGGCGGACGTTGTTTGTTTATCGAAATGAAGACTGCGCGAGGTCGGCTGTCGGTTAGCCAGCAGGATCGAATAACTGCACTGCGCGATCGAAATCACCTAGCGCATGTTGTGAAAGCGAAAACACCAGCGGACGCCGTTGATCAAGTGATTGACATAATCGCAAACGTTGATACTGTAAAAAAGTAAGGCATTCCTCCCAGCGAGTTTTTATAGCTCGCAAACTAGCCCCCTCGCTGTTGACCCTTCGGCGAGGGGGCTTTTGTTTGTGTTGCGCTACCTGTCAATAGTTGTTATTTTGTCATCGATAAATCTGGAAGACGCATGACAAATGGTCAAAAAAATAAAAAACGTAGTAGTGGCGGGGCTCGGCAAAATGTTGCTGGCCGTAAGCGACCGCATCGCCAGCTTACGATTGACGTTAAAGCGGCGATTGCAAAAGCTTTCGAGTTGTCTGGAGGCGTTGATTATTTGGTGCAAGTGGCTAAGGACGATCCCCGGGTGTTTTGTGCGCTGTTGCAAAAGATCATCCCCGCAGAAGTCAAAGCAGAAGTCAACGTCAGCGGAAAGCTAGTAGACGCGATCAACGAAGGACGAAAAAGAAGTGGCATTACCATTGATGAAAACGGCGAGCAGTGCTGACGATCTTTTGGTCGCCGACATTGCTAAATTCTATGCCGATCCACTGGGCTTCGTTATGTACGCATTTCCCTGGGGACAGGGAGAACTCGAAGGCCGTCAGCCTGACGCATGGCAAATCAATTTTTTAAAAGATGTAGCAAATGAAGTTGCATTGCGCGGGTTTGACGGCTTCAACGCGGTTGATCCGATTAACTTTGCAACATCGAGCGGTCACGGAATTGGCAAGTCGGCCATTACGGCATGGTTGATTTTATGGATTATGTCTACACGGCCGAACTGCAAAGGCGTGGTAACCGCCAATACAGCTGAACAGCTGCGAACCAAGACATGGGCCGAACTGGGCAAGTGGCTGCGCATTTGTATTACGAGACACTGGTTTAACTATTCGAGTGGCCGGGGATCAATGTCGCTGGTGTTTCGCGACACACCGGAAACGTGGAGGGTTGATGCGCAAACGTGTCGTGAAGAAAACAGCGAAGCCTTCGCCGGCTTGCACAGTGCCGGATCGACGCCGTTCTATATTTTCGATGAGGCTTCGGCCATACCCGATAAAATCTATGAAGTGTCCGAGGGCGGCACGACGGACGGCGAGCCCATGTGGTTTCAGTTTGGCAACCCAACACGCAATACCGGTCGGTTTTTTGAGAATTGTGTAGGTAAATTCCGCCATCGTTGGAACGTGCGATCGATCGATAGCCGAACGGTCGCGATCACCAACAAGGACCGGCTTAATAAATGGGTTGAAGACTACGGCGAAGATTCCGACTTTGTTAAGATCAGGGTGCGCGGTGACTTCCCATCGGCTGGTGATTTGCAATTTATAAGCAGTGACATTGTCGAGCAAGCAATTGGGCGACAACCAAACGAAGACAGTCATGCACCGCTAATTATAGGTGTGGACGTTGCTCGGTTTGGTGATGATCAGACTGTGATCTATCCGCGTGTTGGCCGTGATGCACAATCGTGGGAGGTCCGAAAGTATCGTGGGCTCGACACGGTTCAAGTTGCCGGTCGTGTAATTGAAGTCATTAAAGAGTTCGAGGTTCGAGGGCGCGAATGTAATGCGCTGTTTGTTGATGGCGGTGGCATTGGCGGCGGTGTGGTCGATCAACTGCGAGCATTGGGTTATGACCCTCGCGAAGTGCAGTCGGCTTCGAGCCCGACCGATCGATCATATGCCAACAAGCGAGCCGAAATGTGGGGCAACATGCGTGAGGCGCTGGCAAACAATCTAGCCATTGTTGATGATCGTGAACTAAAGGAAGACCTAACCGGGCTTGAATACGGTTTCAATCTTAACAATGCCATCCTCTTAGAAAAGAAATCCGACATGAAGAAGCGCGGTGCTGCATCACCTGATATGGGCGATGCTTTGGCTTTGACGTTTGCTCAACCTGTGGCGCCGCGCCACATGCCGGCTGGTATGACCGCGCATGGTCGAATTAATTCCGAATATAACCCATTTGAGGAAGCTCATGCGTCAGCGTAAATCAAAAACAGCGAAGAAAAGGAAGTAGATATGTGTATTGGAGGAGGCGCCCCTAGCGTACCAGCACCACCACCACCGCCGGCAGCACCTGCACCGCCTCCTAAAAGGACGGATGATGCGGTGATCAGAGCGCGGCAGCAAGAGCGGAACCGGGCGGCATTAGCCGAAGGCCGGTCAAGCACATTGCTGACAACGACCGAAGACTTAGGCACGGCAAACACAACCGGCAAGACGCTGCTAGGACAGTAATGGACTATACGCATAAAACTGCTAAAGAGCATTTTGAGCATCGACGTGGTTCGCTCGAACTTGAACGGTCGTCTTTCATTTCACACTGGCGAGAATTGGCGGATTACATTGCGCCACGTCGTGGGCGTTTCGAGCGAACCGATCGTAATCGAGGTGAGAAAAAGAACACCAAGATTATTAACAGTGTTGCTGGTCAGGCGCTCAAAACACTAAGCAGCGGAATGATGGCGGGTATTACGTCGCCGGCAAGGCCGTGGTTTCGTTTGGCAACTCACGATCGCCAGATGATGGACTCAACAGAAGTCAAGGTGTGGCTGAGTGACGTTGAGAAAATCATGCGCGAGATATTCGCGCAGTCCAATTTGTACGAAGTGCTGCCTATTTTATATCGTGAACTTGGTTTATTTGGCACAAGCGCCATGAGTGTTATGGAAGATTTCGAGGATGTTATTCGCTGTTATCATCATCCGGTAGGCGAGTATTCTATAGCCATTAACGATCGCTACGAAGTTGATACTTTTTACCGCGTGATCGATATGTCTGTGGGTCAAATTGTTCAAAAGTGGGGTTTGGACGCTGTAAGCGAAGATACGTTGACGGCCTACAAAGAAGGTAATTTAGACACATGGCGCCCGGTAGTGCATGCGGTTGAGCCGAACGATGACCGCGATCTAAAATTAAAAGACTCAAAAAACAAGCCATTCCGTTCTGTTTACTACGAGCTTGGCCGGCAACATCCAAACGCAATTCGAGGTTTGTTAAGTGAACAGGGTTTTGATGAGTTTCCGATAATGGTGCCGCGTTGGGAGGTTACCGGGGGCGACATTTACGCCACCGATTGTCCTGGGATGACGAGCCTGGGCGATGTAAAGGCATTGCAAATCGAGGAGAAACGCAAGGCGCAAGCGATCGATAAGCTCGCGAGCCCACCACTAAAAGGGCCAAGCTCGCTGCGTAACATCCCAGTCAATTCATTGCCCGGCGGTCTGACATTGTACGACAACGATCAGTCACGCGAAGGGCTGTCGCCGATATATCAAGTCAATCCGCGAATCCAGGAATTGATGGCAGATATTCAGCAAGTCGAAGGTAGGATAAACAAAGCGTTTTATGCGGACTTGTTTTTGATGATGGCGAATAGTGATCGTCGCCAAATCACGGCTCGCGAGATAGATGCCAGACAGGAAGAGAAGCTTTTGGCGTTAGGCCCAGTTTTGGAGAATCTTCATTCCCGACTGCTAAATCCTTTAATTGATCGAACCTTTAACATCATGGCTCGCGCCGAAATACTGCCGCCAATTCCTGACGAATTGCAGGGCTCGCCGCTGCGCGTTGAATACATCAGTGTGATGGCGATGGCGCAAAAATCAATTGGCACTGGTGCGCTCGAACGATCGACAATGTTTGTTCAGACTCTTGCACAAGCTGATCCCAGCGTTATCGATAAGATTGATCTTGATCAGGCGATCGATGAATACAGCACGATGGTCGGTATTGATCCGCGCATTATCCGCGATGATGAAGTGGTGGCGCAGATACGAGCGCAGCGCCAACAAATGATGCAGATGCAGCAAGCGGCCGAAATGGCAAAAACGGCCAGTGAAACTGGCAAGAACCTTGGGCAGACGCCGGTTAGCAATGAAGGCCAGAACAACGAACGCAACGCTATGCAAGCGATGTTAGGTCAGTGATGCAGGAGGATAAAGTTAACTATGACACCAGCGATGAACATCAGGTCAAATCGCGAAAGACAAAAACAAAGCTCAAGCGAGAGGATCAATTGTCCGCATTGCGGGACCTCCTTGAAACGGACGGCGGTAAAGAATTTTTCTGGCGGTTGCTCGCTCGATGCAAGCTCTACGAAACATCTTTCACAGGCAACAGCCAAACGTTTTTCAACGAAGGCAAGAGAGAAATTGGCCTCTGGGTTTTAAGCGAAATTGTAGCAGCGGATCCAAAGGCATATGCAAACATGATGATCAAAAACGAAGAGGAGTTTTTAAAGAATGGCTGATCAAGAAACTGTACTTACTGAGGCGGAAGATAACACCGATGCCGTCGATGTGGCTGCTAACGATCAGACGACCGACGATTCAACACCGGAGGACCAGGCGCAAGCTCAGGCTGAAACCATGTTCGATGGTCAAGGATCGGAGGATGATGCTGCTGCCAAGGCGGAAGAGGCCGAGGCAGAAGCCGACCAAGAGCAAGACGCTAAAGCGGACACTAACAGTGACGAGAAGCAAGACGCTCCTGAAGATTACGAAGCATTCACATTGCCAGAAGGCGTGGAGATGGACGACGATGCGTTAGATAAATTCAAGCCAATAGCCAAAGAGGCCGGCTTGGATCAGGATAACGCACAAAAGTTTGTTGATCTTTACACTGAGGCAGTGGTTGAAGCGGCGGAAACTCAGCAAAAAGTGTGGGCAGAGACGCAGCAACAATGGGTAGATCAAGCCAAAACCGATAAGGAAATCGGTGGGGAAAAGTTTGAAAGCAATCTTGGCGATGCCAAGAAAGCTCTCAAGCAGTTTGGAACACCCGAACTTGACGAAGCTATGTCAGTAACCGGCGCCGGAAATCACCCGGAGTTTATTCGGTTACTGTCGAGAGTCGGCAAGGCAATATCAGAGGATGCAATGGTTCCGGGCAAAGCAACCACTGGACCGAAAACGCATGCTGAAATCCTCTATCCCAACATGGGGCAAGAGTAATGCCCTTTTTTGCAAACCGTAATGACAAATGCACAAGCGTTGTCATTACAATTAAGGAGTAAGTCAAGATGGCTGCACTTAGTGTAACTAATCCAACGCTGGCGGATGTTGCCAAGCGTATGGACCCCGATGGTCGTATCGATACGATCGTTGAAATACTAAACGAAACGAACGAAGTGTTGGACGATATGACCATGCTGGAAGGCAATCTTCCTACCGGTCATAGAACGACAATTCGTACAGGTTTACCAACTCCCACATGGCGCAAGCTTTATGGCGGTGTGCAACCTACAAAAAGCACAACCGTCCAGGTGACCGACAACACCGGTCAGCTGGAAGCCTATGCCGAAGTTGATAAGGCACTTGCCGATCTCAACGGTAACACCGCTGCTTTCCGCTTGTCGGAAGATCGGTCGCACCTGGAAGGCATGAACCAAGAATATGTGGACACATTATTTTTTGGTGATGAAAGCACTGCACCGGAAGAGTTCACCGGCTTTGCTCCGAGGTTCAATTCTTTGTCAGCTGCAAACGGTGACAACATCGTAAGCGGTGGCGGTTCCGGGTCGGACAATACTTCGATTTGGTTAGTCGTTTGGGGTCCGAACACTTGCCACGGCATTTACCCGAAAGGCAGTGTCGGCGGTTTGGAAATGACTGACAAAGGTCAAGTCACGATCGAAGATGTGGACGGCAGCGGCGGCCGAATGGAAGCCTACCGCACTCACTATAAATGGTGTGGTGGTCTTAGTGTTCGAGACTGGCGCTATGTCGTGCGGATCGCAAACATCGACAAGTCGAACCTGACGAAAGATGTTTCTGGAAGTTCTGCCGACCTGACCGACCTGATGGCACAAGCAATAGAGCTTATCCCAAGCCTCGGCCTCGGCCGCCCGGCTTTCTATTGCTCGCGTACCATTAAGTCGTTCTTGCGTCGTCAAATCGCCAGCAAGGTTTCTTCGTCAACTTTGACGATGGAGCAAGTCGGCGGCAAGTCGGTTGTAACTTATGACGGAATACCTGTTCGCCGAACGGACGCTCTGGCGCCCGATGAAGCAGCTGTATCCTAGTAAATTGAAGAAGGAGTAAACAGAAAATGATGGTAGATAGTCGATTAGAATTTGCTAACGCTGGCGACGGAAGCCAAAGCGCTGGCACTTATCTAGCAACAAACCAAGTTGATCTGTCGGTTGCCCGAGACATCGGTAACGGTCAGCCACTTTACTTGGTTATCCAGGCGGATGAGGCTTTTGCCTCTTCAGGATCAGCCACTGTTCAATTCCGATTGCGGTCGGATGACAGCGCGGCAATCCATGCCACAACCTCAACCGGTCACATCGATACTGGCGAAGAAGCCTTCACGGTGTGGTCGGCGGGAGCCACGAAAGTGATTCCGCTGCCGCTCGAAGGCAATGCCTATGAGCGGTATTTAGGGCTGCAACTTATTATTGGTACAGCGACAACGACCGGCGGAACCTATTCAGCGTTTATCACTGCTGATCCGCATGGTTGGAAGAGCTACGCCGACGCAGCAAACTAGGACTGAGGGATGAAAGTCGTACTGAAAAGAGACTTTATTATCCCTGAGTTTCCTCGGTTTAAGGGGGGTGTCGATCCGGTAGACGTACCGGACGGCATCACCCTGCCGGCGGATGCAGTGGTAGTGGAAGAAACAAAGAAGCCGGTAAGGAAAGGCCGGCCTCGTAAGGTCAAAGAAGACGCAATCGAATCTTTAGATTTCAACGAAATCGAAAAATCCCAAAGTGTAGGGGAATAAACAGATGCCAAGCATCTCGTCCGTACAAATATGTAACTTTGGTTTGTCGCATGTTGGCGCCAAGGGCTCGATCGAGAGTCTCGATGAGGCCAGTCGCGAAGCGCAAGTGTGCAAACTATGGTTTGACTGGTCGCGAAATCAGGTGCTGGAAGATTTCAACTGGCCGTTTGCGCGAAAGCGTCAAACCCTGGCGCTGCTGGCAGACGAAGACCCGCCGGCCGAGTGGTCATATCGTTATGGCTATCCCAGCGATTGCGTGAAAGCGCGATTTATTGTGAACCCGGTAGGCAAGGAAGCTGACGCTATACCGTTTCAAGTAGAAACGATTAGCGACGGCTCATCAAAATCGATTCTAACTGATCTTGAAAACGCGGTGATGGTTTACACGTTTGATCAGTCTGATCCAACACTGTTTAGCAGTAAGTTTATTGATGCATTAAGTTATCGCGTTGCCAGCAATATTGCTTTTCAAATTACCGGCGATCCAGAGCTTTCGGCCCAGGTGTTTAAAATTTATCAAACCGTCTTGCGATCGGCGACAGGGTCGAGCGCACAAGAGGGTATTGACCAGCTGCCACGCGATGCTGAATGGATAAGGTCACGGTTTTAAAATGGTCAAACTGGTACAGCCATCGTTTGCCAGCGGAGAGATTGCACCGCGCTTATATGGTCGCGTTGATATATCGAAATACGCAATTGCTTTGCGTACCGCAAAGAATGCGATCGTCTACCCTAGCGGTGGTATAGCCAACCGGCCTGGGACAAAATTTGTTGGCCCGGCGAAGGCGCATAGCACCAATGTGCGGTTGATCCCGTTCGAGGCGTCTAGTTCTGATACCTATGCATTAGAATTTTCTAATCTTGCCATGCGGCCAATACGAAACGGCGGCCACGTTTTAGAGACTGCCAAAACGATAAGCGGTGCAACGTCGGCTAACCCGGTTGTGATTACCGCGAATAGTCACGGCTACAGCAATGGTGATGAGGTGAGGATCACCGAAGTTGTGGGTATGACCCAGCTGAACCAAAACCGGTATCTGGTTAGCAACAAAACGACAAATACGTTTGAGTTACAGTCCCAAGCAACCGGCGTGAACGTCAATGGCAGTGCGTTTACATCTTATTCAAGCGCCGGCAAGGCGGAGCGGGTTCACACGGTCGTAACACCTTATGCACACGGCGATTTGGCGGAGCTTAAATATGCACAGTCTGGCGATGTTCTCACCTTGGTTCACCCCAGCTATGACGTTCGCGAGTTATCGCGTACCGGTCACACAACATGGAGCCTTACCACGCCAACGTTTGAGCCGCAGATTACGTTTCCGACCGGCTTGTCGGCATCACCAGCCACAGGCGGAAGTATCAATTTTGCATACAAGGTGGTTGCAGTTGCTGAAGATACGCTCGAACAATCCTTGCCGGGCATTGTTTCGACGGTAGCGTTAACGGCTGCAACGCAAGCTAACCCATGCGTGATTACCAGTAACAGTCATGCGTTGAACAATGGAGACACTATACATATTGCCGCTGTCGTTGGCATGACCGAATTAAATGACCGGCGGTTTGTTGTTGCGAACAAAACGACAAATACGTTTGAGCTACGCGGTGAAGACTCTACCGGGCATACCGCTTATACATCTGGCGGCACGTTTGCGCGGGATTTTACGAGTGCTAACAGCGCGGCAATGTCTACCACCAATACAATAACTATTAGCTGGACCGCAGTGGCTGGCGCCGAAAAGTACGACATATTTAAGGAAGACAACGGGATTTATGGGTTTATCGGCTCAAGCACTTCGACCGAATTTACAGATGATAACGTTGATCCTGATTTAACTGACACACCGCCGCAACAAAAAAACCCGTTTTTCGGTGACAACAATAAGCCCAGTTGCGTTAGTTACTACCAGCAACGGCGGGTGTTCGGTAATACGAACAATAAGCCGGATACTATTTTCTATACGCAAACCGGTAATCAATCGAACTTCAATGTAAGCTCGCCGTCGCGAGACGATGACGCGATCACAGCTGCACTGTCGGCTTTGCAATTAAACGAGATCAGGCATTTTGTACCGCAGTCGGATTTGTTATGCCTAACAAGTGGTGCAGAATGGAAGATCAATGCCGGCTCTGATGTTGCGTTTTCGGCGAGTACCATCCGCCAGAACCCGCAAACATATATTGGCTCAAGCCATGTGCCGCCGCTGATCTGTGGCGGTGCGGTTTTGTATGTCCAAGATCGCGGATCGATGGTTCGTAATCTTGGGTATACATTGGAAAGCGATAGCTATTCCGGCGGTGATCTAACTATTTTATCGAGCCATTTGTTCGAAGATAAGACGGTAAAAGAGTGGGGCTATCAGCAAATACCGCATTCCGTTGTGTGGGTTGCACGATCGGACGGCGCGATGCTGACGCTGACATATAATAAAGAGCAAGAAGTTGTTGCTTGGACCCGACATGATACTCTTGGGAGCTATAAGAGTGTGTGTTCAGTTCCAGAGTCGAGCGATGTAGAAGACGCTGTTTATTGCGTGGTTGAGCGCACGGTTAACGGTAATACGGTGCAATATGTGGAGCGGGTGCATACTCGATATTTTGACGATGTACGCGATGCGTTTTTTGTCGATAGCGGTTTGAGCCTTGATAATCCGGTAACGATTACAGGTGCAACCAGCGCAAATCCTGTGGTGGTCACGGCGGCCAGTCACGGTTTTGAGAATGGTGACGAGGTTGATATATCGGACGTAACGACCGGCGTAAATTCTGCCGGCGCGGCGACAGGCATGAGTCAGATAAACGATCTGCGATTTACGGTTGCCAACAAAACGACGAACACGTTTGAATTGTCCGGCATCAATGGGTCGGCGTTTACGGCTTATACAAGCGGCGGAGAGGTTCGCAAGGCGGTCACCTCGATCTCTGGTCTTGACCATCTGGAGGGTGAGACGCTGGCGTGTTTAGCCGATGGCAACGTGGTTGCTGGTCTGACGGTTAGCTCTGGCGCCGTTACGCTTTCCCGCGCAGCATCGAGGGTGCATATGGGATTAGGTTATACGACCGACCTGGAAACGCTCGACCTTAACTATACGAGTAAAGCCGGCACAATCCAGGGGCGCCTTAAAAAAGTATCGAAAGTTATTTTGCGGTTTGAGGATACGAGGGGCGGGTTTGTCGGCCCGGACGCGGATAACCTTGTCGAGATGAAGCAGCGCGAGTTTGAATTGCTGGGCCAGCCGACGCAGCTGATCACGGGCGATCGCGAGGTTGTGATTACGCCGGACTGGAATACTGGCGCCAGGATATTTATTCGGCAGACGGACCCGCTGCCGCTGACATTATTGGCAGTGGTGCCAGACGTTGCGGTGGGTGGATGATGCCTGACTTCAAGATTATACCAGCAACAAAAGCACACGCTATTGAGTTGGCGGCTAACATGCGTCAGGCGGACATCGATGAAATCCGCGCAAGCCACGGTGTTAATCCGCTGACCGGCTCGATGATGAGTTTTGATTTATCCGAGGCAAGTTTTGTTGGCACGGTCGATGGCAAGGTTGGGTGCATGTATGGCATCGTGCGGCGACATGCAATGTCAAACGCCGGCATGCCTTGGCTGTTAACAACACCGCTAGTCGAAAAGCATCCAGTGACGTTTTTGGTTGGCAGCCGTGATGTAATTGTGCAGATGAAACGCGCTTTTGCGTATCTGGAAAATTGGGCGGATATCCGAAACGTAGCCGCGCTTAAATGGCTACGGCTCTTAGGCTTTAAGTTATGTCACGCCGAAAAATGGGGTGTGGAGAATAGGCTATTCCAGAAATTTTTTTGGAGGGCGGATGCATGAGGATTATGCGAGCAGATTTTAATAATGGCCGACACATTGTTGACATTAAAGAAGGATGCGCGGCGTTTGCGGAACACGCGGATCGAGTTGATGTTTTACCTGACGTTTCAACGGAAGAAGGTCGTAACAATTTAAACCTAGCTATCGATCGCTTGTTGGAGTTGCCGGGCGTGGTTGTTTTCTTAGCGTACCATGAAGGCCGGTGCGTTGGCGGCGTCGGCATTTTAGTTACGCCGTACATATTCGATTATTCGAGAATGATGGCCGATGAACTGGCGTGGTGGTCCCACGATGGTGCGCCGTCAAGCACAGGTGTCGGGCTGTTGTTGGCGGTTCGTGATCATATCAAAAATGAGAATGTGGCCTTTGCAACATTTCATTCGTTGCCAAACAGCCCGGACTCTATTCCAAAAATTTATCAACGCCTGGGGCTAACACAATTGCAAAGCACTTATGCGGGAGTACTTAACTAATGGTTGCATTTTCCACAGCTGCGACAACAGCGGCGGTGACGGCAGGGGCGGCGGGAGCCGGTGCGGCGACTGCCGGCACCGCATCAGCGATATCGCTTGGCACTGTTTTAAAAGTTGGCAGTTTATTATCAAGCGGCGTTGGCACGATTATGCGGATGCAAGGGCAAGCGCAGCAAGCTCAAGCAATGCAAGCAAGTGCCAATTATCAAGCCGGCGTGGCGCGTAACAATCAAATGATTGCAAATTTCCAGGCGCAAGATGCGCTTGAGCGTGGAAAGATCGCAGCGCAGCGGAGCCGATTGCAAACGGCGCAGCTAAAGGGTCGGCAGAGAACAGCCCAGGCCGGCATGGGTGTGATTGTTGATGAAGACTCATCGCTTGATTTGCTCGGCGATACTGCGGAATTCGGAGAGCTTGATGCGCTTGGTATCCAAGCGAACGCGGAACGTGAAGCGTTCCAGCTTCGATCCCGTGCCCAGAATTTTGGTAATGAGGCGGCATTGCTTAATTTGCGCCTAGCTAATGCGCCGGGCTCTGGCGCTTTGGGAACTGCGGTTTCTGGGCTCGGGTCAGTTGCTTCAAAATGGTACAGTTTTAGAAAGGCTTAAATCATGCGTGTGCCTCAATTTGACATCGGTAAAATAACCCAAGTTGGGGGAATGGGCAGCCCCTACCAGACTGCACGGGCCGCCACGCCTGACACTTTTGGTGCAGCTGCGGGTCAGCAAACTGAGCGCCAGGGTGTGCGCCTGGAACAGGATAGCGATAAGCTGATGAGAGTGGCTATCGATATTCGACAAAAAGACAATGAGGCGGAGGCGCGAGAGCATGATGCCGCATTTATGCGAGCAATAAATGTTGAGTCTCACGGCGGAATGTTAGACCCAAATGATCCGGCAACGCAAAAGACTGGGTTTTTTAATACTAAAAATAAAGATACATCAGCGGCTTTGGGGGATTTTAATAAAGCAATTCAAGCACACCGTGATCGTATCTATGGCAGCGCATCAAATGATTCAGTTAAACGTCTTTTAGAAAAGCAATTCAACACTCGTGTTTATAGTCAGTTTCAGGCATCTCATCGTTATGCTGCACAACAAAAAGACAACTATCGTAAGATACAGGCGGCGACCCGACAAGCTGCATCAATCAATTTAGGAGTTAGCGGAACAGATAACGATTTCGTAACCGCATATAATCAAATTGCAGATGATGAGAAAGCCTTAACTAAGGATATGGGTTTAGACCCAGAAGTCGTAAAGCAGAGTATTGCTAATAAAAGGTCAGAACTAATTATAAGCCGTATATCTAGGCTTAACGCAAGCGACGAGCCCGGCTCACAGGAAAAAGCTAAAGCGTTGTTTGAATCGCAATCAGCATTAGGAAATATTGACGGTGAAAAGTATGGCGGTTTAAAAGAGGCAATTGATAAGGCGAGCGTCGATACTGAGGCAAATCAGCGTTTTGATTCATTTAATTTAGTTACCCCGCTTAGTACCGCAACGGGCGACTTAGACCCCAAAAATGTTAGACTTGCACGGGATCAAGCCAAAAAGATTCAAGACACAAAAATCCGAACGGCGTTTGAGAAAAAGATAGACAAAGCCATCGCTCGCATAACGAGCGTTGCTAAAGCCGAAAAAAACAATATTGCGGGTAAAGTGCGGACTTGGCTGCATCAGAATCCTGGTAAAGATATTTTTGATTGGAGAAATGAAGAGCCACAAAATAAACAAGATTTCAATCGCATTGCGGGTGATGGATACCTGTTCAATTCCATTGTAGGTACACAAACCGCTCTTCAAAAGAACAAACAGTTTTCTAAAGTTACAGATAACAAGACCTATCCAGAAATATTGGGAATACCTAAAACGGAATTAGCAGAAATAACTGATCCAAAATCGCAACTTGCCAACTGGACTAAGTTGACGCAACAGGAGCAAGACAGAATCACCAAAAAAATTCAAACTGATAAAAAAGAAATAACAGCACTGAAACAGGATGCCCGTTATCTTAAAAAAACATGGCCTAAGATTGCGAACCACATGCCAAAACGAATGGCATTGGCAATGAAAAACGAAAGTTTGCCGTCCAGTGATGCCAATTATGAAATCGTAATGGAAGCTCGCGAGACAATGCGAGCATGGATGCTTGACGATGCACAGATAAATAATCGGCCAACTGACGAGCAAATATCTCGAAAGGCTGCCGAAATTATGATGGATGTGCAGTCCGATCCTGAAGGGTTTACTTATGGACTTCGATCGGGTGTTGGAAGTTTTGATGGTTATGCGGTACAGCGCAGAAATATGTCACCCCAGCAACGGGCGGTTGCAACGGTTCCTTATGCGGAAATTCCTGCTCATATTAAGCTCGCAATTGAACGAGATTTAGAAAACAGGGCTAGGACAGTTGATAATGATGGGCGCAAACAAGCGTTGTTTGTTGAAACTCAACGCCGCATGAGAGGAGGAGAGTTCATGGCTGTTTACGAAGAGTTAGCTGGGGCATTAGCTATGGGTGACTCGCAACGTATACGACGAATATTAGGTCAATAATTATGTCCGAACTTTTAAAATTAGTTGATAAAGAGCAACCCACTGTTGAGGAAGAGCAGGAGGCGGTGGAAGCTGCCGTCAATGATAAGCAAGCACCTACACTTACTGAGCCTGAGCCCAAAAGTAATTTAATTAAATTATTAGAAGACAAGATAACGCCGGAAATAAATTATGACGCTAATCAATCTCTTGGTAATGCGTTGTCTGTCAATCCAGACGATGCCGCAAAAAATAAAAAAGTAGCGGATCAGCTTGGGGTCACGCCTCAAGCTGTTAAAGAGGCGCCAGACCTTTATCAAAAAAAGGCGCGGCAAAGCGAGCTTCTTCGCGTGTTAAAAGACAGCCCAATAACGAAGCAGCACTATACTAATTTAAATAAGGCAGAAATATCACACGATGCCGCCGAAGAGTTAAGTGCGTTTGAAAGTTTGTATACATATGGCGGTCGGTCGGTGGCGCGTGGTGGTATTCGAATTGGGCAGATGTATCAACAATATATTGGGGAGCAATCTGCCGAACAAGCATTAGATTCTAAGCGCACTTTTATGGAGATTTTGCGTACAGAGTCTCCAGAGGTAGCAACTTCTACAGTAGGAGTTTATGGCCCGGTTGATGTTCTTTTCGCCGCTGAACGGTTTGTAACTTCTCGAATATTTTCATCTAAGGATGCTTCGGACGCGGCATCTTATAGGTTGGGCAAAGTGCAAGACTTGCTCACACTTTCTGAAACCGAATACGGAATGGCACAGAAGGATCATTTAGAAGCAATTGTGAATGCTGGAAAAGACAGTCCATTGCCAGCGATTGAAGTAGCACTTAGGAGCCCTGCAAAGTCGTTAGCTTTGGCGCTGGAAATAGCCGGAGAATTTGCGCCTCAATTAGCGGTATCTGGAATAACGACCGCAATTGGTGGCCCTGCGGCTGGTGCAGCTATGTTAGGAGTGCAAAGCGGTCTAGTTGAAAGATTCGTCTCTCCAGCCGAATATTTTGGAAAAAGAGGGTACGATTTAGGAAAGCCAGAAGATATTAGAAAGATTATTAATGATCCAGACATTATGTCTGAAGCACAAAGGTACGGGCTAGATCGTGCTGTAATAATAGGCGCTATGGACGCAATTTCTGGAGGTGTCGCTAGTCAATATTATGGCAGCGTTTTGCGTACTTTTTTGGTTAACACTGTTGCTCAACCGGCTCTTGGCGGCGGCGGTGAGGCACTCGCTCAATTAAAAACGCAAGGGAAAGTAGAAAATTGGGGTGAGGTTGTTTTAGAGGCTATGGCTGAATTTGCGACAATGCCTGTAGAAGTTTCAATGCTAGGTGGCCGCGCTATTCGCGATGCGCGAAATGCTAGAACTGCCAAAAATAAAGTAGAACTCGCACGGCAAGCCAATGAACTGGCAAAAAACAGCAAGCTGGCAGAGCGTTCAAAAGATGTGGCTGAAGAGCATAGGGCGGATGTTCTGCGCGAAAATAACGTGGACAAAGTCACAATTGATGCGGAGAAGTTCACACAATATATGCAAGATGAAGGCGACCCTGATTTTGCTGCTTCACTTGGATTGACGGAAGAAGGTCTTCAAGAGGCGCTCGAATTAGGTGCGGAAATTAGACTTGATGCTGATGGGTACGCGCATCTTATAGGTCGGGAGTCTTACGACAAAATCGCTGATGATGTGCGATTTGACGAAGGTGGAATGACGGGCGCCGAAGCAAAAAATTATGAAGAAAATATTATAACTGAAGAGATAACAAAATTTTATGAAGAGTTTGAAAGTTTCGATGTCGATAAACAAGTAGCCATAAACACGATCCGGCAAGAGGTTGAAGCCCAGGTTAGAGCTTCTGGGCGTTCTGATAATGAAGCGCAATTTTTAGGCATGCTGCTGGGTGAGCGGTACGCGACCCGCAGCGAGCGTAGCGGCATGTCTCCGCTTGAAATGTGGCGCCGGGACAATGTGCGGATGGTTGGGCCGGCCGAACAACAAGCCTTGGGTTTTGATAACGTAGACTTGGCGATTGATAGGTTCAGAGGCGGTGTGCCAGCTGACCAGTTTCTCAAGCTCGCAAAAACGCCGATGATCGATACCTTGGTGCGGCAGGGTGGCGTTGATCCCGCTGGCCGTTTTGCTGGGGAACTAGCAGCGCGAGGCATAACGCCCAAAACAAATCCGCGATTATTTAAAAAAGGCGGCATTAAAGATGCGGATACTTTGGTTCAAGCGGAGCTAGAGTTTCTTGATGCAGAGCCAGCAACTGAAACCGGATATGTCGATCCTGATTTGGTCGTAGACGCCGTTGACGCAGAGGTCGGCGGTACGCCGTATCGATCGCTTGCAGAGCAAGAACAGATTGCTGGTTATGATGCGAACATTTCAGAGATCAGCCGCATTATGGGCGCTGCCGGCTTAACGGTTGAATCCTCACCACAAGAAATCCGCGCTGCGGTTGATGCGGCGGTTGGCGACTCTAGGCAGTTTGAGCAGGAATTACGTCAGACAGGACAGGTTAACCTTACGGAATTAGAACAGTCTTTCTTTGACGAAATCTATAGCGATCCGAATACACTTAATGAGCTTCTCGAATCTTCGCCGTCTTTAAAGGTTGAGGGCGGCGTTATGAGTATTGCTGAAAGTGATATCGATGCTTTTATGGATAAAATGCTCGATTATCAAATCAGTGATGGTGCTTTTTCAGTGCCGCCAAGGTTTAGAGCTACCACCGCGTTTTCCCGCAGCTTTGCTGGCCGTATGTCGTTCGAGCAGATTGATCCAAGTAGTGACGCATTCAAGGATTGGTTTAAAGAGTCGAAAGTTGTCGATGAGAACGGCGAGCCGCTCATCGTTTATCATGGGACAAATTTCGATTTTGATGCGTTTGACCCGAAGGAGCTGGGCAAGACGTTTAAAACCCCAACTGTTGAAAAGGAAGGATTTTTCTTCGCCAACAACCCGGAAACTGCCGGCGTCTACGCTGGTCCGCAGCCGATGAGCGTGATCGCTGCATTTATGAGCAAAGATTATGCAGATAGCGGCAGAGGGCGCGTTAAAAACGCAGCGGAGTATTTAATCGAAAAACAAGGTATGCAGCCGAACATTATGCCGGTTTTTCTGTCAATACAGAATCCGCTAGTGATCGATCTCTCAAAAACCAAAAGGGATGACATTGATTTAGACTTAATTGCGGACAAGTTGCGTAACGCAAAAAGCAAAGGTTATGACGGCGCGATATTGAAAAGTATGTCCAGCCCGACGAGCGATGGCATAGGAAACATTTCAGCTGAGTTAGAACCCGCCGACGTTTTTGTTGCTTTCGAACCAACTCAAATAAAATCTCAATTTAATCGCGGCACCTTCGACCCCGACGACCCGCGTGTTTTGTTTCAGCCTAACCCAGACAATCATCAGGATCGCATAAGCACACGGCAGCCGACAACCAAGTTTGCAACGGAAGACCCGTTAACTGAGAACCTGGTTATTGATCTCGATACAATGAAGCGGGACCGAAATACTTTTGAATATAATATGCGGGAGATTGTTGGGCGTTATCGAAACGTCAAAGAAAGTGACGTTGCTTTGCCGGCAGATCAATTAGCGAAAAAATTTACCAATCACATAGTCTCGAACCTTTTATATTTATATGACCAAGTTCCAGCCGCTACGCGAGATCGATCGCGCCTTTGGTATGACGGTGCGCGAGCATTAACCGACAGATGGTCTGCGAAATACAATGTGCCGGATCGCGTTATTGCCGGCGTATTAGCTTCGCTGTCGCCGCAAAAAGATTGGTTTATGAATGTTTCGTTAGCCGAGCGTGTGCTTGACATAATGACCAATCAGCAAAACCATCGTTTTGATGATGCCATGTTAAATACTGCCCGATCGTCTGTTTTGGCGGTGAAGAGGGGCAGCAAGCCGATCGTTGGGAGAATAAATCCGGCCTACCAAAGAGCATTAGCAGAAATTAGCGACAAGACACTGGCGGAGGTGACGGACCCTAAACACAAAGCAATTTGGCTTCGCATTTATGATGAAACCTATAACGACCGGCGGCACAGAATTGTAACGCCGGAAGGCGAGTTTGCGGATTGGGCGCGTGGAACTGTAGAAAATAATATCGATGATATGGGTGAGATGACGCCGTTAGGTCAGGAAAAGAAAACAGGCTGGGGGTCGTTCTCAGAAATTACAAAAGCCGTGAATGTAATTCTTGATCCTAGTCCCGACAACATTTCGATAGAAATGGGCGACAAGCACAAGGTAAGAAATTTCTTTAATAACATTCTATCGCCCAATGCGCCCCAACAAGACGTAACGATCGACACGCATGCCGTCGCAGCTGCATTGCTGCAACCGCTGTCGGGCGGAAGCCGTGAAGTTCATCACAATTTTGGATCGGCCCCAATGACGGGTAAAAAGCCACCAAATTGGATGGCGGCTAAAAATTACAAGGGTAACGGTGTCGAAGGATTATATGGCTTATATGCAGATGCATATCGAGCGGCGGCTAAAAAGCGCGGTGTATCAGCCCGGCAAATGCAGTCAATAACCTGGGAAGCAGCGCGAGGATTGTTTACTGCGACATATAAACAAGACGCATCAAACATTGAAGCAATCGAGCAAATATGGGATAATTATCGCAATGGCACAATCTCCATCCAAAAAGCGCGAAGGGAAGTCGTCAACCACGCAGCGGGTATCAATCCGCCAGAGTGGGAAGGACGCGATAGTGGAATTACTGGAGGAGAATTCAATTCCAGTTACACTGACGAATTATCTCGAAGCGGCATACCCGGATTTGAAGTTGGATTATCTCCCAGCGGAATTGGCGGCCGATTTACCGGAATTCTTGCAGGGCAAGGGTTAGAGCCTTCCGGCGTATTTTTACAACCAAGCCGAGGCTCGATCGAGCTAAGAGCGCATGAGACAGTTATTCGGCTGGGCAAGAAAGCGGACGCCAGCACTTTCTTGCATGAGAACGGTCACCTTTTTCTTGAACAGCTAAAGTCGGACGCAAAAGAGTTTGGCACAAAGCAGCTGGTCGATGACTGGAACATTACCCGGAACTGGTGGGGCTCAAACAGTGAAAGCATTCGCCGAGAAGCCATTCGGTATGCAAAGAAAAAAGGCGACAGTGAATCGGCGGCAGCGCTAGACAAAATGACCGAGGGCGCGGTACGCGCATATGTACGGTCGGGCGATTTAACTGGCGGTAAAGAATATAAGGGTAAAGGCGGATCAACGACCGCCATGCAGTACCTGACCGAAGCGATGCATGAGCAATATGCTCGCGGGTTTGAGGATTATTTAAGAACCGGGCAAGCGCCATCAGTGCAACTGCAAGGCGCCTTTAATCGTTTTCGCGCATGGTTGGTTTCAATTTATACCGCGATTCAGCGACGGCTAGGCCGTGACATTTTAGACGTTCAATATTCGCCAGAAGTCGCCGGGGTTATGGATCGATTGCTTGCATCTGATACCGATATAGAACTGGTGCGCGAACAGTATAATTTGAAGGCGCTGTACGATAGTGCTGAAGAGGCCGGTATGACGCCGAAGCAGTTTGAGGTCTATCAACTGCAAGTGGCTCGCGCTGTAGAGCAATCAAAAACCCGCCAACTTAAAAAACATTTAAACGAGGCTGAACGGGAACAAGAAGATTTTTGGGAAGCCGAGGGCGAGCAAATAGCTGTCGGCATTCGTTCACAGCTTGCCCAGGAGCCAGTATATAAGGCGCTGTGGACTTTGACGCAAAAAACATTGGCGGATGGTTCGCTATTACCAGCAGACTTTTCGATCGATCGGCTCGACCGCAAAGCGGTCATTGAAGTTTTGCAAAGCGCAAAAAGTTTAGCCCGGCTGCCCAAGGTTAAAGGTAAAGCGATCTATGCAACCAAAGCAAAAGAAAGTAGCGTCCATCCCGATGTAGCTGCCCAGATGTTTGGGTTCCAAAATAGCATGGAGATGTTGCAACAAATGGCAGCCGCTCGCCCGTTTGAGGAAGTGGTGCAAGAGCGAGTTGATGCCCAGCTAAAAGAAAAATATGGCGACATGCGAAACGATGGCTCGGCCGTTGAGGCGGCGATCGATAGCGTTCATATTGACGAGACTGCGGAGGTGCTGACCGCAGAGCTAAACGCGCTCCGCGACTCAAAAGATAAAATGAAACCGGCGTTTGTTCGCAATTGGGCTCAAGAAAAGATTGGAACGCGCAAGGTTAGCGAGTTGCGCCCTGGCGACTTCCTGCAAGCGGAGCGGCGTCACGCAAAGGAAGCCGGCAAGCTCTTGCGTCAGGGCGACCGCCTGGGCGCTCAACGTGCGAAGTTCAAGCAGCTGATGAATTTTTACATGGCAAAGGAAGCCATTAAGGCGCGAGAAGAGATCGCCAAAGGGCGCAAGTATTTTAGTAAATTTACAAAGAAGCGCAAAAACTACAAGACGCTCGATGCTGATTATGTCGATCAAATCAAAAACATATTATCAAATTATCAGTTCGGACCAAGGCTCTCTAAGGACATAAAAAGTTGGCTCGATTTTGCAAAAATGGCAGAAGAAAACGACAGCGCAACTTTTAATATTCCTCAAGAAATCTTAGATGCGGATGGTCAAACCAATTACCAGGATTTGACGCTTGATGAATTTCGCACTCTGCGGGACGCTATAACAAGCATTGAGAAGCAAGGCCGAGAAGCCAAGACAGTTACGGTCGAGGGCGAGCGTCTTTTTATTGCTGATGCAATAACAGAAATAATGAGCGGTCTTGAAACCCGGCCTGTTACTAAACGAGCGGTTGGAAATCGCAGAGGCTATCCAAGCACTCTTAAAGGCAAATGGAGCGAATGGAGAGACAAGCGAATTAGTAACCTTGTGAGCATTGATGCAGCGCTTGCCAAGGTCGAGTTTTTGGCGTTTCAGGTCGATGGCGAAAGAATGGGGCCGTTTCACAAATTTTTCTTTCAAGTTTTTGCAGATTCAGAGGTCGCGAGGAATGAATTGGTGGCAGATGTCTCCAAGCCAATTATGGACGCTTTTGAGAATATGCCGCGTGAAAAACGCAGTTTGCTTGGGGAAAAAATATATATTCCAGAACTTGATTGGTATGGGAGGCGCTCTGAATTTATTATGATGGCGCTAAACACCGGCAACACAAGTAACCGTAAAAAGATGATCGAGGGCAGCGTTAAAGATGTTTACGATTCTGGCGCGTTGACTGAAGTCGTATTAGATAAGATTTTGGATAATTTGTCGCTCGAAGACTGGCAACTTGTTCAAACTGTTTGGGACAGTTTTCAAAAAATGTATCCACAGGTCGAAGCGGTGTTCCGCAAAGAAAACGGTCGCGCTCCAGAAACAATTGAGGCTGTGCCGTTTGAGCGCGAGTTTAATGGAAAGACCTACAAGTTTCGCGGTGGATATTTTCCAATGATTTATGACCCCAAGCGATCAACGAAGGGCATGAACATTGAACAAAAAACCGCTCTTGAAGCAATGCAAACGCAAATGAATCAAGAAAGTGTTTTCAGTGGAATGACCAAGGAAAGGGCGGAGGGGTTTAGTGCGCCGATTGATTTGGACATTACTGCAATTCACCACAAGCTGGAGCAAACTGCTCATTACATCACCCACTACGAAGCAGTTCGGACAACAAGGAAGCTTTTGGGTCAAGAACGTTTAAACAAGGCAATCGTCCAAACGATGGGCGCCGAATATTATCAGGTGTTGGAGAATTGGATGGGTGCTGTCGCCGCCAATCAAGCCCCACAAGTTAGGCATGAGTTTTTTGGAAAAGCTCTTAAAATTTTTCGCACCAATGCCACGGTCGCAATTATGGGGTTTTCTTTTACAACCGGTCTTGCTCAAAGCCTGGGATTGTTTACCAGCGCTGATGCGCTCGCACAGGGGCCGGGCGGAAAATATAACATTTTAATTGGCAGCAAATGGCTAATCGCTGGAATGTTCCAATATATTTCAAACCCAGCGGAATCGATCCGCATGATTAAAGAATTGTCGGGCGAGATGCGATATCGAATTTTAAATACTGACCGCGATGCGAGCTTTGCATTACGTCGATTTGCTAAAACAACGCAAGGTCAGGGCATGATGATGGGGGGTTACAAGGCATTTCAGCGATTTAGTCTGATGGTGATTGCTGGGGCGCAAGTGCTGTTGGTCGATTATCCAACCTGGCTAGGGGCCTATAACAAGGGTCTGGCAGAGGGTAAGGCGCCGGGCGATGCCGTTAACTACGCAGATAGTATTATTAGAACGTCTCAAACGGCCGGCGGTATTAAAGACCTAAGTGCTGTTCAAATGAATGAAGTAATGGCGCCGATGCTTATGTTTTATTCGTTTTTTAACGTGCTTTATAACATTCAGCGGCAGATTGTTGGTGACGTTAAAGGCATTCGAGATGTACCGCAAGCAGCTGCAAGGGTTTTCATCGTTATGGCGCTGCCGACGATTATCGAAAATATTTACAAAGACAAATGGCCTGATGAAGACGAAGACGAAGACGGCAAGATATCAGGATGGGACTATGCCAAGTGGACGGCGCTAAAAACCGCATACTTTGGCGCTTCGTCTGTTCCGCTTTTGCGTGATGTGGTTGGCGGTGCTGCTGTTGGTTTTGGGTACTCGTTATCGCCGATGGATAGTTTGGGCGAGAGCCTTGTGAGGTCCATTCAGCAATTAAGCAAAGCCTTTGATGAGGATGATCCAGAAGTGACCGCTGCTCAAGCGAAATCAGTTATTGAAATTGTTGGGTTCGGCGCGGGTCTGCCAGTTATCCAGTTGAACCGCGTAGTTAAAACGCTCTGGAAGATGGAAGAAGGCGAAAACGTAGATTGGTATGATTTTCTTATTGGCTACCGCGACCCTGACAAGTCTGCATTTAAAAATTAACTATGTGTGAAACGTTGACATTGTAACAAGTGTTGACAAAGAGTAAAATATAAGTATGGAAAACGAGGCATAAAATGACTGTTTCATCGACTCTGGCAAAAATCTCGTATGCGGGAAACGACTCAAATACCAGCTTTAGTTTTAGCTTCACGGTTTTTGCAAACACCGACCTGGTTGTAACGTTCACGAACTCGTCAGGGGTAGAATCGACGCTGGTTGAGGGAACAGGTACTAGCAATTATTCGGTGAGCGTATCGAGCTATCCCGGCACCGGTTCAATCACATGGCCGGCCAGCGGTTCAACTAAGCTGCAATCGAACGAAAAGATAACGATTAAGCGAGTACTTCCGTTAACGCAAACGATCGATCTGCAAAATCAGGGTGGATATTTTCCCGACGTTCAAGAGACTGGCTTTGATAAAGGTGTGTATATTAGCCAGCAAATTGATGAAGAGGTTGATCGCTCGATCAAGATACCCGTTTCATCCGCAACATCGATTGACTCGACCTTACCGGCGCCAACCGCCGACACTGTAATTGGAGCGTGGAACAGTGACGCGGATGCGATCGTTGCTGGTCCGACTGTCGCAAATATCACCAGCGCAGAGGCTAACGCAACTAGTGCAGCTGCGAGTGCAGTGACGGCCGCAAGTGAAGCATCAGCGGCCAATCCCAAATATACGTTTTCGACTAGCACCAGCATGGCGGACCCTGGCGCCGGAACGCTACGCTACAATCATGGCACCGTAGCGAGCGTTTCGGCCATAGCGATCGACGACACAACTGCCGACACTGGCAATCCAGACATAGAGGCTTGGCTAAAAACTTGGGATGATTCGACCTCCACCGTTAAGGGATGGCTCCGCTTAGTTGAGCCGGGAACCCCGGCGAACTATGCGGTGTTCCACGTTACCGGGCTAACAGATAGCAGCGGATTTATTCAGCTTGCCGTGACGCACGTTGACTCTAACGGCACGTTTGGAAACGGCGATTCAATCCGGGTGATGTTTTCGCGGAGCGGCGACAAAGGGGATACCGGGTCGCAGGGCGTACAGGGGGAAACTGGCACAGGTGTCTCGGAGTTGACCACACGCGGCGATATTTTAGTACACGGCGCGAGTTCAGCGGGGCGACTAGGTATTGGCGCGGCAAATAGAGTGTTGCTTTCGGATGGCACGGACCCAGCTTACGGCCAGGTGCCGTTGGCGACTGCTGTGTCTGGCACTCTGCCAATCGCAAACGGCGGAATCGGAGCAACGAGTCTGGCGGGTGCCAACATCGTGGCGACTAACGCTCAGAATACTTTCACTAAAGCGCAAGTGCCGTCGACCTACACCGCCGCTCTGTCAGCGACTTCCGGCGTTCTCGACTTTGACACATACACAAATTTTATAATCACGCTGGCGTCGGGCAGCAACACCGTGGCAGCACCGACCACCGAAGCCTCTCAAGTCGGCCAAACTGGTGTGATTATTTTCATTCAGCCGTCGAGTTCGAGTGCTGGAACTCTGTCGCTCCACGGCGACTACGAGACTGCCGGCGCGGCGGGGCTCACCCTGTCATCTGCGAATAACGATTATGACGTAGTGCCGTATTTTATCAAAGCCGACAACTCGATTCTGCTCGGCAAGCCGCAATTAAATTTTGGGTAGGTCTGATGTTTACTGAAAGTGCATGGTTTACTGCCAGCGAATCCTTTACGGCGGCCACCGGCGGCACCGTCACGACAGACGGAGACTATAAAGTCCACACTTTTAACAGCAGCGGAACTTTTGAGGTCACGACACTCGGCGACGATGAGACTGTAACGTATCTCGTTATCGGTGGAGGAGGATCGGGGGGGAGCCATTATTATGGAGGTGGGGCGGGGGCGGGAGCCTATCGAACCGGCGATTTGACGGTATCGGCGCAAAGCTATTCGATCACCATCGGGGCTGGTGGCGCGGCAGTAACTGGCAGCGCACCAACTTACAACAGAGGAAATAATGGTTCAGACAGCGTCTTTAGCAGCATCACTTCTATCGGCGGCGGGGGCGGCGGAACAGAAGGCTCATCTGCAAATGGGAAAGCCGTGGGGCGGGATGGGGGAAGCGGCGGCGGGAGCGGGGGCTGTTGTTCTGGAATGGCTGCCGGCAGCGCGGTGAACGGCTCATACGGCAACAATGGCGGAGTTTCTACAACCGGAAATGGTGACGCTCCGGGCGGCGGCGGTGCTGGGGCGGCTGGGGGCAATGCGACTAGTTCGCCCAGCGTTGGTGCCGGGGGCGTGGGGCTTGCTTCCAGCATATCCGGGTCCAGTATTTATAGAGCGGGAGGCGGAGGAGGCGGAACTCAAAATCTTTCGGGGGCCGGCGGAAATGGCGGGGGTGGTGCTGGCGGACGAACATCGGTCGAACCCGGCGACGGGTCAGCTAATACGGGCGGTGGCGGCGGAGGAGAAGGATTCCCTGGAACGTCAGGGTCCGGCCTTGGGGGCAGTGGCGTAGTTATAATTAGATACAAGTTTCAATAGGTTAGTTATGGCACATTTTGCGGAAATTGACGAAAACAATATTGTTCTACGAGTTTGCGTGGTTGATGACGCGCATGAGGATGACGGAGAAAATTGGTGTAAAGATTTCTGGGGCGGGACGTGGAAGCAAACAAGCTATAATCATCGCATCAGATATAATTACGCGGGTATTGGCTACACTTATGATGCTGTCAATGATGCATTTATTGCACCAAAGACCTTTCAGTCGTGGAAGCTTGATAGCAATTTCCGATGGCAAGCGCCTGTCGAGTATCCAGATGACGGCAATGTTTACAAATGGGATGAAGGCAACAGATCATGGGTCAAATTTGAGGCTGATTGATGCAAAGACTCAGCCTATTCTTTTTGTTTTTTTTGCTCGTAGCAATTAGCCAATCGAGCGCAGAACAGCCGCCACCTGACGCGATGGTGCAGTTGCACGGCCCGTGCTATGCGCCAGAATTTTTTAAAGACAAGATGGAAAGTCATAGTTTCAGTTTGGTTGCAACCGCAGAATCTGTAAATCGTGACGACAAAAAAGCGACGATATTGTTTTACATGTCAGCAGACGATTTTATAGTTACGCTACACCACGATAACAAAATTTGCGTTGTAATCGTCGGCGAACAGCTGAGTTTTGGTGTGTAAATGGAACTCGATTTTCGCATGCTATTCAGCCTTGGCACCGCGCTTTGTACAGTCGTGGCGTCCATGGTGGTGGTTCGCCAGAAGGTTGCCGAAATTGAAAAAGCTATAGATGTTATTACAAAAAAAGTTGGCTCTTTGGACTCGGCGCTTGACAGCAATAACATGACGACAGAGCGCATTGAAAAAGCAACCGACGTTTTGCGCGAAATTAATTCGCCGGAACAGTTGCGGCGGACAACGCGTGAGACCGAAAACCATGCGGTGCGTTTATCAACATTAGAAATGCAAACCATCCCCGCGCTTCGAGAGCGGGTGATAAAATTGGAGCACATTCACAATGGCCGGCACATACCAGTGAAGGAATGAAATGGAACCTGATTTTACACAACTCAAATATTTTAAGCGCGAGGAGTTCGCGTGTAGCAGCAGCGGCGAGGCACGAATGGATGCCAATTTTTTGCAAGCGCTCGAACAAATCCGCGAGGCGCTCGGCGAGCCGATGTTCATTACAAGCGCCTACCGATCGGACCAACATCCAATCACAAAAGCTAAAATAGAGGAGGGGGCTCCGCATGGCGGAGCGCACCATCTTGGCCTAGCTGCTGACGTACATTGCGCTGGCTCAAAGGCGATGAAAATTATTGCTTTGGCCGTTGACAATAACGCAATTAATGGCATTGGCATTAAACAGAACGGTGCCTGGAACTCCCGCTTTGTTCATCTGGACAGTGTACCGTTTGAAAATAATTTTGGGCTCACTCGCCCGGCACTATGGAGTTATTGATAAAATGATAGGCATCTTAGGGCCAATTCTTGGCAAGCTCGGTGGCGAGCTAATAGATAATTTATTCGAAACCGAGGAAGAAAAATCTAAAGCAAAAGCGAGGTTGGTAAACCTTGATCTTCAGCGATATGAAATCCAAATGAGTGCGATTGTGGCCGAGGCTAAAAGCGCCGACCCTTGGACGAGCCGGGCTCGACCCTCATTTTTATACATTATCTATTTAGTCATTATTTTGTGTTTTGTGGGCGGCATCATTGGAATTTGGTGGCCTGACCAGGTTGCGATGGCGGCGGTCAATATCAAGGATTTGCTTGCCGCTATTCCTGATTCACTCTGGGCGCTATTTGGCGCCGGTTATCTGGGCTACTCGGGCGCTCGAAGTTACGACAAGCGGCAAGTGCTGAAGAACAAAGAATAAATGGAGAAAAAAATGCGAGGTATAACAGTAAGTAAATGCGCCGGTGTAATTATGTTAGCCCTTTGCGCTGGAGGATGCTTGCCGTTCACTGTCCTAAGCGCGGTCAGTGGGCTATATCACACGGTCCAGCTACATGAGCTGAAGCAAGACGTTAAGCGTGTTGCCAGTAAAACCGAGTATCGACCCTACGAGGGATCGATGAGCGCAATTAACTGGGAAGACACTGGTTTGCGACCTTATCGGCTGCGATGAACAAGCTCAACCAAAACGGTGCGGTGGCGGAGGAGTTGGCGGCTCTGCACTTTTTGAGAGAAGGCTATTACGTTTTCAAGCCGATACTTGGCTTTGGCCCGGTTGACTTGATAGCGGTTGATGCTGGCGGTGATATTATCCTTGCCGATGTTAAGGCAGAAAGTAGCCGAGTGAACACAGGCCGCAGCAAAAAAAGCCGCATAACAAGGGTGCGCTCGGACATTCAAAAAATGCTAGATGTTGTGCTTTGTTATGTGGACCTGGAGACAGGCAATGTGCATGTGACAAATCACGCGGCAAATTGAGCGGACATGATTGGCGTAACTGAGCGCACTTTAATATTCTTTATCTGTTCGTTGCCGGCGAGATCAGTTATGTCAAAGCTATCTGGCTCATTGGTCGGCTGAATAATACCAAGAAAAATTTGATTATTTTGAGCCTTGATGTAGCCAAACTGGCCGACCGCCATTTCTGGCGTTAACTCTGCGGCAGGGTCTAAAAAAAACACTGGCGATTGACCGCCAGGCACTGTTCCTAGAACTGCGACAGTGCCGCTAGACTGGTTAGAATCGACGTACATCGATGACGATAACCGCTGAACTCGGGTGACTGAAAAGCAGTCTGTTGCCGTGCCAATTACCTTTGTGTTTTTGGTGCTGTCCATTCTGTAAATATACGTTAACTAACAGCTTTTTTGAAATAGTGCGCCACTACGATTTTGTATCCGCCGACTACTAAAGTAGTAGTAGTAGACTACTAATTTGCGCTGATTTTATGATTGAGAAAAAGCTAACTAACTGAAAAATATACATTTGCATTTTTTGACAGCAAAAAAAGAGTGCGCCACCACTACTCCAGCAGTAGTGGCAGCGCACGATTTTGTGGTGGCAGACTATTTTTTTGTATTTATTTTTTAATCATCAACTAATGTCAGCAGAGTTTCCATAGCGGTTTCGTGACTGCGATAACCTTTATCGCTCTGCATGCGAACCATACCGTAAATTCGGTGGAGTGCTTGGACATACTGAAACGTGATTGGGTCAAAAATAAGCTCTAAGAGATTGTCAAATTGTTGCTCGCTCGCCTCTTCGGTAAATTCATATGCCGTCACGCCGCCATCGTTTTCTGTTTCCTTATAGAGGCCAGTATCGACGGCTTCTCTCAAATACTTGTAGACGCTGGTCTTGTGGATATCCAGACTGCTAACAATATTCGCGCATGCCGCTGCGGTGATGGGATTCCCGGTGCTGTAGACAACTAACGCGGCACGACTTATCGCGAGGTAGGTATCTGATTGGCCAGTAAATTTTTGCATGTCATTTGGTTTGGATGAATGAGACCTCTTTTGAGTAACCGCCAAATTTAATGCGGCCGCCTTTGAATGCAATCCCCAGCGGTTGGCTTTGATGATGCTCATCAAGTCTGGCATCTTTGACAGATCAAGATTTTCAAAAGTTGGTGTGCTCTTTAATGCTTGAGCGGTATCGTATCGTTTTTTTAGAAGTTTCTTTTTTTTAGCAACTCGTTCCTGTGCTTGCGCTTCGTTCCAAGTATCTTGTTGGTTACTTTTTATATGCTGTGACATTTTTCATTCCCCCGTTTGGGTTAAAATTAAAGTGGTGAAATGAGCAAAAGTAAACCCACCAGCCGGTACGCCCGTGCGACTTATGTGCGACTTGAACAAAAAAAGCACTCAGCGCATTACACGCTAAGTGCTTGTTTTTGTTGGCTCCGCGGGCAGGACTCGAACCTGCGACAGGGTGGTTAACAGCAATCTGGTTTATGCTTTTACTCATAGTCACTAATCTACATTAACGCGCACTCATGTGCAATAAAGTATTGTATTAAAATAATTTATATATATTGTGGTTTTAATAGACCGTAACTAACACGCCTTAAACTGCACTCTTTGTCACTACAGATTGCGACTTATATGCGACTTAAAAATGCTTAAAGATTCTGATTTAAGAAATAGCGAGCCCGGCACAACGCTTAAAGATTGCCCTATAAGGGGAGTGGCAGGGCTCCGATTTTATCATTATGCCAGTGGTCGCAAATCGTTTTTGCTTTATTACCGATTGTTGAACGGTCAAGAGAAACGGCCTAAAATTGGGGAATACGGACATACAAAAGACAAGCTGACTCTTGCTGCCGCTCGAATTAAAGCAGCACAATATAAAAAAGATGTTCAAGCTGGGCTCGACCCTACCGCAACCAAGCGGGAGCGAATTGCAGCTAAATCGTTCCGCGATCTAGCACATGATTATATTGAATTATATGCCAAGGTGAACAAAAAGACTTGGCGCAAAGACGAGCAAATGATTGCCCGTGATCTGCTGCCAGCGTTTAAAAACGTGCTGCTGACCGATATCAAAAGAGCGGATATAGCAACGGTCATAGATACTGTACGCAAGCGGTCGCCGATCGTGGCAAACCGCACGTTCGAGGTGACGCGACGAATGTTTAACTGGGCGGTCGAGCGGGGTCTAATCGAAGTATCGCCGTGCTACTTGCTTAAAAAGCCGGCGCCAGAAACTAAGCGCGATCGCGTATTGAGCGACAAAGAAATTAAGGCGTTTTGGCAGTGGACAGAGAGCGACGGATTTGCGGTGGCGTCAAACAATCTGGGCGATACGACAAAATACATTTTCCAACTATTGTTGCTGACGGCGCAGCGCCCTGGTGAGTGCTGCCAGATCAGCAAGAATCAGATCGACTTTGACACCAGGGTGTGGACGATCCCAAAGCATGTACACAAGAGCGGCAATGTTCATTTAGTGCCGCTATCCGATGAAGTGATGACGATCCTCAATCGCGTCGATCAAATCAACTCGCGGTCTGTTCGGAGATCAGAGCGCCCGGAATATTTTCTTTCGCCCCGGAAAGACGCGAGCGTTTTGCCAAATACGCTAAACAATAAGACCCGCACCCGTGGTGATCTGTTGGATATTCCGCACTGGACGCCACACGATTTACGGCGCACTGCCGCGACCAACATAAGCGGCCGTGTCCTCGGTGGCGGTCAAAGGTCAAAGCGTTTTGTCGTGGCGCGTGTTTTAGGCCACACAGATTCTGAGGTGACCGGCGTATATGATCGGTACGAATATCTAGAAGAAAAGGAAACGGCCCTACAAGGTTGGGCCGCTCTCGTCGAAAAAATTACTTCTTCTTCTTGATGGGTTTTTTTATAGGCTTTTTAGGCGCCATTTTTTTGCCGCCTTTCATGCCGTATCCTTTTTTGCCTCGCATCATGCTGCCTTTCTATCGATAAGATTTAACGTTTCGTAATCTTCGACCGCCGCTATTGGATATACAGCCTTTGAGCCCAGTTTGATGAACGTTGGGCCTCGGCCAGTGTTGCGCCAGTTACGCAGAGTGGTAATTTTTATCGCACCACCCCATCGGTCAGATAATTCCTGCGGTGTAAGATGTTTCATCACTGTCAATTTACTCCTATGCTTGTGGTTTTGTCCAGTTGGGTCGTAAAAAAAAGCTATGTTTTGATCCAGGTAATAGGGCAAGCCGTTTTAATTTCGATGTCTTGAATCGTTCCGCCACCCAATAACACGACATTATATGTGTAGCTCTGGTAGCCGCGTTGCAGTTGCCCAATCCGCCGATCGCCTGTCGTAAGCTCGATCACGCACATTTGGTTTACCATCGAGGGATCAATCGCGTTGCTTGGCGAAAAGAACAACACCCAGCCGTCCATATAGCTGGCGGCACTGCCGAGCGTCTGCATGCGTATAGCAACACTATCACGGCCTAGATCACGATGACCGTCGATCATGGCAACGGTCGAAGGCCGCATGTCCACAAGCATTTCGCCGTTACAGG
>Ga0208919_1000337_pt1 | contig 33668 bp, 29 predicted proteins | sample 4_EtaG_FD_184076 | JGI IMG/M metagenome (GOLD analysis project Ga0208919, IMG submission 184076) | Marine viral communities from the Subarctic Pacific Ocean - 4_ETSP_OMZ_AT15127 metaG (SPAdes) (version 3) | ecosystem: Environmental > Aquatic > Marine > Oceanic | place: Pacific Ocean | collected...
ACCACTTATGCCCCACCAGCTCAAAAGCTTCTCCCGGCCCGCCTTGATCAATCGGGTAGGCGCGGGTGGTGTTCAAACGCACATCGGAGCCACCCTGCTTTTCGGTCATTGCCATGCCCAGAGTGAGGCCCTGTTTCTCGAAATAGGGGACGTTGCGCGGGTCGTAATGTGGGGCGGTGATTTTATCGCCCCAGCTCTCAAGCAGGCTGGGTTGATGGCGCAGTGCGGGCAGGGCTGCAAAGGTCATGGTAATCGGGCAGCCATGGCCCGCTTCTACCTGGGCCTGTAAAAAGTAGTTGGCGGCCCGATAAACATGCGCACCGGGCCGAGGGGTTCGCCAGGGGCTAGCATGCAAGCCGTGCTCTATCGCCGTTTGCATAAGCTGATGATAGGCGGGATGAAACTCGATCAAATCGACCCGATGGCCTTGCCGGTCGTGGGTCACTAACTGGGGGGAGTAACGGTTGGCCTCAACCCCCAAAGCAATCGCCTCAGCGGAGCCTGCCCACTGGCCAAACGCCTTGAGTGGGGCATCGTCGTCAGACCCGCTTTCACGGTTAACGCCTTCCTGAAGAGCGCGATCAGCTGTGTAGCTATTGTAGCTTTCCAGCGGTGGCGGCTGGTTTTCCACCTGATGGGTATTAGCTTGGAGTTGATCGGCCAGGGGGTAATGATGGTTCATGGCAGGCTCCTAGCGTGTAACGACGATAAGGGTGATTGTTTAAACGAACGTTTTACAACTCATATATTTTGGAGCGCTTATGAGAGCATAGTTGCTGGACGGAAAAGTCGCTAAAAACGGAGGGCGAAGAGGGGAGGGATGGATCCTGCTTTGCTCAGTCAGCGTATTTAACCGACAATGCCGCTTATCCTTCTCAGTCACGGGTACTATCGATGCAAGCAAACGCGATGCAGACAAACGGCTTTTTTGACGAAATTGGCGAAACTATCGGCGAAGCTATCCGCGTGGTGGTTGAGTTTCTGCTGGGCATTTTCACCAACTTCTTCGGTGCGTTCGGCGATTTCATCGATGGCCTGACGCGTTCGCTGGGGATCAGTGATTCCTTTTTCAGCATTGCTGTCTTAGTGATTGGGCTGCTGATTCTGTGGGGCGGTTTGCGCGCGTTTCTGCGTGGCTCGCTAATCGGCGGTATTGTACGTACCGTATTGGGGCTGTTTATTCTTTCGTGGTTGATGATGTAGGCACACTGAGAGGAGGAGTAGATGAAGCAGTTTGCGTTGGTCGCCTATGATTACACCGATGAGGGTGCCTTAAACCGCCGCTTGGCTTGTCGCGAGCCGCACCTGGAAGGACTGCGTAGTCTCTATCGGTCGGGTAATTTCGTAAGTGGTGGGGTAGTGCTGAACGATGAAGGTAAAATGATCGGTTCAAATGCACATTTCAGATTTGCTACTCGAGAAGATTTAGAGGCTTGGCTGGCGCAAGAGCCTTATATGACTGAGCGTGTCTGGGAACAGGTCGATATACGCGAAGTTAAGCTGTTTGATCCCTCTATATAGTATGACGAACGAGCTCGGGTATTGTTTATAAAAAATGTCATAAAATAATGCCCCCGTTCCTCTCCTTGGTTAACACCCCATACACTGATGATGAGCAATCGTGTTGCCCTTGAGTCAGTTTCATCAGGGGCATGATAGATTGTCATTTGCTTATTTGGTGCATTTTGGCATCATTTGCACTCATTTTGTGCAAAGCGAGTGCAATGAAAACTTATCTTGGCAAGATGCGGGGGCAGCCAGTCAAGCGTGCCCGGGTAGGCTGGCAGGATGCTTTTTGGTCATGGGTCGGGGCCTTTACCGGTATGGCGGTCATTTGCTGGTTAAGCTCGGCGTGGCTGTCACAACAACTGCTCATCGTAGGCTCCTTCGGTGCAACCTCGGTGCTCATCTACGCAGCACCTGAAAGCCCTTTTGCCCAGCCCAGCCATGTACTCTTTGGCAGCGTGCTCTCCGCGGGTATTGGCGTTGCTTGCTACCAACTGCTGGGAGCGATACCCCTCTCAATGGCTCTGGCCGTATCACTGTCGGTGTTGGGTATGCAGCTAACCCATACGGTTCACCCACCGGGAGCCGCGGCGGCTCTGATTGCGGTAGGCGGGGGTGCCAGCGTTCATCAACTGGGGTGGTGGTATCCTCTTTTGCCAATCGGAGCGGGCAGTATAGTGATGCTGGTAATCGCCATATTGGTCAATAACCTTGCCCGTCACCGCCGTTATCCGCGCTACTGGTAATGTTAAAATTGGCTCAGCTGTTGTTCCAGAGCAAAGATATGGGCATCTTTGGCGCCTAGTTCCCGCAGCGCCACGGCGAGGTTGACCAAGTAGTCGCGGTTGGGGCCGCTGGGCCCATGGGCGTTGGCAATTTGCTGGGCGATCTCATCAAGCGGCGCGTCGCCCAAAAAGGCCGGATTGTCATCGCTGGCCAGATAAATAAGCCCTTCGCTCTGTTCTGTTCCGTTGCCTTTCTCGTCCATAAACGTCAGCGGTACTTTTTCCCGCAAATAGCCGTTCTTCTCCCGCACATCCAACGGCGCGAGCACTTCCGGGGCAATGCGGTAGGCCATGCCGTGGCAAATCGAATCTTTGGCGCGGATCAGCGTTGCCACCCGCCCAGGCGCTTCAGGCGTGCCGCGGTGATCATGGGAGCCCTGCCAAAATCGCCGCTCCCAGCCGTGTATATACGCCGGGCGGCGCTCCAGGTAGGCAAAGTCAGCCTTCCAAATCAGTGAGCCGTAGCCGAATAGCCATATCGCCGCATGGCCTTCGAAGAAGTTTCTTTGCTGGTTAAGTGCAGTGGTATCAAGCATCGGTATCAGGCAGCGTTTTTAAGGCACATTTTTCAAGTAACATGGGGGCCAACGACGGTGTAAAACCACCATCTTAACATGTCACGGTTGATCACCCACACGATTGCCAAGACCACGACTGGAGGCAGCCATGCGCGCGATTTTTCTGGTGGATAACGGCTCGCTACGAGCGCAGGCAACGCTGAATTTACGCCGCGTGGCGGCTTCGCTTAGCGGGCTTGTAGGCGAAACCGTGCAGGCGGCCTCGTTGCTGCACTCCAATAAGATTCCTGCGGATGAGGTGGGAGGTATTCCCGCCACTACCCTTGGCCCCGCCGCTGAACGCTGTGCCGAACAGGGGGCAACGGAGATTATCGTGCTACCGTTCTTTTTTGGCCCCAGCAAAGCGCTGACGGGTTATCTGCCCGAGCGCATGGCCACGCTGCAGGAGCGCTTTCCCCACGTTAAGGTGCGGGTAGCCCAGCCCTTAGTGGATGAGTTCGGCGATAACGACCTGCGTTTAGCCCATCTGCTGGCCGATAACGTGCGCGACAAGCTTCGCCCAGGTACTAAACCGCATGTGGCGCTGGTGGATCACGGCAGCCCGATTCCTGAGGTTACCGCCGTACGCAACCGCCTGGCGGGGCAGCTTAGCGTGCTGCTAGCCGATGACGTAGCGTGTGTTGCCGCTGCCTCCATGGAGCGGCGCGAGGGCGATGAGTACCGCTTTAATGAGCCACTGCTGGAAAACTTGCTGGCGCTACCCGAGTTTAAGATAGGCTCGGTGATCCTGGCGATGCTGTTTCTTTCGCCGGGGCGCCACGCCGGGGAGGGCGGCGATATTGCCGAGATTTGTGCAGCGGCTGAACAGCAGTATCCAGGGCTTTTCGTTACCACGACGAAGCTGGTGGGGGAGCATCAAGGGATCGTTGATATATTGCACTCGCGGCTGCGCCAAGCGCTTGATGATGAACGCTTTCTACTCGATATCCCGGCAATCGCCTGACGCCACTAGGGTTTGATGGGTGAATACACGCCTAATAGCGCGTAGAATCGCGAGCCTTTCTATTCGTTGTAAGCTGTCGTCGTTACTGACAATGCGCTAACCAGGGCTCCTTTTGTGATCGCTACCGCCAATATCACCATGCAGTTTGGGGCCAAGCCCCTGTTTGAAAATGTCTCCGTTAAATTCAATAACGGCAACCGTTACGGCCTGATTGGCGCGAACGGCTGCGGCAAATCCACCTTTATGAAAATTCTCGGTGGCGATTTGGAGCCCACTTCCGGCCAGGTGATGCTGGATAGCAGTACACGGCTGGGTAAGCTGCGTCAGGATCAGTTTGCGTTTGAAAACGAGCGGGTGATCGATACCGTGATCATGGGCAATGTAGAGCTCTGGTCGGTCGCCGCTGAGCGTGAACGCATTTACTCCCTGGCAGAGATGAGCGAAGAGGACGGCATGGCCGTCGCTGACCTGGAAGTGCGCTTCGCCGAGCTGGACGGCTACACCGCCGAGCCCCGCGCAGGCGAACTGCTGCTAGGCCTGGGCATTCCCATTGAGCAACACACGGGCCCGATGAGCGAAGTCTCTCCCGGCTGGAAGCTGCGCGTGCTGCTCGCCCAGGCGCTATTCGCTGACCCGGATGTACTGTTGCTGGATGAGCCGACCAACCACCTGGATATCAACACCATCCGCTGGCTGGAAGATATTCTTAAAGCGCGCAGCAGCACCATGATCATCATCTCCCACGACCGACACTTCCTGAACAGCGTTTGTACCCATATGGCGGATCTGGATTACGGTGAAATCACCCTGTTCCCGGGTAACTACGATGATTACATGACCGCCGCCACCGCTGTTCGCGAGCGTCAGCACTCGGATAACGCCAAGAAAAAGGCCCAGATTGCCGAGCTGCAGCAGTTCGTGAGCCGCTTCTCCGCTAACGCCTCGAAAGCTAAGCAGGCTACGTCTAGAGCGCGTCAAATCGATAAAATCAAACTGGAAGATATCAAGCCTTCCAGCCGCGTAAGCCCCTTTATCCGCTTTGATCAGGCGAAGAAAATCCACCGTAATGCCGTCAACGTGGACGGCATTACCAAGAGCTATGAGGGCGACAAGCCGCTGTTCGAGCGTCTTTCCATGACCGTGGAAGCCGGTGAGCGCATTGCTATTATCGGCCCCAACGGCATCGGCAAAACCACGCTGCTGAAAACCCTGGCGGGCGAGTTACACCCCGACGCGGGCGAAGTGAAGTGGACCGAAGCCGCTGAAGTGGGGGTTTTTGCTCAGGATCACAGCGACGACTTTGCCGTCGATGCCACGTTGTTTGAGTGGATGTCAGCATGGACTCAAGGTGGCGAGCAGGTGGTTCGCGGTGCTCTGGGGCGGATGCTGTTTTCCAGCGACGATATTGGAAAATCGGTGAAGGTCATTTCCGGTGGCGAGCAGGGGCGTATGCTGTTTGGTAAGTTAATCCTTACTCAGCCCAATGTAATGCTGATGGATGAGCCGACTAACCACCTGGATATGGAGTCTATCGAGGCGTTGAACCTGGCCCTGGAGAACTACCCCGGCACGCTGATGTTTGTGAGCCACGACCGCGAGTTCGTCTCGTCACTGGCCACGCGCATTATTGATATGCAGCCGGAAGGCATTGTCGATTTCAGCGGCAGCTACGATGACTACCTACGCAGCCAGGGAGTCGTGTGACGTTGTTTTTGTCAGCATAGCTCTGTAAATCTATTCGCCGATAATTTGCTCAAAGGTGCTGTCGGTGGCGAGTTCGCGCTCGTCATTGAGCATTTTGCCGCTAAACACCGTCTGCATCTCTTTGGCGAGTTCTACGTAGACATGCATTTGTTGATTACGTCGCTTACGTAGCGGTGGTTTCACTAATAAGCTAATACCCTTGATGGGCTCATGGGTTTCCCCGCGCAGCAGGTCAGGCATTTCCCCGGGTGGAAAGGCGTTGGCAATAGTGACTGGGTTGGAAGGCTGTTGGCCGTCGATTAAAAATATCTTCTTGAGCGCGTCGTAGTGAGCGTCTTTCTCCCGTAGCCACTGGGTAAGGCGCTCGTCTGAATCTTCACTGGGTTGATCAAAGATTATAAAAAGCGAATGCTGCTTCACTTTTTTAGTTTGCTTTGAGGGTGCAGGGGTGTCAGGTTCTTGAGCTTTTTCAGAGTTGTCTGCTTGTACCGGACGAGGCGCAGCGGCTTTCGCTTTCGCTGCGCGCCGTCGGCGGCGCCAGGGCACAATGACATATATAAATATCGCTGTTGCCATTGCGCCTAATACCAGCGATGCGAAGGCGAGTACTATTATAGTAGTGGTGCGATCCATACTCTCAGAATCCTTTTTTTAATCAGCGCTCAGGCTTTATTTAGCCGACGACAGTTTGTTTACGCCCAAAGAACAGCCACGACCACGCGGCATTGACCATAAGCTGCAGCGCGTAAGCCGCTAAGCTTGCTGAGCGCCATACTGAGTCATCCGCCATATAAATACGCCAAGCGACGATAGCCATCAACAAATACAGTATGCCCCAAGCGAAGGGGAAAGCGATATTCGGTGGTGTCCAGCTTGGCTTACTTAGTTCGCGGAACCAACCATCAGGCCGAAAGCGCGCACCCAGTCGTGGCGGCAAGGCCGACGAGCAGTAGAGACACCAGCAGCGCTAATAGCGAAGCAAGCATTCATTACCTGTATGTTCAAACGAAAGAATCAATAGCCTAGCAGCGTTTATCCAAGAGGCTCAACACAAAGTAATCACGAGCCGTAATGAGTCAATTGTATTGCCTGAGTTTACCGTGTTCGCGCAAGGCAGTATTGTTTTGTCAAACAACCTAATGAAGCGCTACTCATGAAATACTGCTCAACAACCGATGATATCGATAGTACCTTTCTGGCAAGTGCGGGAAGTGCAGCTTGGCATCGGCATATGGCGAGCTTGGTACGCTCATCGGGACAGCGCGATTTCCCCGTTCGTCTGGAGCAAGTGCTGCGCGCGCTAACCGGTTTCGATACGATTCTGATCAATACCTACAAAGGGCGTCATAGACCACTACTGATTCACGACGATTACCCGTCAGAAAATCGCCCTCAAGCGATAGATCGCTACCTCAGCGGTGCGTATTTATTGGATCCTTTTTTTACCGCCATGAGTGGTGGCCTGGATAGCGGTGTGCACCGGTTGCGGGAGCTAGCCCCTGATCGTTTTGAATCCAGTGATTACTATGCTCACTATTATCGTGCGTTAGGATTAGCGGATGAGGTTGGCCTCTTCGCACGTGTGGGGGATGATGTCTTGATGGTGGTATCGCTGGGCTTTCAGGCAGAGGCTCCCTTGAAACGACGTGCGTTGCAGGTGTTGAAGAATGTAGTGCCGATGATCGAAACCTTGTTGATGGAGTTCTGGAAGTGGCAGGGCGTCCTCTTCCAGCCGACATTGGAAAAGGACGCCCCGGTGGAAGCTGCCTTCGTAAGCTTTGGCCGAGAGGTTTTAACGGCACGTGAACAGGAAATCGTTCGTCTGTTGCTCGCGGGGCACTCCACCAAATCGGCGGCCCGGGAACTGGATATCAGCGATGGCACTGTGAAGGTACACCGCAAGCATATTTACCAGCGTCTGGATGTCTCCAGTCAATCGCAGTTGTTCCAGCTATTTCTTGAACACGTGGCTCTCATTTCCCGGCAGTTGAGAGGTTAAGGTGCTAGGTTTGTAGCGCCATCCAGATGGTTTTGATCTCGGTATACTCGTCAAGCGAGTGAAGCGATTTATCCCGTCCATTACCGGATTGCTTAACCCCACCGAACGGCACTGTCATGTCCGGGCCTGCCCAGTTGTTAACGTAGACTTGCCCGGAGTGCAGCTTGCGTGAGACGCGCATAATACGATCAATGTCCTGGCTCCAGACGGCGGCAGCCAAGCCGTAGTCGCTGTCGTTGGCAAGTGCCAAGGCCTCTTCTTCGGTATCGAAGCCAAACACCGACAGCACCGGCCCGAAGATCTCTTCGCGACCTATGGTCATGGCTGGGGTGACATCGTCAAACACGGTAGGGGGAATAAAGAGTCCAGGGCCATCTAACGGCTGCCCGCCCGAGCGTAGCGTGGCGCCCTCTTCCTGCCCCTGACGGATATAATCAAGCACTCGTTGGTATTGAGTGTCATCCACCATCGCCCCCATAAAGCTTTGCGGGTCGAGTGGATCGCCTGGTTGCATGGCAGCCGCAGCGTCCACCACTTTCTCGACGAAAGCGTGGCGAATGCTGTTTTCCACCAATAGCCGCGAGCCAGCGATACAGACTTCACCTTGGTTATGAAAAATCGCCGCGGCCGCGTGCTGAGCTGCGGCGTCTAGATTTTTGCAGTCGGCAAAGATGATGTTGGGGCTTTTGCCACCGCACTCCAGATAAACGCGTTTCAAATTGGATTGGCCTGCGTACTGCATGAGCTGTTTGCCCACGGGAGTGGAACCGGTAAAGGCGAGGCAGTCGACCTGCATCGACAGGGCCAGCGCTTTACCCACGGTATGGCCATAGCCGGGGAGCACTTGAAACACCCCAGCGGGTAGGCCTGCTTGTTGGCTTAGCTGGGCAAGGCATAGCGCCGATAGCGGCGACTTTTCTGACGGTTTGAGAATAACGCTGTTACCTGCCGCCAATGCCGGTGCAATCTTCCAGGCGGTCATCATCAATGGGAAGTTCCAGGGTACGATGGAGACCACCACCCCGAGTGGCTCGCGCACAATCAAGCCGAGGTGATGTTCTCCCGTCGGCGCCACCTCGCCATAAAGCTTATCGATACTTTCGGCGGTATAACGCAGGCAGCCGATGGCACCGTCAATATCCCCCAGCGCACTGGTAATCGGTTTCCCCATATCCAGAGTGTCTAGCAGGGCAAGCTCGTGTCTATGGGCCTGCATTAACGCCGCCAGGTCAAGCAGCGTGGCTTTGCGCTGACCTGGGGCGAGTCGCGACCACTCTCCCCGATCAAAGGCCTGCCGAGCTGCGCGGGTAGCGAGCTCGGCATCAGCGTCATCACAGCTGGCGACCTCAGCCAACACTTCGCCGGTGGCTGGGTTCACCGTGGATAGTGTGGCTCCACGCTGTGCATCGACAAAGGTGTCGTTGATATAGGCACGGGTTTCAAAGGAGAGTTTTTTCGCCAGTGCTTGCCACTCGGCTAGGTTCGTGGGGGAAGTTGTGCTCATTGGGTAGCCTCAAGGTAGTTAGCGTTATGCAGTAGCGCGTCGCACAGCACCTGGGTGCCAAGTGCACACTGCTCTGGTGTTGAGTACTCGGCTTCGTTATGGCTGATGCCATCGCGGCAGGGAATAAAGATCATCGCGGTGGGCGCCACCCGTGATACATACACCGCATCATGGCCCGCCCCACTGAGCATACGGCGGTAAGCAATGCCGCGTGCCTTTGTGGCCTGCTCGATGGACGCAATGCACTGCTCGTTGAAGGCCACTACTGGGGAGTTCCAGAGGCGTTGCGGCGTTACTTTGACACCAAAGGCCTCTACCAAGGCCTCTAGCTCGCTATAGAAGCGAGCCTCCAGCGCGTCTAGCTGATCATCGTGCACATGACGGAGGTCGACAGTCATGGTGACCTGGGCGGGAATCACGTTGCGAGAAGGCGTATCGATCTCCAGGCAGCCAAAGGTCACCTTGCTGTCACCGCTGGTGTCGGTGGCGGCGATGGCGTATAGCCGATCAATGAGCCGGGCGGCAGCGGCCAGGGCGTCGTGACGATATGCCATGGGGGTGGTGCCCGCATGGGCAGCGTTGCCTTCAATCGTCAGGTCAAACCAGCGCATCCCTTGCACCCCAGTGACTACACCGATATCTAAGCCCTCCTCTTCAAGTACCGGCCCCTGTTCGATATGCAGTTCCAGAAAACTGGCTAACCGAGGCTCGCCAATAGGCAGGCTTCCCTTTATGCCTGTCTCCTCAAGGGCCTGTCCAAAACTAATCCCTTGTTCGTCCTGGCGAGCTAGGGTCTTCTCCACAGTAAACACCCCCGCATAGGTGCCGGAAGCCATCATCGCGGGGGCAAAACGGCTGCCTTCCTCGTTCGTCCAAACGATCAGCTCAAGGGGGCGCTCGGTAACGATTTGCTGGTCGTGCAGGGTGCGAAACACTTCCAGACCCGCGAGAACCCCCAGCACGCCGTCGAAACGACCGCCTTTGGGCTGTGTATCCAGGTGGCTGCCGACAGCGGCGGGCTCCAGGTCGTCACGTGCACCGGGTCGGCGGAAAAAAAGGTTCCCCACGGCATCACTGCGAACATGGCAGCCAATATCGGCGCACCACTCGATCAACTGCTGCCGACCGGCGGTATCTTCGGGTGTCAATGCCAAGCGGTTGCTGCCGCCATTGGGGGTAGCGCCGATCTCTGCCATGGCCATTAAACTTGACCACAATCGCTGGCCATCAATGGACACTTGCATGGCGTGTCTCCTGTTGTGTTTGTTGGGTTAAGGAGATCCACCATAGGAGGCCTTTCGCGCAGCCGATATACCCCAATGGGGATATATTCCCGACACTGTTTTCCCCGCTAGCCTGTGAAGTCACCTCAACAACGGCTTCCTAATAAGCGAGGGTATGACGATGACTCAACAGCAGGCGAAAGGCTCTTACGACGCGCAAGACCTTTGGCAAAAAGATAAAAATCACTTTATCCATCCCTTTACCGACTTCAGTGTGTTCCACGAAAATGGCTGTGACTTAATTACCGACAGTGATGGTATCTATGTCGAAGATGCACACGGCAACCGCTTTATCGATGGGATTGCCGGCCTGTGGTGTGTCAATGTGGGCCACGGCCGTGCCGAAATTGGCCAGGCGATGGCCGAGCAAGCCACACGCATGGCCTACTTTTCCACTTTTAACAATCTCTCCAATGCCCCGGCCACCGAGCTGGCGGCCAAGCTCGCAGAGCTTGCGCCTGCCCACTTGAACCATGTGTTTTATAGCTGCGGCGGGTCAACGGCAAACGATGCCACCATCCGGCTTGTGCATTACTACTTCAATCGCTTGGGCAAGCCTTCGAAAAAGCGGATATTGTCGCGCACCAACGCCTACCACGGCACCACCTACATGGCGGCGAGCCTGACCGGTATCGCCAGCAATAACTGGCAGTTCGATACGCTTGATCTGGTGACCCATCTGAGCGAAGCCAACTGCTATCGCCGTCCAGAGGGGATGAGTGAGGCCGAGTATTGTGATCACTTGGCCGACGAACTCGAACAAACCATTGACCGGCTAGGAGCGGATAACATAGCGGCCTTTATTGCTGAGCCCATCATGGGCGCGGGGGGCGTGTTGATGGCACCACAGGGCTACCATTCCCGCGTGCAGGCCATATGCCGTGCCAACGATATTCTGTTTATTGCTGATGAAGTGGTGACGGGCTTTGGACGTTTAGGGCACTTCTTTGCCTCAGAAGCCGTGTTTGAAACCCAGCCTGATATTATCAATGTGGCGAAAGGGCTTTCGTCTGGGTATGCCCCATTAGGTGCAACGCTGATATCTGACGCCCTGTATGCGGTGCTAAGTACTCCTCAAGGCCCCGGCGGAGTATTGAGCACCGGCTTCACCTATTCTGGGCATCCCGTGAGCTGTGCTGCAGCGCTTAAAAATATCGAAATCATTGAGCGCGAAGGCATTTGTGAGAATGTTCGCGAAGTTGGCCCCTATCTTGAATCCAAGCTCAAAACGCTCGCCTCTCATGAAACGGTAGGTGATATACGTGGCAGTCATTTCATGATGGCGATTGAAAATGTGGCTAATAAAACAACCAAAGAATTACTCCCCGTTGACGCGCGCGTAGGTGACCGCGTGGCCGCTGAAGCACAGAAACGTGGTTTGATTATTCGGCCGGTTGGTCATCTCAATATCATCTCGCCGCCCCTGATCTGGACGCGTCAAGTAGTCGACGACGTCGTTGCTATTCTCGACGAAGCGTTTGCCGCCACCACGCGCTCACTTAAAGCGGATGGTTACCTATAAACACTGCTATTCGGGACGGGCGTTAGCGCCCGTCTTCAGTAGTGACCTACGACAACGATAAAGGGGAATAACCAATGGAAGAGTATGGAGTTTTAAGCCTTATACCCACGTTAGTGGTTTTAGTCATGGCGATTATTACCAAGCGCACGATTGAGTCCCTTCTGGCAGGAGCGCTGGTAGGCTTATTAATGTTTCAACCCCTCAATGTCATTACCCAAGGGTCGGATATACTGCTATCGGTATTGGGTAATGACACGGTGACGTGGATTATTCTGGTGTGCGGGCTATTTGGTAGCTTGATTGCCTTGCTGGTAAAAACCGGAGGGGTGTTAAGCTTTGGTGATGCCGTTACCCGACGCATCCATACCCGCCGACAAAGCTTGTTAGCTACCTGGGGGCTGGGACTAATAATTTTTGTCGATGACTATCTCAATGCGCTGACCATTAGCGCTTCCATGAAGAAAATCACTGATCGCTTTAACATATCCCGTGAGAAGTTGGCCTATATCGTTGACTCCACTGCAGCGCCGATCTGTATTCTCGTACCGTTTTCCACCTGGGCTGTGTTCTTTGCAGGTTTGCTGGAAGAGAACAATGTCGCTGGTAACGGCATGGAGCTGTACATCCAAGCCATACCGTTTATGTTTTACGCCTGGATAGCGGCGGCGCTGGTGCCCCTGGTGGCACTGGGCATTATCCCCAACCTTGGCCCGATGCGAGCAGCGGAGGCCCGCGCTGAAGCTGGCCAGCCGCAACCAGATGGCGCTGACGACAGCGCGCTGGAAATAGAAGATACAGGCAAAAAACGCCCTCATCTGCTCAATTTTCTGCTTCCCATTGCGACGCTGATTTTCTTCACTTGGTATTTTGAGATTGATGTGTTGCGCGGCGTGATTGTGGCGCTTGCAGTGACGCTAGTGCTTATCGCGGTGCAACGGCTATTAAGCTTTAACGATACGTTTGATACCGCGCTAGATGGTTTCAAAGCCATGATTATGCCACTCGGCACTCTGGTGGCTGGGTTTGTGCTTAAGGAGGTCAATGACCTGCTTGGCTTAACCAACTATGTGATCGAGAGCGTTCAGCCTTTAATGACCGCGGGTATGCTACCGTCGGTTGTCTTCGTCACCATGGCCTTTCTCGCTTTTGCGACCGCCTCCTTCTGGGGACTGTTTGCCGTGGCGATGCCTATCGTATTACCGCTTGCCAGTAGTATGGATGCGCATATGCCGCTCGTGGTGGGGGCTTTAATCTCCGCCAGTGCCTTTGGCAGCCACGCCTGCTTTTACGGTGATTCTACCGTTCTTTCTGCCCAAGGGGCGGGGTGTACGCCAATGGCCCATGCGTTAACGCAACTTCCCTATGTCTTAATAGCCGCTGCCGTGGCAACGGGCTTCTTTATAGTGGTGGGGAATATATGAAACACGCGCCGACCTTTCCTACAACGGCCACCGAACCTCTGGCGCGTGAGCTAACACCCAAAGCATTGGGCTTTTCAATGCCGGCGGAGTTTGCGCCTCATGCAGCCTGCTGGATGCTGTGGCCACAGCGCCCAGATACATGGCGCTACGGTGCGAAGCCCGCTCAGCAAGCCTTTGTGGATGTGGCTGTGGCGATTGCTGAGAGCGAGACGGTCTTCGTGGGTGTCAACGATGAGCAGTATGAAAATGCCCGTAATCAGTTGCCTGCGCATATTCGGGTGGTTGAGTTGTCCAGCAATGATGCTTGGATGCGCGATGTTGGCCCCACCTTCATTACCCATCCCGATGGGCGACTCGCCATGGTGGACTGGGAGTTCAATGCCTGGGGCGGGTTGAAGGAGGGGCTCTACTTCCCATGGGACAAAGACAAGCGGGTTCGTTGTAAAATCAGTGAGATGCTGGGTATTCAACGATTCGAGGCCCCGCTCGTATTAGAAGGAGGAGCCATTCATGTGGATGGTGAAGGTACGCTCATCACCACGGAAGAGTGCTTGCTGAATCCTAATCGTAATCCGGAGATGAGCCGCGCCACGATCGAACACTGGCTGCAGGAGTATTTAGGTGTCAGTCACATCATCTGGTTACCGCGTGGCTGTTATCTCGACGAGACCGATGGCCACGTTGACAACCTGTGCTGCTTTATTGCGCCAGGCCATGTTGCGCTAACGTGGTGTGAGGATGAGCAAGATCCCCAGGGCGCTATTTGCCGGGAAGCCTTGCGTGTGCTGGAAAACGCCACGGATGCTCAAGGCAGGCGGCTCACTATTCATAAACTGCCCCAGCCAGGCCCGCTCCATATTGCCGACGATGAAGCCAGTGGGATTGATCGCCTGAACAGCTCGCATCCCCGCTTACCTGGGGATCGCATGGCAGGCTCTTACGTCAACTTTTATATAAGTAACTCGGTCATTGTAATGCCCTTGCTGGATTCTCGTTACGATGAACAGGCCAAAGGCATTCTATCCCGGTTATTTCCCACGAAGAGGGTGATCGGCGTTACGGCAAGGGAAATACTGCTTGGTGGTGGGAACATTCACTGCATCACTCAGCAGCAACCACTCGTATAGCGTTTCGCAGGAAAACGCCCTGTTCAGTCACAAGCTGAACAGGGCGCGGGGGAAAGCTACATTTGGCTGTTACTGGATGCGGTCATAGCCGTTATCCATAAACGGATAATCGGTGTAGCCTTTCTCGTCGCCGCCGTAAAAGGTTTCGTGGTTGGGCTCGGTAAGCGGAGCGTCAACCCGGAAGCGCTCCGGCAAGTCGGGGTTGGCAATATAGGGGCGGCCAAAGGCCACGGCGTCGGCAGTGTTGTCGCCGATACGCGCTTCTGCATGCTCTGCATCGTAATTGCCGCAGTAGATCAGGCTGCCACTAAAGCGCTCACGCATCTGCTCACGGAAACCGGCAGGGAAGGTGATATCGCCACCGGCCCAGTTGGGTTCGTTCAGGTGCAGGTAGGCAAGGCCACGCTTGGAAAGCTGTTCGGCCATGTAGAACGCCATCGCTTCAGGTTCGTCGTCGGTCAAGCCAAACAGTTCGATAAACGGCGTCATGCGGATGCCCACTCGATCAGCGCCATAGACATCAATCACTGCATCGACCACTTCCAGCGGGAAGCGCGCACGATTTTCCAGCGAACCGCCGTACTGGTCGGTACGCTGATTGGTGCCGGTCGCCAGGAACTGGTTAAGCAGATAAGCGTTCGCCGCGTGTACTTCGACCATATCGAAACCAGCGCGCTTGGCGCGTTCGGCCGCTTGGCGATAGTCGGCAACAATGCCTGGGATCTCGTCGGTTTCCAGCGCACGTGGCGTGCTGGTGGGGTGCTGACCCGCGGTGCCATCTTCAAACTCTACGAAACACTGGGCGCCTTCGCCTTTCAAGGCACTCGGTGCTACCGGCTGTTGGCCGTCAGGTTGAACCATTTCGTGAGAAACTCGCCCAACGTGCCACAGTTGCAGAGCAATACGGCCACCTTTGGCGTGTACTGCGTCAACAACGCCTTTCCAGCCTGTTTCCTGCTCATCCGTCCAAATACCGGGTGTATACACGTAGCCACGGGCAGTGGGAGATATGTTGGTGGCTTCGCTGATGATCAGTCCCGCTCCTGCGCGCTGGCCATAGTAAGCTTCCTGAATTTCACCCGGTACGCTATCGGGTGTACGCGCGCGTGTCAGTGGCGCCATAACAACCCGGTTAGGAATCGATAGGCTACCCAGTTGGAGGGGAGTAAACAGTGTTTCGAAAGCCATCAATTAAGCTCCTTTTGAATGCTTCGATGAAATAGTACGCACAAGAATAGACCAGTTTACTAGTTAGTGCCAGCCAGATATTTTTAAACGTATTTATGCGCTAGATAACCTTTTATGTGGCATCCAAACTCGCGATCTCTCTGGTACTCTTGCTGCTTATTACCAAGGATGTTGTTGATAGCATGTTAAAAAACGCCCCTCAGCGCCGCCCTTATCAGGTGGCGGAAACCATTAAATGCTGGATCGTGGACAGGCACCTAAAGCCGGGTGACCGGCTACCTAGCGAGTCGGAACTGATGGAGACCCTGCAGGTGTCGAAAGGGACAGTGCGCGAGAGTACGCGAGTACTGGAAGCCCAGGGGTTGGTCGAAACTCGCACAGGGCCCGGAGGCGGCGCTTTTGTGCGTGAGATGAGCGAGGCCAAAGCGGTATCGCTATTAAGTAATTACCTGTTTTTCAAAGAGATATCAATCAAGGATATCTACCAGATACGCTTGGCGTTAGAGCCTGAACTAGCCGCTTCGTTAGCCGGTAAAGTGGCTGCCAGTGATATGGTGCGTTTACGTGAAAGCCTGCATAGTTACGCAGACCCTGCGGACGATAGTGAGACTGAGCGTCAGCAACATCTTGATTCGCTGCATTTCCACCTAATGCTCGCTGAACTGGCCGGTGGCAATCAACTGCTGACATTTATTATCCGCTTCACCATACAGGTGCTCTCAGATCTGACGATTTATCACCGTCTCTATGAGCCAGTTACCCACGATTTAGGGCAGACTGGCTGTCGTTATCATGCAGAAATTTTGGATGCCATTGAGCTTGGCGATGCCGAAAGCGCCTATAACATCATGCGCGAGCATATGCTTGATGCCCAACAAGTGATGAATCAGCAGGAGGCTCAGGTGCGCCGAGGCTTTTTACCTGAGCCACTAGCGTAACGGGCTGAGGGCGGAAAACGCTATGGACGTGGCAGCTGCTGTAAAAATGCCATGATCACTCGCGTCGCGACTTCGCCGTCTTCGGCGGTAATAGCTTCGTCTGGGTGGTGGCTAAGCCCATCTTTACAGCGTACAAACAGCATGCCGATATCGGTTAATGCCTGCATCGCTAAGCCATCATGCCCAGCGCCGCTAAACATTCGCTCTGCCGGTTGGCCAACCTGGGTGCACGCCTGTTCGAGGGCGGTCATCATCCAGTCTGCACAGGCCACCGCATCGGCGCTGTAAGTGTTTTCAATATTAATGGTTAATCCGCGGCGAGTGGCGACTTCCGTTAAGGCGGCTGTTACGACGTCTCGCCCTTGCTGGCGAATGCTCGCTTTGGGTGAGCGCAGCTCTATCGTGAACGTTACCTGAGCAGGTATAACGTTGACCGCATTGGGGTGGACATCGAGCCTGCCCACCACGCCGACCAACTCATCGGTATTCTGCAGTACGCTATCGATGGCAAGCACCATTTCCGCCGCGCCGACTAGCGCGTCATGACGTATGCCCATCGGTGTAGTGCCTGCGTGTCCGGCCTTGCCGCTTAGCGTGACTTGGTGGCGTTCAATGCCTGTTAAAGCCGTAACGATCCCCACGGCATGATCGCGCTGTTCCAGGATTGGCCCTTGTTCAATATGTACTTCTAAAAATCCCAAGGTGTTGGCAGGGTCGCGGGCGGTAGCGGGGATATCCTCAGGTGTGCAACCGAAGGCTATTAATGCCTCTCGCAGAGAGATTCCCTCGGCATCCTGGGCTTCCAGTTGGTCAGGTGTCACGCTCCCGGCCAGCGCTTTACTGCCGACCAGCGTGGTAGGGAAGCGAACGCCCTCTTCGTCGCCAAACGCGACCACTTCTATCCCGAATGGCAGCGTCACGCCTTCGCGTTTAAGTGCCTCCAAGGCCAATAGCGGTAGGGCCACGCCCAGCATGCCGTCGTATTTGCCGCCTTCTATCACTGAATCTTGATGAGATCCCATAATGAAGGTTTTCTCACCCGCTTGAGCCTTGGGGCAGCGACCCACAAGATTGCCTGCGGCATCCAGTTGGGGAGTAAGCCCCGCGTGTTCCATCCAGCGACTGATTAACGGCAGTACCTGACGATGCGCCTGGGAGCAGAACAGTCGCGTGACACCGGGGCCTGGCTCAGAGTATTGGGCAGCTTCGTCCAGGCGTTCAATCAATGCCGTTCCCAGTTCGCCTTGGTTAAAAGCAGTGTGAGCAACCGTGTTGATCATAAACTCTCCAATAGGTGCTGGCAGAGGGGCCAGCAAAAGAGTAGAAATGCTTTTAGCGCAGCGGCAGTTGACGCCAAAAGGCTTGAAAGTTCTCGGCCATAAACTCATCGACTAACGCCCGCAATGCGCCGACGACGTCCTCCGACCAGTCGATGCGCAAATCGATAGGCGCTTGATGAAAAGATTCGATACGCAGCGCGGCCGAGCGCGCACCGCGCTTATCGCCACCCGCTGATAGAGCAGCATCAAGAGCATCAATCAGATGCGTAAGCAGATGTTGGTCGTGATGAATAGGGAAGCGGGGCGACTCGTCGCGCTGAATGGCAGCGCTGCTATTAGTGGCGCTAAGGCGTAAAAATTGCTCTGCAAAAATCCTCACGACCTCGGTGCTCTGCAGCATATTCCCAGCGGCAGCGACGCTAGGGAAGCAGGTTTCAGCCACTTCAGGCATATTCTCTGCACCTGAATGTACTGATGTGCGGCCCTGAGAATCCATCACCAAGCATTGGCGGAACCCTGAGTCGCTGTCCTCGCTAACGGCGGCTCTAAGCGCCTGCCGGGCGCTGGCGCCCGCGGCAAGTGCTTCGTATATCCGAGCTGGGTACCACGGGTTGGTAAAGCGCCCTTGGGTGGCGCATGCCCCAATGCCTCGCCAACAGTGATGTACATAGCCTCCCACCGCCACTCCGCCTGTAGCGGTGATGGTAGCGACGGTGCCCGTGTCAGGATTGCAATGAACAAGTGAAAGCGTCATCGCGGTTTCCTATGTTGTTCAGTAACCCACGAGATGGCCAATCACCAACCCTACCCAGGCTAATACATACACCAACGCCATAAAGGGCATAATCGCCTTCAACCACTGGGCGTATGAGACGCGCCCCAACGCCAGCATGGCGAGTGTGCCGCCAGACGTGGGAACAATCAGGTTCGTTAAGCCGTCACCGACTTGGAATGCAGTGATCATCAGTTGACGGCTCATACCCACAAGATCCGCCACTGGAATCAGAATGGGCATTGTCACCAGTGCCTGACCAGAACCGGAAGGGATAAAGAGGTTGATAATACCCTGCACCACACTGGCCATAATCGCGGAAAATATTGACGGAATGCCGTCGATCATAGCGCTCAGCGAGTTAACGATGGTGTCAATAATCACTGCTTGCTCAAGGATGACCTGAATAGAGGCTGCCACCCCGATCACCAGCGCGCCTGCGGTCACGCTGGCTGCGCCCTCCATCATCTGTTTAACAATGCCGTTCGCCGATAGGCCGTTTAAGGCGCCAATGATGATCGCCAGCAGCAGGAACGTGCCTGCAATTTCATTGATATACCAACCGCGAGTGAACACGCCAATGAGCATAGCGACTAGTCCACCCACAAACACGACCATCGTAAGAATGTTGCGTTTGGTGAGAGAGTATTCGCTAAGCGGCTTGCTCAGTGCTTCCGCGTTATCCGGCTCTTCAAACTCCATTTTGACGACGCGTTTGCAGATATACAGCGAGAGCAGTGCAAGTGACGAAAGCACCAGCAACGTACGTAGCCAAGCGCCAGAGAAGGTCGGCAGTTCCGCGATCCCTTGAGCAACCCCCACGGTATAGGGATTGATGGGCGAGAGCGCAAAACCAATCCCAATACCACCAACGGCCATAGCGGTACCCACCAAACTGGAGCAGCCAATGGCGCTGGCGATGAGAACCGCAATGGGGACTAATGCAATGTTGTTTTCAAACCCGACGGCGACACCAAAAAAGCCGTAGATAAAGGTACCGACGACAATAATCACGTTACGCCGCTCAACGCCAACACGATTAACCGCTACGCCGATCGCGTTCTCTAACGCGCCGGTCTTTTGCAGAATATGAAACAGACCACCGGCGATAAAGACGATAAATAAATACTGCGAGGCGGAGATAAGCCCTTCAGGAATCGCCACAAAAATATTGAAGAGTGGGATGTTGGCAACGTCTTCCAAGTAGGCAAAAGAGCCCGGCACCACCACCGTTCGGCCATCTTGGGTAACACGTTCAAACTCACCAGCGGGGATAATGAAGGTCAGAAAATAGGTAGCAACCAGAATAATAAAGATTAGCACCATGGGGTCGGGAACCGCCTGATACCACTTTTTACGCGAGCCAGAGGCTGCCGCGGTTTGTTGTTCAGCCATGAGGATACCCTGTCTTGTGATGTGTCTCAGCGTTGACGCTCGTTGGCGCCTCACCTTGAATTTATCATGATAAATAGCAGGGTCAAGCAAGGCTGAATTTTCAAACGCCAGGAACGCGCCGATTAGACCGATTTGGAGGCCTTAATCGCACGCTTGTTTGTGGAAAAGGGAATTAACGTCGTTGCCAAGGCCAGCGCCGTTTGGCAGGAGTGTCGATCTGCTGGAGCGCACTAGAGAGTGGCAACATAATGGCACCCAGTTGGCGATAGCAGATCGCGCTGCTGAGCACCCCTGGGCACTGTTTGAGTAGCAGCTCGCACTGTTGCGAGGCGATATAGAGCTGTTCGGTGACGGCTGGGGCAAACAGCGGCTTGGACTGTTGGCAGCAGCGAGTGAGCTCCCGCGACAGCATGGAAAGCATGCTGGTATCCATCCAGCAGGGCAGCGGGTCTTCCAGGCGGCCGGCAATAGAATGCTGCACCGCTTCAAAAGAAGTGCGCAAAAATATGACCGTTTGGCGAAGTTGCCGCTGCTCGCTAGTCATTCCACTGCTCCCTCACGCTGGTTGCTTCCTGTGGGCATAATGTGGGCATAGACCCGACCATCTACTATTTGAAGTAAAGAGAGTGTTTCTCATTTGCATCTTTATTGACGATAGCGCTACTCCATCGACCTGTCAATGCTATGGCTATAAGGCGCAGTAGCTTATGAGCCCGCCTCAAACAGCTGCCAGTCGTTATTGGTCAGTGGTTTTGCTCCATTTTCAGTCACCACCACGGTGTCGCTTATGCCAACGCCCCACTGGCCGGGCACCCGCAGGCAGAGTGGCAGGTGAAACACCATGTTGGTTTCAAAAGTGCGGGCCTGCCCTTTGGCGATAAAGCCGGTGCCCTCCACCCAGCTAGGCGGAAACTGAGCGCCCACGGCATAGCCAAAGACACCGGAGAAAAAATACTGGTCACGCTGGGGAGCGAGTAGGGCATCAGCCGCCTGGGCCGCGGCATCAAAGGTATTGCCTGGACGCATGGCGTCGCAGAGCGCTTCAAACAGTGAGCGGCAAAGATCCCGAGTGGCGGAGAGAGCCGGGTTTGGAGCACCCGTCACGGCAGTGCGCATCATGGGTGCCGTATAGCGTTGATAGGCGGCGCCGAACTCTAGGAAAACCGGCTCGTTAGGCTGTATGACACGCCGCTTATGATTAACGTGAATCACCCCAATTCGGTGCCCGCTAGTCACAATTGGCTGGAGGCTCATAAACTCGCTGCCGTTTTCAAGCAGCGCTTTGGCGCCCACGGCGGCAATATCGTTATCGGTCATGCCGGGGCGAATACTCTGTATCGCGGTCTCTAACCCGAGAGCGGTGATTCGTGCGCTCTCTTGCAGCATTTCAAGCTCGGCGGGGCTTTTTACGATCCTAATCGCATCGACCACTGTGCCTGCTTCGCTAAAACGCTCACGGCTAATAGTCTGCATCAGCGCATCGATCACTCCAAAACGCAGCCCGCTGCTCCAGCCATCAATACCAATTTTCGAGCAAGGAGAAAGCAGGTCTGCCAACGGTGTGATGATTTCATCCAGGTTTTCCCAGCGGTAGCCGATGATCTCATCAACCCGCGCGGTGACCACTGCCGCACCGGTTTCAATTGAGGCGACTTGCAGCACTAGCCGCGCTTGGGTGCAAACCAAGCAGGCATGCACCGAGACTTCAAAAGTGTGATAGCCGGTGAGGTAATTGATATCGGCGGGGTCGGTAAGCAGTAGCGCGTCTAATCCATGCTCTGCCATACCCTTGCGCACCTTCTCCAGGCGCACCTGGTATTCGGCAGCGGGAAAAGGCAGCTCACTTTGGGCGAGCGTTTCCGCAAGGGCTGTGCGGTAGTGGTGGTAATCCATAGCGACCTCCATTAATAGGTAAGGTCAGTATAGGCACCTGCTTTAAGCTCGCTTTTATCTGCCTCAACGCTAGCGGGTGAGCAGGAAAGTCTCCTGCGAAAAGTAGAAAACGGCGCAACCGGTTAGCTTGAAAGCTCGCCTTCATAAGGGCTGTATATAAGGGGCGGTATATAAACGTGAGGTAACTTTTTCTAGTGTAATGGTCGTGCCTTTTTTATGAGTGAGTGTTGCTATTTTAATAACATTTTTTGAAGGGGAAAAAAGTGTTTTTCCTCTACAGTCCCTTTATATGCTGATGCTTGCGCATTGTTGCAGCGATCTATATGATCAGATTGGTTAAAATAATCAACAAAAGGAAGGTGGTAAATGCAACCTCAAGCTTCTTCTGGTCATGTGGCTTCCTACTATGCGGCATCGTCAAACTCCACATCACACAGGCCCACATTGGAGAGGGATGTGGAGTGTGATGTCTGTGTCGTAGGGGCTGGGTTTACGGGTATCTCAGCAGCGCTGCATTTGGCGGAACGCGGTCACCGAGTGGTGGTGCTGGAAAGTGTGGCGATAGGCTTCGGAGCTTCCGGTCGCAATGGTGGGCAGATCGTTAATAGCTATAGCCGTGATATGGATGTTATCGAAAAACAGAACGGCGCTGAAACCGCCCGAGCGCTGGGGGCTATGGCATTCGAGGGTAACCAAATTATCCGTCAGCGCATTGAAAAGTATCAGATCAACTGCGACCTAAAAGAGGGCAACCTTTTTGCCGCCTGTAATAAGAAACAGTGGGAAGGCTTAAAGGATCAAAAAAGCTTATGGGAACGCTATGGTCATCAGGAGCTTGAGCTGCTGGAAGGCGAAGAGGTCAAGCGAGAGATAGGCAGCGAACGCTATGTGGGCGCCTTGGTGGATCACTCTGGTGGGCATTTGCATCCCCTCAATCTGGTGCTGGGGCAGGCGGCGGCGCTGGAGTCGTTGGGTGGAAAGATTTTTGAACATTCCCCCGTGACAAACGTGGAACACGGCGAACCGGTAATACTGCATACCCCCAAGGGCCGAGTGACCGCTCAGCGGGTGGTCATGGCTGGCAATGCCTATTTGCAAGGGTTGCTACCCAAGCTGGAAAGCAAAGCGATGCCTTGCGGCACCCAGATCATTACCACTGAGCCGCTGTCTGCAGAGTTGGCCGCACGATTACTGCCTAACGATAAAGCGGTCGAGGATTGTAATTACCTCTTGGATTACTATCGCTTAACCGCCGATAACCGTTTGCTGTATGGCGGAGGCGTGAACTATGGCGGGCAAGAGCCCACCAGTATCGAGGCGGCTATTCGGCCAAAAATGCTATCTACCTTCCCAGAGCTTGACGATGTTCGCGTCGATTACGCCTGGAGCGGAAACTTCTTGCTAACACTCAACCGCCTGCCGCAATTTGGCCGCATTAATAGCAACGTTTACTACGCGCAGGGGTATTCTGGCCATGGGGTAACGTGCTCCCATCTGGCTGGCAAGTTAGTGGCAGAAACGATTAGTGGTGAAGAAGCGCGTTTTGAAGCCTTTGCGCAGATTTCCCACCTGCCCATGCCCGGTGGGCGTCTGTTACGTGTGCCGCTTTCCGCGATGGGAGCATGGTTCTACGCCATGCGTGACCGGTTGGCGGTTTAGGGCCTGTTGATCAGTTTGATGATGGTTTGAAAGTGGGCTGGCGGATATGTTCGTCAGCCCGTTTTTATTTGCCGCGGATGCTCACGGATAACACGGAATAAAAAGCTAATAGAAGGGCAGGATAGGAGGGTAAAGCTGGCAAAAATAACAAGAGAGGCGGCGAGCGCCTCTCTCTGTTCTATCAGCGGTCTAACAACTCATACGTGGCGCAGGTACCAGTCGTACTCCATGGCGCTGACTTCACGCATGGTGTCGGCGCGCTCTGCTTGGCGGTTGGCAATGAATACGTTAATGAAGTCTTCGCCAAGTTGTTCAGCGAGTACGCGGCTGTTGCCCAGCAAGTGCAGCGCATGAGCCCAGCTGTTAGTTAACTGAGGTGCAATTTGCTCATAGGCGTTGCCGATGATGGGTTCGGTAGGTGCAATCTGCTGGTTTAGGCCATGGTGGATGGATGCCAGCACGGTGGCCAGTAAAAGGTAGGGATTTACGTCGGCACCCGCTACACGATGCTCTATTCGTCGGGCTTCTTTTGGGCCAGCGGGAACGCGTATTGCCACGGAGCGGTTGTCGTAACCCCAGGTAGGTGCCATGGGCACATAGAGCCCTTCCTGAAAACGGCGGAAAGAATTGAGATTGGGAGCCAACAGTGCCATGGAGTCTGGCATCAGTTCCAACAGCCCTCCTACAGCGTGTTGCAGTGCTGTGCTCTCCAGCGGGTCGTCGCCGTTTTCGGCAAAGACATTATGCCCGTTGCTATCTACCAGACTGACGTGAACATGGGTGCCGCTACCGGCTTCTAGACCGTAAGGCTTGGCCATAAAGGTAGCCTCAAAGCCATGCTTTAAGGCAACGCCCTTGATCAGTCGCTTGAGCAGCACCGAGTGGTCGCAGGCATTTAACGCATCATCCGTATGAATCAGGTTGGCTTCAAACTGACCTGGTGCGCACTCTTTCAATACCGTATCCAACGGCAACCCCTGCGCCTGGGCGGCACACTGCAAGTCATTGATAAATCCAGCGTACTCGTCTAGCTCCAGCATCGAATAAAGCTGGCTTTGAGTAGCCCGCTCGCCGCTGGAAGGGGATTGAGGTGGCTGAATCAAGTTTCCTTCGTCGCGTAAACGATCGACCAGATAAAACTCTAGTTCAAGGGCGACGACGGGGGTTAAGCCACGGTTGGAGAACTGCTCGAGAATACGCCGCAGTATTTGGCGAGGATCGGCAAAAAACGGCGAGCCATCCATTTCCTCCATGGTCATCAATAGCTGGCCATACTGGTTGTTATCCATCCAGGTGACCGGGTTGAGTGTGCCGGGAATGGCGCGACATACGCGGTCACCGTCACCGCTGGAAAGCCCAAGCCCGGTCTCTTCCACGGTGTTGCCATTGATGTCCAACGCAAATACTGAAGCCGGCAGATAAATGCCTTTTTCAAACACTTTGGCGAGGTTGTCGCAAGGAATACGCTTCCCTCGGATGACACCGTTAAGGTCGCTGATCAACAGGTCAATAGTGGTGATGTCTGGGTGCCGGTCGAGAAAGTCCGAAGCTACGTTTTGAGCGTCTGTGTCATTGGCAGAGGACATACGTTGTACCTTATTTTTATGCCGTGTTAGTTGTGTTTCTGCTAACAGTATCCTTGCGGTGTCGATCGTTTCTGTCAATTATTTAATAACAAAAATCGTATAAATATTTATGCTCCGTGATGTATTTATTTATTTATTGTATTTTTATCAGTTGTTTAGCGTATTTTTTGGCAAAAAAGTCATTTTGCGCTTGGAAAATAAAACGAGCCACGCTATGTTGAGGTGAGTGTTGAATAAAACATAACAACCGACAAAGTGTATTGACTATGCAAGCAACGCATTCTTCGCGCCCCCTGGTGGGTGTTATCGCCTGCTGCCGAGAGGTGGAAGGTCATCCAGCTCAGATAGTGACCGATAAATTCCTACAGGCGCTCTACCACTACGACGTCACGCCGGTGATTCTTCCTGTGTTAGCCGCCGATATGTTAACGCCTGATCAGCGTGCCGAGCAGGCCATCGCTCTGTTGGGCAGCCTGGATGGCTTGATGCTAACCGGCAGTTACACCAACGTCGCTCCTAATCGCTATGGTGCCGAGCGCGCCCCAGAGAATACCCGCGATGACGCACGGCGCGATGAAGCGGCGCTTTGCTGGGTGCATGAGGCGTTACGTCAGGCGTTGCCTTTATTTGGCATTTGTCGAGGCTTTCAGGAAATGAACGTCGCCCTGGGGGGCACGCTTCACCAAGCCGTACAAACGCTACCAGGCATGCTCGATCATCGTGAGCCGCCCGCTGATGACATGGCGGGTCATTATGCACCCTCCCATACGGTAAAAATTCGCGCTAATGGTGCCCTGGCGGCGCTCTATCGCGGCGAGCATGCTGAGGTGAATTCACTGCACCAGCAGGGGATTGATCAGCTTGCGTCGGGGCTGGAAGCAGAAGCCTGGGCACCTGATGGGTTAGTCGAAGCGGTCTCCGTGCGCGGCGCCGCCGCGTTCGCACTAGCTGTTCAGTGGCATCCGGAGTGGCGCCCTAAAGAACACCCTTTCTATGATGCACTCTTTCAGGGCTTTGCGACGGCCTGCCGTCAGCATCGCACCCAACGCGCCGCCCAGCTTGCTGCCGGCTGAACGCTTGTTGCAACGATTTGAGCAGGAACTGACCTATGCAGACCCAGGATTACCAGGCGTTGGATCGCCAACATCACCTTCATCCATTCACCGACTTTAAATCGCTCGGCGCAGAGGGTAGCCGCATCATCACTCATGCCGATGGGGTATACATTTACGACAGCCAGGGCAATCGTATTCTTGATGCTATGGCGGGACTTTGGTGCGTCAATCTCGGTTACGGGCGTCAGGAGTTGGTTGAGGCAGCCACCGAGCAGATGCAGCAGCTGCCGTATTACAACAACTTCTTTAAAACCACCCACCCACCGGCAGTGAAGCTGGCCGCCAAGCTAAGTGAGTTGGCTCCCGAGCATATCAATCATGTGTTCTTCACTGGATCCGGTTCCGAAGCCAACGATACCGTGCTGCGCATGGTGCGCCGCTATTGGGCAATCAAAGGCAAGCCGGAAAAGCAATGGATCATCTCGCGTGACAATGGTTATCACGGCTCTACCGTTGCAGGCATGAGCCTTGGCGGCATGGCGCCGATGCACGATCAAGGCGGCCCTTGTGTGCCGGGCATTACCCATATTGGCCAGCCTTACTGGTTTGGCGAAGGGCGCGACATGAGTCAGGAGGCCTTCGGCAAGCAGTGTGCCCAAGCGCTAGAAGAGCAAATCCTGTTATTGGGTGAAGACAACGTAGCCGCCTTTATTGCCGAACCGGTGCAGGGCGCAGGCGGTGCAATTATTCCACCGGACAGCTATTGGCCTGCGGTGAAAGAGGTGTTGGCTAAGTACGATATTTTGCTGATTGCCGACGAAGTCATTTGCGGCTTCGGGCGTTTAGGCGAGTGGTTTGGCAGTACTCACTATGGGCTAACACCTGACCTGATGCCGATTGCCAAGGGGTTGTCGTCGGGCTATCTGCCCATTGGCGCGGTGCTGGTGGGAGACCGCGTGGCCGATACATTGATTGCAGAAGGCGGTGAGTTTTTCCACGGCTTTACTTACTCCGGCCACCCGGTCTGTGCGGCTGTTGCGCTTAAAAACCTTGAGCTGCTGGAAAGTGAGCAGGTGGTCGACAACGTTCGCAATGACCTGGGCCCTTATCTGGCGAAACGTTGGCAGGAGTTGGCGGAACATCCGTTAGTTGGTGAAGCTCGCTCGCTAGGCCTGATTGGGGCACTTGAGCTGGTTGCTGACAAGACGACCGGTGTGCGCTTCGATAAATCCCTTTCCGTAGGCAATCTGTGCCGTGATTTGTGTTTCGAAAGCGGGCTAGTGATGCGCTCAGTGGGCGACACCATGGTGATGTCCCCGCCGCTCATCATCACGCACAGTGAAATTGATGAACTGGTGAGCAAAGCGCGTTTGGCACTGGACAAAACAGCCGAAAAGCTGGCGATAACACACCCCATGGAGAGTGCATAATGGCGGCAGATAACACGAAAACCCTAGCCGACTGGCAAGCAAAAGCAGCGTCACTGAGCTTTGAAACGCGCGCTTTTATCAATGGCGAGTTTGTGGCTGCCGCAGATGGCAGCACACTGACCAGTATCAACCCTGCCTCCAGAAATGTTCTTGCTGAAGTGGCCAGCTGCGATGCACAAGATGCTGAGCGCGCGACGCAAGCGGCCCGTGCAACCTTTGAAAGCGGTGTCTGGTCACGTTGCCACCCGTGTAAGCGCAAGCGAGTGCTGCTGCGCCTCGCGGATTTGGTAGAGACGCACCGCGATGAGTTGGCGTTACTCGATACGCTCGATATGGGTAAGCCGATTTCCAGCTCGCTAGGGGATTTGGCAGGCACTGTAGCGTGCTTACGCTATCAGGCGGAATGTATCGACAAGCTTTATGGCGAAGTGGCACCCACTGGAGATCGTGCGCTAGGGTTGGTGCTACGCGAGCCAATGGGGGTCGTGGCGGCTATTGTGCCATGGAATTTTCCACTGATGATGACGTCCTGGAAGATTGCCCCGGCACTGGCCGCGGGCAACAGCGTGATTCTCAAACCGTCGGAAAAATCGCCTTTGTCGGCGCTGCGCTTGGCGCATCTTGCCCAGGAAGCCGGTATTCCTGACGGCGTATTTCAGGTTTTACCCGGTTACGGCCATACGGTGGGCAAAGCTCTGGCGCTCTCCATGCAGGTAGATTGTCTGGCGTTTACCGGCTCCACGGCTGTGGGTAAACAGCTCATGCAGTACGCTGGACAATCCAACCTGAAACGCGTGTTTCTAGAGTGCGGTGGCAAAAGCCCTAATATCGTTTTCGCTGACTGCCAATATCTCGATGCCGTCGCCCAAAGCGCTGCGGAAGCTATTTTCCACAACCAAGGCGAAGTCTGTATTGCCGGTTCGCGACTGTTGGTGGAAAACAGTATTCGCAAGGATTTTGTGGCCCGCGTGGTGAAAGCTGCTGAGCACATGCAGCCAGGAGACCCGCTCGACCCGGATAGCTTTATGGGCGCCATGGTCGATGAAGCGCAGTACCAACGGGTACTTGATTATATTCGCCAGGGCGAGAGCGAAGGCGCCACGCTGAAGCTAAGGGGCGAAGCCAGCGATTCCAATGGGTATTTCCTGGCGCCGACGGTTTTCGATGATGTTACTCCCGATATGCGCATTGGCCGCGAAGAAATCTTTGGCCCAGTACTGAGTGTGTTCGGTTTCGACAGCGAAGAGCAAGCGATTGCACTTGCGAATGATAGTGACTTTGGACTCGCTGCTGGTGTTTGGAGCCAGGATATTGACCGCATTATGCGGGTCTCGCGGCGTCTGCAATCCGGCCAGGTATATGTGAATAACTGGGCGGGTATCGATCAGACAGTGCCTTTCGGCGGCGTGAAGCAGTCGGGCAATGGGCGCGATAAATCGCTTCACGCGCAGGAGAAATACTGCGAAGTGAAGACGGTGTGGATGTCGCTAAGCGTTTGAACCATCGAAGTTCGTAACGAGCTTCGCCTGGGTACTTCACTCTTTATTGATTCGATTCAATAGCGCTAGGTGTCACGGCAAATGCCGTGCCCCCTCGCCGAGGGGGCCTTGTGCCTGAAAAACCAATAAAAACAAGCATAACAATGATCGGAGTCGCCATCACTGCAATGATTTCCTAACGGAAATACGACGACCAATAATCAAACATTAAGTGAGAACATTATGTCGACTGACCACACTGCTAAGGAAGACCAAGAAACTCCCCGCCCAAGTTTAAAAGCGACCATGATACCGATTGTGTTTATGGCGGCATCATTGGGCGTATTTATTGGTTACTTCGAGACGGATCCGCACTTGCCACTTTTTTTGAGTGCGATTGTAGCGACGATAGTGGCTATTGCGACGGGTAGCCGCTGGAAGCATCTCGAAGCGGGTATTTTACGTTCCATAGGCCTGACCACACAGGCGATTGTGATTCTAATCATTATCGGCACCATTATTGGCTACTGGATTGCCGGTGGGATTGTGCCCACCATGATCTATTACGGGCTGAGCATTTTGGCACCAGACTACTTTTTGGTTGCGGCGTGCTTGATCTGCTGTTTGGTATCGTTGGCTGGTGGTAACGCCTGGACGGCGGCAGGCACTATTGGTATCGCCCTGATGGGCGTCGGTGAAGGGCTAGGCCTTAATCCGGCGATGGTAGCAGGTGCTGTGATCTCTGGGGTTTATTTTGGCGACAAGATTTCTCCGCTTTCCGAAACTACCAACATGGCGCCAGGTGTGGTCAGTGTCGACCTGTTTGAACACATTCGCTATATGCTCTACACCACGGTTCCGGCGCTCGCGGTGGCGCTAGTGCTTTACACCATTATTGGCCTGAACATGACGCCTTCAGGTGATGGTGCGGCACAAGTAGCCGAGTTGCAGCAGAGTCTAGATGAACTGTTTATGATCAGTCCCTGGCTGCTGCTGGTGCCTGCGGCAGTTATCGTGATGATGGTCAAGAAGGTGCCGGCCATTCCTGCCCTTTCTGTTGGTTCGCTGATGGGTATTGTTTGCGCGATTGTGGTTCAGGGCGTACCTCTAGGTGATAGCTTTACTATTTTTGTGGAAGGCTACGCGGTAGACACTGGAAACGCCACGGTGGACGACCTGCTGACCAACGGCGGTGTTAGCGCCATGATGTGGACTGTTTCGCTGATCATTATCGCGATGAGCTTTGGCGGGATTCTTGAGTCGGCGGGGTTCTTTCGTACCATCGTGGAAAGTCTGCTCAAACTGGCCAAGACCACTGGCAGCCTGATTGCTACTACAGTGGCGACATCGATGGCCGCTAACGTAGTGGGTTGCGATCAGTATCTAAGTATTATTCTTCCTGCCCGCATGTATGCCAGCGAGTACAAGCGTCGCTCGCTGAAACTGAAAAACCTGTCTCGCACGGTAGAAGATGCTGGCACCATGACGTCGCCTCTGGTGCCTTGGAATACCTGTGGTGCCTTTATGTTTGCCACGCTGGGCGTCAGTGCTTTCAGTTACGCGCCTTATGCCTTTCTAGCGCTGCTTAGTCCGTTATTTGCCATTCTTTACGGCTTTACCGGCTTCCGAATTGCTTACGAAGACGAGCCGCAAGAGGCTGAAGTGGTCGTGGGATTGGCTGATGCTCGAAGTACTTGAGCTGACCACGACGATGCACACCGACTAAGCGAATTATCTTTTGTAGAAAGCGATCATTTAATTAAGTTTTTGCCCCACAGCCGTGGGGTTTTTTTTGCGCTATTATGTGCCCGTCAATAGACCAACAACGTAATTTACTTATTGATAGGGAGTGAAAAAAAGCATGTCGGATGACGTGGGTGCGAGCTTGCGCTCCTTGCGCAAGCAGCGAGGGATTTCACAACGTGAACTAGCAAAGTTGTGTGGGGTTACCCACTCAAGTCTTTCGCTAATAGAGCAAGGAAAAGTTAGCCCATCCGTCAGTTCCCTGAAGAAAATCCTAAACGCCTTCTCTATGAGCGTCGGTGATTTTTTTACGATGGATCTGGATAGTCAGGAGCAGGTGTTCTATTCGGCGGATGATTTGGTTGATATTGCCTCTGGTGATATTTCCTTCAAGCTTGTCGGGGCAAATCGTCCTAACCGTGCTTTGGCTTTTATGGTTGAGCGATACTTACCGGGTGCTGATACTGGGCAAGCCATGATTACTCACTATGGTGAAGAGGCTGGTGTTGTCGTGGAAGGTGAGATTGAAATCATTGTTGGAAGTAATACGAGGCGCTTAGGGCCAGGTGAATCATACTATTTCAAGACAAGCACTCCGCACCGTTTCAGAAACATTGGCGATGTTCCCTGCAAAATAATTAGCTGTGCTACGCCAGGTAAGGCGTTCTGATATTACTGGTTTGTATTGTGCGGCAATTGTCGCAGTAAAGATGTCGTGCAAATCGTTTGGGCACGGCCTCAACGCTAGCGGGTGAGCAGGAAGATCCCCTGAAAAAAGTAGAAGACCCCAATACCGGTCACGATCCAGCGCGTCCAGGTGCGGAAGTTGGCATCGGTGAGACGGTGTAAAATGCGGTTGCCGGTATGGGTGCCAAAGATTGCAAACGGCGCCGCTAGCAGCACAAGGCCCCATTCGCCGGTACTAAGCGCCATGGCGGCGCCGAGATAGAAGATGATTTTAATGCTGTGCGCCACTACCTGAATCATTGCCTTGGTCGCCACGACTTGGCGACGATCCATGCGTGAGCGCACAAAGAATATATCGATTAGCGGCCCGGAAACCCCTGCGGCTATCGTCAAACCACCAGAGGCGATGCCGCAGCACAGTGCGTGGCTGGCGCGGTTGGCATCCAGGTGAAACCAGCGCTTGGGCAGCCATACCAAAATCGGCATTAGGCCAATCAAAATAGAGACGCTGGCGGCATTGGGGCTGTAGTTGAACAGCAGAAGCAGGCCCGCGGCGCTTAGTACACCCAGCGTCATAAAAGCGACGATAGGCCAGACAATATAGCGTCGCGATAGCCATGCTCGCGACCCATTCGCGGTGAGCTGTATAACGCCGTGCACCGCCATCGCCGTGCCCGCGGGAAAGATCAGCAGCAGAAACCATAGCAGTACCAATCCGCCCGCCATACCAAACACCCCGGAGAGCATCGAGGTAAAAAACACCACGCTAACCAGGGCAGCACCCATCCATAGTGACATCGTCAGCTTCCTTAACTACGACAGAATGGCCAGATCTGGTAAAACTTGCGGCATTGAAACTCCGCTTCGCAAGCATTGAGCTGGGCTTGGTAACGGTTAGCGCGAGCAGCTACTTGTCTCCCCGCACTCAATACCTGTGGTTTGCCGCGGTAAGAACCCCGCTGGTAGCCCCCCGCGCCTTCGTGATAGGCGTAGTAGAGGTGCTCGGGATTACTGAGCGATATGCCCGCCTGCTGCTGGGAACGACGGTTGTACCAGCCAATAAAGTCCGTGGCGTGTTTCATATGAGTACGCCGGGCAAACAGGCTGCCCGCTTGATCCTCATACTCCCCCCAAACGGGGTCTTGGGCCTGGGCGTAGCCTTTGGCAGAAGAGGGCCGGGGGCCGGGGATAAAGCCTAGATAGTACTTGCGATCCGGGCGGATATGGCTACGAAACGAAGACTCCTGCTGAATAAACGCCATCTGGGTGGCGATCGGTGTGCCCCACTTCTCCTCTGATTCCTGGGCGTAGTCGTACCAACTGGGCTGCTCGCGGAAGATCTCGCAGATATTGCTTTGATCCTGAGGCGGGTTGGGCGCAAAGGTGGCGCAGCCCGAGAGCAGGAGCACAAGACTTAGTGATGCCCAGAGGCGAAGCCTAGCGAAAGCAGCCGAAGAGGCGACGATGAAATTATCAACAGGGTGACGCATAAAAGTCCTTGTGTGTAAACCGTTCAAAGCTTGTGGATAAGGTGTTGAGAAACACTTCCTTCCTTACCTGTGCACTATTAATAACGCCTAGCGCAGCAGTGCTTCCAGGCTGCGACGCAGGCGCTGTGCTTCACGCACCAGCGTTTCCCCTGATAGCATGCCGACGCCCATTACTAAGCCGACGCGCGGATCGGTTGGTGCACACACTGGGCTTAATGGACGCACAATTAAATGCTCTTTCAGCAGTGACTGAGCGATTCCCACATCGTTAACGCCCGGCTCAAACTCGACGCAAAGGCTAATAGCACTGCTCGGTGGCGAAACGCTGCGCACCTGCGGCAGCGAATGTAGTTGATCATGCAGCACCTGTTGGCGCCCTAGGTAGTCGCGTTGAATGCGCCGACACCAGGCATCCAAATCACCATCAAAAATAAATTGTGCTAGTACGGCCTGATCCAGCATGCGTCCTTCGCGGAATAGTTCACTGCGCAAGCGGTTCATTGGCCCCGCTAAATGACGCGGTACCACTAAATAGCCTAAGCGCAGTCCTGGAAACATCATCTTGGAAAACGAGCCCACCAGCAAGTGGCGCTCCGAGTGCGGGTCAAAGAGCAGATTGGAGTGGTCGTCGCGGTTAAACTCGTAATCATCTTCGACAATATACGCGGGCGCTAGGGCATCGCATAAGCGCTGTTTATCCAC
>Ga0208919_1000338_pt1 | contig 33576 bp, 38 predicted proteins | sample 4_EtaG_FD_184076 | JGI IMG/M metagenome (GOLD analysis project Ga0208919, IMG submission 184076) | Marine viral communities from the Subarctic Pacific Ocean - 4_ETSP_OMZ_AT15127 metaG (SPAdes) (version 3) | ecosystem: Environmental > Aquatic > Marine > Oceanic | place: Pacific Ocean | collected...
CTTTGACGTTAGCATCTAACCCACTTACATACCAGATTACACCGAATGCTTGAGCTAGAATTAATAATACTATGCCTAACGGTAGCTTGAGATTTTGTAAATCCATAGGGTCATCTGATTATTCAGGAATTGCTATGGAATCTAATAAATCAGTTGCAGCTTTAGAAAATTCTTTTATCTCTTTTACTACAGCTTTTTTCTCTGCGTTAGTTATCTTTTTGTCTTTCATTGCTTTACCAATGGCGCTTATAACATCCATGCCTTCGTTCAGAACCCCTTTTCCGGCTTTGGACTGCCCGCTATTCAGCATAAAAAACTGGATACCTAATGTAAGTATTCTTATCATATCTAATGTTCTCCTTAATTATCTTGTTCTTCTATTGCGCATTGCTGCCAGTTGCCACACCCACATTGCGCTACAGGTACATCATCTTCACAACCACATCCCTGACAACTGCACCCCTTCTCGGCTTCACATATGCATTGGTCGGATAAACCGTCAACGCTACAGATACACTCGTGGTCTAAGGCATCTTCCATAAAGTCCTCCTCTGATTGGGTCTTATATTATTATACTGTTAAAGTAACCAATTCTATATCAAATGACTGTCTCGGTATTTTTCTTGTTGAGTTCTACTATCTAAATCACAATACTTGCAATGTGTTGGCTCAATAGGCTCATCAATATGCTCTATATGTTTGTAAAGTTCATACTCTTGGTCGCTGTGGTCATGGTAATCATGCCCTCCTGGCAAATGGAAAAAATGTAGTGCTTGAGTAAGAATGTTTGTCATTTTTGGTTACTTATAACCCTCCGTAATTTTATTTTTCATAATTGCCCAGTGCTCTGAATAAGCTTCTGGGTCTTGTCTCCAATCTGGATAAGCTTTTGTCATTTCAATATCCGTTAAAACATCAGCCTTCAGTTCTTGTTTAAGCATATCAAACCAGCCCATAGAAGGTGTGCTAGGTACATTTGAATCAGCCATAACTAAATCCGTGTCTTTTTCGGTCTGTATTTCGTTAGTCGAATATTCCGTTACTAAATTATCTTCTTGTTTTTCGATATCTTCATCTTTATTGTAGTCACGGGTAACTTGCTCAAAAACTTTTTGTTGTTTAGATGCTAAGTTTTCTCTGTTACTTTCTTTATTAAACACTACATCGGTTTCTTTCTCCTGTAGCTTAAACGCATTTTCGGAATTAGATTGATCTTGGTCATGCTGTTCATGTTTAATTTTTCCTATATTTGGCTTTGCTTCAGGAGCAGCCATAGGAGATTTTTTACCTGCGCCTGGGGTATAATTTGCTTTAGCGACAAAATCCGCTAATAGCGAAAGATTTGTATCAACCATTTTTTCTTTTTTGCTCCCAAATAATTTATCCGTTACGCTTGAAATTTTTTCTTCAATTTTTTCTTTTGCTTTACGTTTTCCGTAATCCATTGCCATTTGCCCAGCTTTTTTAGATCCAGCGGAAGCAGCTCTTCCAACCCCTGTAGCTGCAGTTCTACCAATTGCCGCTAATGGTGCTAAAAACGCAGCTTTTTCAAGATCGTAATCTAAAAGCCTCAGTTGACGGTTTTGGAGCTTACTGCCTCCACCCATGCTGCTCATACTAGGTCTTGGATATTTTGACGTTGTTTTTTTAGCGCGTTGAATGGCAGGCGAAGTTCGTGAAGCAGCGCTTGAGGCGGTAGAAGTTGCTTTAGGTTTATATGTGCCTTCCCCAAAAGTGCTAATAGCCCTACCTAATTTTTGATGTCCGGCAGTGCCTTGTTTAGTTTTAGCTCGATAAGCCTGCATAGCTCCTCTTGCTTTTGGAAGAGCTGATTTAAAACGACTACTTAAACTTGGTCCACTAGATGCTCGGCTTGCCATATATTTCTGTGCGGCGCTTCCATCGGAGACGTTAAAATGTACCGTGACAGTGGCAGGTGAAGTAGAACCTTTTTGTGCGTTACTACTTTTAATACTTGAAATTCGTTTAGCGCGTTGCATAGCTTGATCGCTAGGCGGAGTAGCTTTAAAACCGCTTATAGCGCTACCTATCGCGCCTTGCGCTGGACGTTTTGCAGGCAGTCCAGATTTAGCTCTTTGCCGTTCACCTTTTTTAGTAGTTGTTGCTCTACCAATTATAGAACTAGTAGCAGCTTTAACCCCAGCCCCAACACGCCTTGGCGTAGACATCGCGGCTGTAGCTCCACGCTCAACTTTTTTGGCTCCACCAAGTGCGCGTTGAGCTATGTTAACTAAGGGTCCTTTTTCTACCCAGACTGCAAAGGAATTTACAAAATCTATATTTCCATCGGCTTTTATTATTAAGTCAAGCGGTTCTTTTGGTGTAGGTGTAGAATGATCCATTAGGCAACTCCCATCAGTGCACGTCTGCGTAGCAGCATCGTGTCCTTTTAAAATATCAAAACTAGCGGCTTGGTTAACTCCGCGCTCGCATACAGTAATTTCGGCAAGTTCCATTTCATCAACTTGCATATAAGGCATAAGTCCCTTTGTTTTATTCTGCGTTTTGGTTGCAGAACCTGCGATTGAATACGACTTTAGTTTACCGTCGTCTATTTGATCTAAAACTTTTTTAGCAATTTTAGTATCGTCTCTGAGCTCGGTAACAAAAAATAAACCTTTATCGTCTACCCCAGATTTAAAAACGTCTCCGCTTTTGGAAATATATGCAGGTAACGCCCAACCAACTTGTACGTCAGAGTGTAGTACCATAGTATTACGAGTGCGAAAATTAGACATATATTGTTTAAAAGCTTTTTCCAGGGCGTCTGTAGTTATAAGATGACCTTCACGGTCAATTAATGAAACGCTTGCAGGTCCACCAACAACTACCGGCTCTTTCTCAATTCTACTTGCAGCATCTTTGTAAACAGCATCATTTGGATACGCTCTTGATAAAGTTAAAGTTTCTGCAGGTGAGGCAATGCCAGCTTTGAATAATCGTTTATATTCTTCTAATGCTTCAGATATGTCAGTAGTTGTGGTTCTACCAACTTGTTTTTCAAGTACCGTAATACTTGCATCATCTGCTATAGTTTGATACATGTCTTGGTTTGTTGATTCAATTGTAGTCATTAGACCCCCCAGATTACGCCTCTGATTGTGGGTGTACCTGATGCGGATATTACAGAAATATAGTCTGTAAATCCTAATGGAATAGTTGTTTCAAATGCTTCGCTTGCTCCAATAGGTATTCCTGTACTCGAAGTAGCAGTAGTCCCTATAGCAAGATAAACTATTTCGCCACCTGTGCTAGACTCATTAGTTACTTTCATCCCTTTAATGGTAGTCATGCCTCGTTTTTTAATTGAACTAGACGCATTTGCAGTGCCAGTCCATTCATAGTTAATTCCACTTGAGCCATCTACGTATGTCGAAGCCACAGCAGTATCTTCTCGTACTTCAAACATAATCTTGTCAACATAATAGTTAATGTTGTGTTGCCCAGCAGTAGTTACATATAATCTATACGCAGCTGAGGCAGTAGATCCTGGAATTGTATAAGTGGTAGTTATACGTGTCCAACTTGTAGCTAAATCAGAGCTAGCAGATACCGCATGTTGTACGGTATTAGTTGTGTCTTTTACTTCTATCTTAACAGCACCAGATGCCGAAGCTCCACGATGCTCAACTTGGACAGAAATATGTTGTGGGTTTACACTAAATGGTATTTTTTGACTTTCCCAATAAAAACCCTCATGATTGGCAGAGTTTGCAGGGTTTACCAATAAAGACGCTGCTCCTACTGATTGTTGAGCAGTACTACGGGAAATGGCTGAACCAGACGCAGTAAAGATACTGATATCTGTAGCTTCGATTCTAGGGTTTTGTACCCAGTTCGTAGCAATTTCGCCTTGTCCTGGCGTAAATAAAGTAGAAGCTGTGGTACTAAGAGCCTCTCTAAAGGGGTTATATTTAGTAACAGCGTGTACCGATTGACGTGTAGAATAGTCAATATCCCATTCTCGTTGGTCTGTATGTCTCTCATTTGCCATACGTATTTCTCCTAATCGTTCATTATGGTAGACACTGTAACTATACTAGCAATCACAGCCGCGCCGTGAGCTAGTAGTATCCCCATTAAAAACATTAATGATTTTGCTCCATAAAACCTACTTCTCCAATCCCTTAAATCTTCTAGTTCTGAATCCAGACTTTCCAGTCTACTGCATAAGGTTTCGTTTAACTGCGACTGGGTGGCTATATACGCATCTAGTCTTTCCATATAAACGGCTAGGTCAATGGAGATTTGCTCAGTTGTATCAGCCATTTTTATTCACCTAGAATTTTATTTTATTATGTTTTGGTGTATACATTAATGTAGGGGGCCCATTAGAGCCCCCTACGCTGTAGACCTGTCCGATTATGCGTTCAAGTCTGCGATTTTGCTTTGAACAAACATGTTCTTGCATCGCAATTCACCCATAGTATAGAGTAGACCTCTTACTACTAACGCATTAGCTGCGAAGTAGTCTCGGTTTTCAACATACTGAGTAGGTTGTGCAACAGCAATTTCCAGATAGTCTGTATCTAAGACATAGACATTTGATCCTAAAACTGCGTCGTTAGTTGCGACTGATTTTGGCACGTCAGCATCTGGGAGTATTGGAATTCCCATGTAGGTAGCTAGTACCAACCCAGTACGAGTGCCCGGAAATGTTCTTTCTGAGCCTACGCCGACCTGATACTCTTCTTGACCCATGTATCGCTGGTTAGAGCTTAACAGTCTTTCAAGATTAAAATATTGATCGTGTCCTAGTAGGATTAGCTTTGGCTCGCCACCGTTCTCTCTAATTTTCTGAATAGCAGTATCCAGCATAGCGAGAGTCAAGTCTCTACCAGTACCACCGTTATAAGAAACGGATGCACCGGCGTTCCAGTTTCCAGAAGCTCTGTCATTAATAGTTAAGTCATAAGCTCTTACTCTGGAAGTTTGGTTACCTACAGCAGCGCCGTCTTGCATAACAATGTCGTCAATGGAAGTCATTCCACCTCTGCTGAAGATATAAGCTATGTCACCATCTGCGAAAGTATTGCCAGTAGCAACAGTAACAACACCAGTTGAGGTGTTTACTGAGGAAACAACAGAACCAGTTTGTCTGTCGTGTGCGGTAGCAGATACGTCGTATTGTGCCACTGCATCGCCCACTTTAAAGTGCTTTGCAATTGCTGCGGGCACTGTGAAAGTGGTGGTAGCTCCTGCGGATGTTAAATACGCAGAACCTGCCAATAATTCTTCGTTAATTTCTTTAACGTGGTCCATTTGTGCATTTTCGTTTTCCAATGCCAAAACATCACCAACACCGCCTTCTAATTGTGCGGAGAAAACGGACTTCACGGAAGCACCGAAGGTTGTACCTACGATTCTTGGTAGTGAAGAAACGGTTTCTATGTTGGAAATGTCTACAGTTGGTAGGCTACCAGTCTCAGTGACGGGTCGGCTACGTCCTGAACCTCTGTCAGTTCGTACCCTCCAACCAGCTGTGTTACCCCAAACAACTCTTGGGATAGCATTGAAGAAACGAGTTTGGTTATTCAATGATTGCCAGACTTTTCGGCCGTAAGTTGTATTAAATATGCCAGTAGCAGTGTCTACGGTATGGTAGGTCTGCTTCTGCATGTACTCAGGACCAAATACTGACTGATACAATCCTCTTTGGGATTGAGCTAGATATTCGGTTAAGCTTGGATTAGCCATTACTCATTTCCTCCTAATTATATTTTTGATTATCCGAGTAATTCTCTTGGTACACCGTCGGTGTTACCTTGTTCAATGTTGGTCTGTAGATCTCTTAATTCTTTGTATGACAAATTAGTTAACTGATCTACGGTATCTGCATCGTCGGTGCCTTTTTGCAAGACTTCAGTACCATCTACACCTAATGTGTCAACCATTTTAGGTGCATTTAGACTAGTTTCCTCTCTAAATCCCATCTTTCTCAATCTGTTTTCAGATTCACTTTGAATTGATTTTTTCATATTCAACTCATAGTCCTCAACCTGTTTTTGCAAAGCTTGAATTTGTTTTTGCATAGATTTCTCTTCTTTAACTGCATCATCTGCATCTTCTTCGTCTTCGTCCTCAGCCTCTGCGAATTTAGCAGCGGCCCATCCAACTGCTGCTGGCAGTATCCATGCTGCTTTTTCTATATCAGCGGCGTCGTCGTCATCTTCCATATGCTTCTCTTTTTTATAAGCGTCGGTTAAAGTTTTGAGTGCATCTTGGACTTGAGCGTCTTTCATATATCCCATGCCTTTTTCTGTATCTTCGTCACCATTATCATCATCTTCTTCTCCGTGATGATTTTTTTGCATGGCTTGAATAGTAGCCTGCTGATCTTCAATGTCATCAGTAGGACTTACAGCAGTTTCCGAATCATCTGCATTTGCAGCAGTTTTTCCGGTACTTTTAGCTGGACGTGGGTCACCAGATACATCCATACCTGCGTCAGCCTTCATTATAGTTGCAACTTCGTTAGCAATTTCTTTAATTAAAGAATCTCTGTCAGCTTCCGCTTCTTCCTCTTCCTCTTTAGCTAAAAAATATTCTTCTTCACTGGACATTCTAGAGTCCATTTTCTGAAGAACTTCTGCTACAGCAGCAAGGGCCAGACTATTGCCTTCTAATTGCTTTTCGATTCGATCGTAAATCTCATCTGCCATTAGGGTTCCTCCTTATAATAGTTTTTTATACTACTTTAAGAAAGGTTGGTCTAAGCCACGTCCGACCTCTCCGTAAGCGTTTATATAATAGCAATTATGCTATACAAGTTATTATACTCATGTTTTTGTAAAATTTACGGAAAAAGTGAACTTTATAATATAAAACCATAGCTATTGCCGAATTAAATCGAAACAGCTATAATATAGAAGTTCTGTTCTAATCGCCCCTATTGAGCCATCTTTAGGGGCACTTTTATTTGACAGGAATATTTGCTAATGCTATTATAAAAAAGATTCACTATTAGAATCCTTTATATTTTGGTTGACCTGAGCAAGTCCTCTCCAGAAATGGGAGCTACTAAAAGGCTACAAAAAGAAGGTTTATGTGGAGTATCTGCCCATAAACAGTTTCTTTAACTAGGCTCCTCGTTTTTGGATACGGGGAGTCTTTTTATTCTTCAGGCACTCCGTTAGTAACCAATTGAATCATTTCATGTCTAAAGTCATATAAGGGTACTTGCGCAAGCTTCTTGATCTTTTCGCATTGTACGCCTTCAGGCATTGATGCCTCTAATAAGTCCAGTATTTTACCCACCATCCGAGAATGCCGTGCTATGACGTATTCTTGTTCTGGTGTAATTTTATTTATATCTACCATAATTAATAATAAGTTCTCCTCTTTACTTCCATTAAAATCTAATTTTTGTTTGCCCTGCTTTTACGATAGCAGCTTTGTAATCTTTAGCTCCAAAAACAGTACGGTAAGCGTCTCTTAAATACCACCTTCCCTGTGAAGGATTAGAAAAATCGTATCGTCGCCACTCCCCTGCGGCTGGACCGCAAGGTAATCGTAATGGAACATGCCCTTCTGGATGTTCGTAAGAAATAATTTTACCGTTTCGTTCATAAGTAGTGGTATGTGTGAAGACTCGCCCAGGTCGACCTTCTTCTACTTCTTTAGCATAGGGAGCGCCTTTCCCTCCAAATTGAACTACTATAACTTTTTCAGTTGCTAACGCTACCTTTCCAGAAGCGCGCAATTTGCCCGTGCAAATCGGAGCATTTTCTACTGCTTGAGCTAGTACTTTTTCCGCTAACAATTTAGCGCCTTTAATAATTCTTCTACGAACTTCAGGCGTATACATGCCTTTATACCGTCTGTCATAAGAAAATGTTTCGTATTTTACTACAGCCATAATTAATTCTCCCTTCTAATTATTATACTTAAAAAGAAGAGCTTTCTGCCCAAACTTCGGGTAAAACGTCTACAAATTTACTATCTACATTATCAAAAGTATTAAGATAGATAGTTTCTTTGCCTATATACCCATATTTAGGGTGCCAATAGGTAACGATTTGTTGGGGTTTAGTGATTACGGCTAAACGTTGTAAGGCAAATTCGTCTCCGCCTTTCATGCATCCGCATATAATCGCATGACCAGTGCCGATGTCTATCTCATCTACACGATGGAAATGGCCTATCATTACTGAATCAAAACTAGTAGGAAGTATGTTAGGATCTACTATATCTATATTAGCGTCGGCATTTTCAGGCTCTAGTCCTTTTCTAAACTGCAATACCGATCTTAGATTAGTAAGCACTCTAGTAATCGTCGTAATTGAACCCGCCCCAGAAGCACTATCTCCATGCATTATTAAAACATTTTTATCGTACACTTGGAAAATATTCATATAGCTAGTGTTAATATGGAATTTAATGTTAGTTTGTTTAGCGCAAAACGCCGCTACCCACTGATACAGTAGATAGTCCCAGTCCATATACTTATCTTTCATAGGAGGTTTTCGTGTCATACGACCGTGGTTGCCTACTACGCATGGTACAGTGATGGTTTTAAAGTGTGGCGCAAAGGACATTAGAGCTTGTGCTATTAAATTAGCCCCCCTAATCATTTGTCCCATAACATTATCTTGATTAGTTTTTATTAGCTCATCATGTATATCGCCGGATATCATATCGCCAAGCATAGGAACAATTAAATCATCTATAGGCACTGAAGCTCTGCGAAGTTCAACTAGATTTAAAACTTGTTCTGCCCATCCAGATAGTCTTCTGTTGAATATCTCAAATGAATACGAGTTTAAACCTGCCATCTGTTGGTAGTCCACATCTTCACCAATGTGTGTATCAGTAAGGGGAGCTACTACAGTTTGTGTAGATTCTCCTCTACGTTTACCTGTAGGCTTTGTAGGGCTAATAGGTTTAACCTTTTCAAAAGGTATTGTAGCTTCGTATATTGCGTCTACTAAATAATTAGACTTACGATCTTTTTGAAGGGCTTGCCCATACAATCGTCTATAATAAAGGGCTCGTGCATTAGCTGTAGCTAATTTTTGATCTAAGCTTACTCTATCTTTTAAACTGTCTAATTCTATGCCTTCAGGATCTAGGTTCTCTACTTCAACTTCAGTTTTATGCCATATTGCGATGTTCGTTCGATGTACTTTGACCCCAAATTCCTTTTGCAAATACTCTACTAGTTCTCCCCAAGTTGCCCCTAGTAGTCGTTTCTTTATTAGATGTTCTTTGGCCTTTTCTGGTATCTTTGACTTCATCTGGTTCTCTCCTTAACGCTATGGTTTTACCGCATGTTCTGCAGCTTAAATCGGTGTCTAAATTAACGTATAATGTACCTGAACATTTAGGGCATAAATTATTAAGCATTGTTTTTCTTATTTGCCTTTATTTTTTGCACTTCAGGCTCATTTTTTTCTTCATCTGATTCTAATGTATCCATCTTTCCACTACGCGCTAACTCATCAGCTTGCACGCCCCCACTACCCCAGGCTTTCTCCATCTTTTTTTGTGGAGATAAATTATTAAGGAATAGACCTAATCGTTCAATTCCTCTTTTTTTCTTTTTCTTTCTTTGAACAGCTTGGCTGCCATAAGTAGGGGTAAAAATACCAGCGTTAGTAGAAGTAAATACAGTGCCACCTCCCGCCAAGCCCCCATCTTCTTTAGTAATTGATTTTTCATTATTGTTATCCAATTTAGGGTGAAATTTAAACGTTACTTTTTTAGCATCTTTTTTTACGGAATTTCCGTCTACCAATACTTCAATGGCATAAGCTACTGGATTATTATACCAATAGGCTACATCATAGCCACCATCTTCTAACAATTTTACTAATAGCCCTCTCTTATAATCTTTATCTTCAGCCTGTAAAATTTGTTGTTCGCCTCTAGGTAAAGTTAAATCAGGTTCAATGTCTGCTTTTGTTATTTGATAATCTAAAAACTTTTCCAAAGAACCTGTATATCCTGAAGCATACGCAGCTCGTTGCATGCTTACAGCAGTTTGTTTTGTGTCAAATGGACCTTGATTTCCCCAATACCATTTGCTATCTTTTTTTGTAATAGGCATTAAATATCATCAGCCTCCTCTATAACATCGCCTGTATACGGTTCTCCTTGAACATTTTCTTGTTCTAACCGTTTTTTATTAGTTTGTGTAGGCGCATAAGATGCTGATGGTTTATTATCAGAATAAGCAAACGTAGCTTTTTCTACAAAAATATTACCGTTCGACATAATGTTACCTACATAATCCGATCCATCGGCTATAAACCAAATCTTTTTACTATCTGTAGATACTTCTTTAATTATAGGACTTGGGAAACCTTGCTTTAATAACGAATCCATCCAAGTAGTGCTTTTCATAACTTCTTTGGTAGCACCTTTAGGTGGTCGGCCGCCTAGTCTTCTATATCCCCAAAACCTATCTTCACCTTTTTTTTCTCTCGCTTCTGCCCATGCATCAATATCTCTTTCTTGTCCAGGTATAGCTTTTTCGAGTTGTTCTTCATTAGGCATTTCGTCAGCTTCTTTTTGTTGTTCAATCGCTAATGCTTGCTGTTCCCCTTGTAGCTCTGCCATTGGAACTACATCTCCCTCAATCATAAACTGCGCATCTTCCATCAAAACGCCTTGATCTTTAAGTTTTAAGGTAAAGCCCATTTGTGTTAGTTGACTTGCCATAGCTACTCTTTGTTGAGCAAAAGAAATTTTAGTAGCTTCAGCTTTTTCTTCTGGAATTTTTAAACTAATACTCCAATCTTCGATGCCAAAAGCATCTAATAACTGGGGAAATACCTTTTCGTGGAACAAACGTTGGTCGCCTTCTACGACCCTAGACATAACTACTAATTGTTGTGTCTGAGTAGATAACCCGCCAAATGCTTCAGGAGAGCCTTGCCAAGCGGGAGTAACACCCCACATAGCTGCAACTCTTTCTCTAATTTCATCTCTAACTGGCAAGTAGTCCATTTCTTGTAGTGTGTGGAACAGTCGAACCATATCTACTCGGCCTCTGTTAGTTTTAGAGGATACTGCTACCATTGGTACAAAGTTGGGGTCTAGTCGGGTTTGTGCAGCTAAGTTTGCCCTTTCTCTTCTCAAACTTTCTGGGTCGTCTGTAAATACCATCATCATGCTACCAGGCATTTTTCTTTCAAAGAAATAACGGTAAAGGTTTTTGTCCATACCTATTAAGGTTAGAGCCTTTTCAAAAATAGTTAATATAGGGCTCCAACCATAGGTTTCCGATGGGGAAAATTTAGAAAGATGAATAACTTCCGATTCAAAGAAATATAAATGCTTATTGCGATGATAATATTTATACATCACAGGTTTAGTTTCAAATTTACATCCGGGTTCTGGGCATATTCCTTTAGATTCGTGAATTTCTTCACGATGAATAGGGCATAAGAAGTGGTAATTTTTAGGAAGGCCCGCGTTATCTAAATCAAATTCCACTAAAGCTGGGTTTAATCTACGAATTTCTTCTACTTTAGATTTTAATGTGCCATTATCATCGTGATATTTTTTAGCTAGGTAAAGAAAACAATCATCAATTGAGTTTAAATCAAAGTGAACTTGCCGTAAAACTTCTTCTAATGATTGGTCAAATACGTTACAAGATTTTAAAAACTTTTTAAAAACATCTAATTGTGAAGAATCAGCGTTTTTATCTTTAGGCTGCCAATCAAATCCACGTCTAAATACCTCGCTAGTAATGTGGTTTAATGGGCCTCTAATTTCTTCGACAGACATAGCGATAGTTTGCAAGTCCATAACTAATTGTTGTCTGTACGCCATTTGATGACGTACCCACGTATTTACTACGTGATCTAACCCAATAGTAGGCGCTTGGCCAGTATCTCCCGACCCTTTCATTAACTGCAACATGTTAATTTGACTGTTAAGGTCGGACATTTGTTGCGCCATAACAGGCACTTCTGGTAAGTATGACGATAACTTCATTACTTAACCCTCGCTAAATTACTGATAGAGATATGTCTCTGTCTTTATATTTTACTCAATTTTTTCGATTTTCTCGCATTAATTTTGAGTTATATCTGATACTTCATCTAAGCCTGCTAATTTCATCATTCTGTCAGCTATTTCTAATTTAAAAGCCTTACTTTCAGATAAAGTAGGTTTAGTTTCAATTACAGATGGTTTTTGCTCTAATTGAGCTCGTAATTCTTTAATAGTCGTTTCTCGATCTTGTAATTCTATTTCATATGCCTCGTTATCTGCTCCAAATGAAGCATTTTCTAAAATTCCAAGTCTTGCGGCTTCTCTAAATAACGAAATAAACGCACCTTCTGTTATTACGGTTACTGCTGGAGAATCGTCTGGAACATCATCTTCTACGTCCATAGACTTTAAACTTTCATGCCATGTGTCTAATATTCTCCAAGTATTGGTAACCGCATCTTTAGTAGCAACCCATTGTTGATCTCGGCCTTGTAACATACTGCCTAACATTTACTTCTCCTCACTAACAGGACGATTTACATCATAAAAATGAGCCTCTTTAAGCAATGATGTTAAAAAGCTAGTTGCGTTAGAAGTCATAACCCTAACTAAATCTTTTTCTACCGCATACAGAAAATCTCTATACGTATCATCATCCCACTCATGTTCATGTGTATATCCTAGTTCTTTTCTAATTTTCCTAATATCTTTTATAGTCCAAAAGGTTTCTGCGTATAACTTCTCTCTACTTATCATGTTCTTCTCCTTTTCTTATGCTATTGTACAGGCACTCCATCCACAGCTCTTACATGTCTCACAGCCACTATCCTGTACTATTTGTGGTGTGTCGCAGCAAGGCTCTTTTTCTTGTTCGGTAGTAACTTTAACAAGTACCTCTTTTTCTCTACTGCCCGCTCTATAAACTGTTATACCTTTGCAACCGCTTTTCCAAGCCAAGAAGTACGCTTGTTCGACATCGGCAGGGGTAGCGCCATTATCAAAGTTTATAGTCTTTGAGATGCCTGCGTCAACATGATCTTGAAAAGCAGCTTGCATTAGTACATGGTCATCTGGAGCAATTTCTGGAGCCGTTATGTATACTTCTTTAGCCCAATCTGGAATATTAAATGAAGCATCTGCGTCACTTAAAGTGCCACCAGAAGCTAAATGTTCTAATAAAGCTTCAGAGTAAAACGGTTCTTGTTCTAAATATTTGTTTACATAGTGTAAGGTCTTACCTTCTAATATGTTTTGTTTCTTCCACGCTAACGCAAATGTCGGTTCTATACCACTAGCACAGTCAGCAATCATGCTAATCGTCCCTGTAGGAGCTACAGTCATTTTGCAATGGTTTCTATAGTGTATAGACTCTTCATTTTCGTCTACAAAAGTTGTGGGAGTCCACGCAGGAAATTCCCCACGTTGTTTAGCTAACTCGATAGATTGTTCGTTAGCCCATTGAGTAATTTTTTGCATTAGCTTACCACCAACTTCTCTAGCTTCCTCACTATCATATGGAATTTTTAATTGGATTAGCAAATCGCTAAATCCCATAACGCCTAAGCCAATTTTGCGAGTAGCTTTAGTCATAGTTTCAATATCAGCAGTAGCATATTCATTTGCGTCAATAACATTATCTAAGAAATGCGTAGCAGTTTTAGTTATTTTTTCTAGTTTTTCCCAGTTAATTTTTCTATTCCAGTCTTTTGTAACAATATTATGCTGATAAAATCGAGCTAAGTTAATAGAGCCTAAATTGCACGATTCATTAGGCAGTAATGGCTGTTCACCACAAGGATTAGTTGCAATCATTTTTCCGTATTGCTTAGTTACATGGTTATCTTCATTAACCCTATCTAAAAATATCATACCGGGCTCTCCGTTTTTCCACGCCCCTTGTACAATCTCATTAAAAACTTCTCTTGCATTTAGCTGACCAGTTACTTGATTAGTATTTGGGTCAATCAAATCGTAGTCCATATCATTTTCAACAGCTTTCATCCAATTAGAGTCAACTCCAACTGAAATATTAAAGTTATGAATATCGCCTTCTACTGACTTACAGCGAATAAATTCTAAAATATCTGGATGTCGGATATCCATAACAGCCATATTAGCTCCATCACGTTTACCGCCTTGGGTAATCATGCTTGAAACGCTAGATAAGGTCTTTAAAACTTGGATTGGTCCGCAAGCGGCTCCATGCGTAGTTTTAATATGAGAGCCTCTAGGACGTAATTGAGATAAAGCAAATCCTGTACCGCCCCCAAACTTCTGTACCATAGCCATATCGGTTGCCGCTTTCATAATATCTTGCATAGAATCATTTAACGGAAGTACAAAACAAGCAGACATTGTGCCCTGTGCTGTACCGGCATTCATTAATGTAGGACTATTAGGAAGGAAATATAAGTTCCTCATCATAAAATAAAAATCTTTATGGGTTAATTCAACCTCTACTGGCAATGCTCCATATTGATGATCTACTTTAGCTAAAGCCCAAGCAACTCTATCAAACAAGCCATCAGCGTCTTCAATAGGTTTAGAATTTTCATCTTTTAAATAATATCTATGATTTAAAATAATTTTAGATTGTTCGGACAATTCTTTATACGTTAAAGTTTCCGATAAGTTAAATGATACACGACTAGATACTGTCATAATTTCTCCTCCTAAATTTATCCTCTATGTCCGCAGTATAGACAAAGATTGCGTTCTTTAACCCAATACGATGGATTACATAAGCTCTCAGAACAGGCTTTATTAGGAGCCCCTTCTCTAATTTGGTCGATACGAGCTAAATTATCTTCGGGCGTTTGCTCTGCCCAGGGTTTCCCATCCCAAGTATCTGGATCGCTATCTTTTAAAGCTGATCCATGAGTCAATACTTTTCCCCACTTCTTCTGTAAATCTGCGCTCGGATTAGGCGACTTTTGCCCAGCGGAATCTGGGTCTAAATCTGCAAACCAATCCATAACATTACCCATAGATTGGACGCTGTAAAGACTCGATTCATAAGCAGCTTGCAATGCCATAGCAATGGAAAAAAACGCGTCTCCGTGTCCCATAGGACCTTCAGGAGCTTTCAATTCATTATTTACGGACAGTATCTGTTGCCTTTGTCTTTCGTCAGCTAATAACTTTAAGTTATCAGAGTGTACATATTGCTCAAAAACTTGTGCCATTGTATTTTTTGATTTTTGAGTAAATGATATTGTATCCCATACCCCATCTAACCCCCTATCTTCTAATTCCCCTCTTGTATTATCAATATAGCCTTTTTGTATATTAAAGTTTTCCGCTACTTGATTTAAGTAATCAATTTGATCTGAGTAATTCCAACCGTCTAACCAAGATTGATGCACTTGTTCTAGCGAAGATCCTCTTTTTCTAAATATTACTAAATGAGATGGGTGACGTTTCTTACCTACGTCAAATCCCGCAAATAGTGTATCGACTTCATCTTCATATTTTGAATACGCAGAATGATTGGGTAAATTGGGGTATTCACATTTTCTAATATCTTCTTCCTCAAAATATGATTGAGTAGATAAATGTGGCACTAATAAAAATTCTGATGCAAATGATTTAGGTCTAGCTTTTTGTTGTTGTAATAACCATTCTTCTGTATATAGCTCAGGCATTAATACCCTACGACCAGGCACAGGATCTAACGCAGGTAAAACTCTAGCTAAGAACCTTTCATCTGATTGAAGCTTGGTTAATAAGTCTCCTGGTAACATTGGCGTACCTAACACAATGCTAGGAACTCCTTTTAGTGGAATATACATAGACTCTGTTAAAAAGTGGTCTTCAATCTTATTTATTTGACCCAAATTTAAAGGGTTATCAGGATCACGCAAGATGTCATCTGCTATTAAAGCACCATTAACGTGCATACCTCTTTTAAATGAAAAAAGACCCCCATGAGCAATTTCCACTGGGTATCCATTCACATAATATCTAAATGAATAGTCTGCTTTAGGGCTTCTATTAACCATCCACTCTTTAAGCTGCGGATTTCTATTAACCGTTTTATTAATTTCACTAAGGTGATATCTAGCCATATGGTCGCTGTAGGATAGATATAGCACAGAACAGTCTCTGTTGGCTTTTAAGAGCCTCCAAACACTAAAGGCATGACCTAGTATGGTAGACTTAAAATGGAAGCGTGGAAGAATGGCTACGTAATTTAACCCTTCTTCAAGACATTTCTCTAAATCTTCCGCCACAATACCAACGTGCCAAGCTTGGAAGTATTCTGGATGGTCAAATGATTGGCTCCAAATATCTCTCACAAACTCCCAAAAGCTTCCAACCTTAATAGCTTGGCGTGCTTCTAAGCCTTGCGCTAACTTAGCAAACGCATCATCAAATGTGGTTGAATTTTGTCTATTCGTCATTTTTTGTTTGTACCAATGCCTTTAATTTTAATGCCACCCTATTTAATGTATCAGAATCTTGAATCTCATCAATCAATACTGACATCACATCTTGGATAAATTGGAGGTTAATCATGCCCTCCATTACAACTCTTTCGCCTTTGATGCCTAAATCCAGTGCTTTAGCTGCGTCAAAAGCTCTATCAAATGTTTGAACATTTAATTCAGCAGATGCTTTGCGTCTTAAACCTTCATACGAAGATAAATGTTCTTCTTGTAGCCTTGCATATCTTTGGGTTTCAGACTCAGCTATCTTCGCTACCGCGTCAGTTCTTGAAACTGCTCGCGTTTCTCCCCATTTATATTGACTTGCCCAAGAGTATATAGTAGAAGGTTTAACTATTACATTAAATGTATACGTCACACTTTCTGCTATATCTTTAGCCGGTCTGCCCTCTAAAAATAACTCCATAGCTTTGGTTTTAACTTCTTGTGGTATTCGTTTTGGCATGTTGTATCCTATTGATAATAAAAACTGTCAGAATCCATTGCTCCATAACCGGCATCAGAAACATGTTGTGAATCAATGTTTCCTCCTAATGGAGTACCGTCTGAATTTAAAAACCTAGTAAAGTCAATATGTCCGGCTGTTTTATTAGCTGCTGAAAAACAAAACGGAACTTTAACCGTCGTGTTTTTGCTTGGCTCAACTTCTTGAAACTTAATTGAAATTTCATCCTTAGTACACACATTAACCCAAATATGCTCTTGCTCACCTATAGGCTTATAGGTTTTGTTCTTCATAATAGAACTGCTAGTTCGTTGTAAGTCATCTATTTCTTGATTATACTTACAATCTGTATACTTACACCACACAACCGTTCCATGTTTAGCTTTTACATCTTCTATAGTTGGCAAGTCTTTTGGAAATGTGTCTTCATATTTTCTTATTTTCTTTTTTGCCGGTCCTATAAATGCTTGCCTAATTTCAGGGCCTACTTTTTGTAGACCACCTTTTCCCATCATTATCTTTGCTCCTTTTAAAACTCACTTTCTGTAAGCTCATCTAAATTTCTTCGTTTGATCCATAATGCAACACATGCTGCATCACACCAATCTTGCTCAGAAAATACGTCTCCCCATTTATCTACTGTAAATTCTTTTATAGCCTGTTTATTGGCGTTGCCTTTACCTAAAACATATTTTTTCCAGTGTCTATTATCAACAGGATGGCAATAAATATCACGTTGGTTGCAAAGAATTCGTACTCCTTGTACGACTCCTGCTATCTCCATAGTTGACTTTGGGTTCTGAATAAAAATAGCTGCTTCAACAGCAGCTTCTGTTTCTACTTTTATTTTACTCAAGTCTTGCTCAAATTTCTGGGCAATTTCAAGAATTCTTGAAGAAAAATCTTTAATTTTACTATCCCATTTACCTTGAGCTAAAACTGTTTCTGTAGAATCTATTAATACCGCATGCACTGCTTTAGATGAACAGTCAATCCCCATATATACAATTGGAGGGAGGTCTTTAAAAATTTGCCAATTACTTTCATTCTCTACCAAACTCTTCCTCTACTATTTCATTCATGTCTAACACGCAATTTCGTAAATCAGTAACACATTTTCGTAATGTGTCTATATCTTGATATAAAACTGCATATCGTAAGCCACGAATAACGATTTCTGCTTTGTTTGCTGAATCTAATAATTCATGACTGTCCAAGGTTTTAAATTGTTTAGCCATTAGGAACTCCCTTTGCTAAACTCCCTACCCAAGCTTCTTAATGTTACTACCCTACTTACGGCATCATATGCGGCTTTATATGCATTCAGTAACCCCGCTACTTTTGTGTGTATAGCTTCTTGCTCAATAATCTCTCTACGCAATTCTTTTAAACTTTGGTACTTATCAAACGCAGCGCCACGAACTTCATCACGAGTTAACTTCTTTTTCCCCTCAGATTCCCGTTCTTCAACTAACCTGTATATAGCTGTAGCATATCCTTCGTCAAAAGCTGCTTCTAAAGCACTTTTTTTCGACGTAATATCAGATAAGTGGTATTCTAAATAAGATCTATAACCACCAAACATAGTTAAAAATTCTTCTAATTTTTTATTGTCAGCATTCATTAAATTAGTAAAATCTAAATTATATTCTTTAGTAACATCTTTACTTAATGGAGGTATATTTAACTCTAATACAAACTCATCAGCTTTTGCTAAAGCTTTAAAAGGACTCCATTTGCTTTCTCTATTTTCTGATCTTAACATTCTTTTCTCTCTTACAAGGACAGTATCTAGTTCCAGTGCATTCTTTAGGTTGCTCTGTTAAATTCATAATGCTTATGCACCGATCTACTAATTTGTTCCACAAGTCCTTATCTTTTTCCATGCCAAATGCTTTAATTTTTTGATCGTTTTTGTTTTCGTACAAAACTATACCATATTCATACTGACTTAAATTTAAATAAATTTGCGTTTGGATTGTGTGTTCTGGCTTTGGTTCTACTAACCCTGTAAAACCTCTACTGTTAATAGATTTAAGTTCGACTATAGCAGCGCCATGCGTAGAATGCATAATTAAAAAGTCTAATCGTCCTGATATGGGAGGCATTTCTGACTTAATAGGTAATTCAGTTCCTAATAACATTTTCATTTTTTCAAAGTATTTTTCGTACCTATAGCCTAAGTAGTCCCCGCAATCAAATATTCGTCTCGAAATTGCTGAAATAGTTTCAGGTTCTACTAGTCCGTGAAATGAGTTGTATAAATATCTATCGCACTCGCTACCTAGCGCTGAAGGATAAAACACGCCTTTTCGCGCAGGCCTTTGAGCTTGCTTTAGTTCTTTGTCAAAAGTTTTAAGTAGCCAAGTATCTTGACCATTAGCTACATCGGTTCGTCGTCTGATAATCTGCTCAATGCCCGCCACAATTCCTCCTGTATGTCTATTTTAGTTTGAACTTTAATGTGAAAAATATTATCAATTTCAGGTTCTTCTAATAAAAAAGTATCTCTTCTAAAGTCACGTTTTTTAAGGTGCCCGTAAACTCCATCAGCTTCAACTACAAGTTTTATTTCAGGTATCCAAAAATCTACTTGATAGCTCCCAAAATTCGTTTGCTGCTCAAAACGCAACCCCATTTCTGATAAACACTCAGCAATTATATTTTCTTGCTTTGTATAGTCAGTAGGTTTAATGTTCACAAAACCTCGGCTTTTAGTTCATCAACTTTTTCTGGGTTATCTATAAAAATTTGCTTTAATCCGTTTAAACCCATAGCTTTGTTATCTTTATATGTATACCAAGCGCCTGCTCTAGTTATTAATCCTCTATCAATTGCTTCACGTATAAAGCTTTCTAACACGTCAATACCGCCTGAAACTCTGAAGGGTACTATAGCATTACGCCAATTTTCTCCTCCTACTTTACTTTTTCGTAAGCGTATTTCCATGTCAAAGCCAACGCGTTGTTTATTTTCTTCAATCCACCCACTTCGCCTTACCTGTAAAAGAAAATGTGAAAAGAATGTTTGTGCTAAACCACCAGGCATATTATCTATAGCCACTGGCCCTAAACTAGAACGTACTTGGTTAATAGCTACTAACGCAGATCCGTTCTTTAAATTAGGTAGAAGTTTAGGAAGCGCAGAATTAATAAAGCGTGCTTGCCATGCCATAGGATTGTAGCTAAACTCTTCTTCCGCTACTGTCGTAGGGACTAGGCCTGCGATGCTATCTAAGACAATAACATCTACTCCGGCAATCATCATTTCTCTAACAATTTCTAATGCGTCTTCACCGTTAGTAGGTTGAGCAACAAGAATTTTCTCGGCATTCACCCCACACTTAGATACCCAATCCGAGTCCCAAGATAGTTCTGTGTCTACCCAACCAGCGGTTCCACCTTGTTTCTGTGCATTAGCGCATATCTGACTCGCTAGATAGCTCTTACCGACGTTTGTAGGGCCGTAGAGGAGGGTCATACGCTTTTTAGGTATACCACCCCCCGTAAGCGTGTCTAAGGCGGGTATTCCAAACGGAATTCTGTCATAATCAAATTCGGTGTTATTGCCTCTGAATAAGTTTAAATTCTTTTTAGCGAGCAGCTGTTCAATTACTTGATCTGCGTTATCTTTCATACTTTATTCTACTCAGGAGAGTCTATTAGTTCATCAATTTGGGTATCAACTTTTGTTCTAACAAATTCCCACACTTTATCTGCCGCATCCCCAATTTCTTCTAATTGAGGTTGTAGTGGAAGACTAGCATCTATATCGTCAGCTGTTAAATCTACTCTTGCATATTGGTTGGTATCTAATGGACCTACCCTAAACGTAAATCCTAAATGTACTGCTATCTTTGCCATTCTTAACTCCAATCTATATATTCATCTATACTTGACTTTACTTCAGGCTCCCACTTTTCGTAATCAACTTTGGTTGCCCAAGATGTAGTGCAAACTTCTTTGTCTACAAATAATGGTATCTCTAATGTATTCCATTGCATTAATTCTACTATGTTAGGCACTACTGTGTCCATTTCAGCTTCAAGCACCTCGCAAATAATTTCATCATGTACTTGGAGTAATAATTTACTTCGCGTATCTTGTAAATACTTGTTCACAGCTATTAATCTTTCACTTAAAATATCTGCACTAGTACCTTGTACAAGATAATTTACTCCCTTATAACTATCTTTAGCGGGAACTTTATAAATGCGCCCGTATCGGTTCTTTACCCAACCTCTATCCTCTACCGTAACTTCTACACCTTTGATAAATTCTCGCGATCCTTCAATCGCATCTAAATAACGTTTTTTATATTGTGAAGCTTTACCAACTGTAGTCTGAAGTTGTTGTGCTAATCGAGGTATACCTATTCCATAAATAATCCCAAAAGTAATGCCCTTAGCCATCTGCCTGTAATATTTAAACTCTGGGTGATCCTCAGTAATCTCAAAAGCAATTTTTGCAGCTTCTCCATGAAAATCTACGTCGGTATCATGTAATAATTTATTCATTGCTTCATTACGTAAATAGCTTAGAAAAACCCTTACTTCCATTTGTGAATAATCAAAACTCACTAACTTATAACCAGGGCGCGCAACAAATAACCTACGTATGGCTATTTGCGTATCATCCACTTCGTCAAAAGATTCATCTCCCATAAAGCCCCAAGTATTAAGCACTTCGTCACTTAACACGTTTTCCGAAGTAACTCCTTTGGTAGCAATGCTAGACTCTACCCTACCCTTAACAATATCTAGCTCTTCTTCCGTAAGTTCAACATCACGTAGTTTAAAATGATTTCTAGGTATATTTTGAAGATTAGGTTCTCTGCTACTCAATCTACCAGTTACGGCACCCCAGTTACAAAAAGATGTATGTAAAGTCGTTTTGTCTAAATAAGGCTCTAAATACGTTGAAATCAATTTATGTAAAGCTCTATATTGGCGAATTAATCCCGCTAAAACATGATCTATTTGTGCTAAAGCCGCGGCTGACCAAGATTCTTTCTCTTTAGGTGTTTTGACGTTTGAATAAATACCTAGTTCGTGAAACACATCCCCAATTTCTTGCGTGCTTTTAATATTAAACTCGCGACCTGCTATTTTGTAGATTTGCTGCTCCACCTCTTGCTGTCTAGCTTTAATCTTATATATAGCTTTTTCGGCATACTTTGCGTCAATCTGTATACCGGTGCGTTCCATTTCGTACAATACTTTCGTTAACTCATACTGCAATTCTAGGATAGCGCTTTGTCCAGTAGCTTCTATTTTCTTTAAACAATCAAAGTAAAGCTTGTAAGTCCAAAAAACATCTTTTTCGCAATACGGGCCTAAAACTTCTGGGTTGGACAAAGAATAATCTTTATTCCATTTCTTTTCTTGAAGAACTTTTTTCGTATCAATATCGTACTGACCTGCCTGTTCACCGTAAAGACGTATAATTGTCTTAGTAAGCGCTAACTCCCGTATGGTAGTACTAGCGGTCATTCTTACTAAAAGCATTACATCCTTTAAAGCTTTTTGCTCAATATCTAAACCGTCTTTCTCTAAAAAACTCATATCAAACTTAAAGTTATACCCTATCAACTCCGTTCGACAGCTCATAGACGTTACAAGATCGTCTAACAAAAACATCGGCAAATTAATGCCTTCGTGATGCCTAAATGGAAAATAATAAGTGTCAATTGTGTCGCCTTTATTTTTACTAACGCCGACCCCAACGCCACAAATGTGGTTTCCGCTGTACGCATCTGTGCCGTTGGTTTCTACGTCTACCGCCCAAATAGGGTATTCAACTAAGTCATTAATAACCTGTTCATATAATTCCTCAGTATTAACTAACATTAGAATAACTCGTCAATTTGAGCCTGAGTAACTGGTTTAGTCGCAGCTTCATGTGTTCCATTAGTAGAACTTTCAGGAGCCCAAACCTCACTATATCTTTCTAAATAGTATTGCTCTATTGTAGGAAGCTCGTTTTCAGGCTCTGGAACCTTTAACTCTCTTGTAGTAGCAGCAATAGTATACGAAGTATCTTGCATACCTGTGCCAGTTCTTTTAATTCTAAGTATGCCTTTATTCAAGGTGCCCCAATCGTTATAAATATCCAAAAGTTGGTTAAAGACATATTCATTACGACCATAAGACAAACTTATGATTTTAAAAGCATTTACGTCCTCTTTGTAAAGTTGCTTACCTGTAGGATCTTTAATAGGCTCCCAACCTGCTTCTCTACCGCGTTCAGTTAGAGTCGTGTGTATGACCTCAAACACATAAGCCCAAAAAGTAAATTTTTGTGATGCGTTAACATCTTCTGGCACATCTCCTGCGTCAACAGAATCATGTTTAAGTAAGTTGTTAAAGCCACCCATTGCTTTAGGCCAAGTATACATCTCTACATTGTCAAAATATTTATCGTCCTCATTTCCTGTTGCTAAAGGAGCAATAAATGCCTGATCCCCGTCTCTAAAGTAAAACTCTTGGCTTGGTATTGATGTACGTTGTATTTGCCGATTTTGTGTGCTAGTTCTTAATTGTTGTATTCTGTGTATTCCACTCATTACATATTCTCCGTAATTAAAATTTTGTTTACCAATAATATCTGTTTTCAATTAACATTGCAAGATATTCTTTTTCGCGAATATCCTGTACGTCTTTATATGGTGATGGTATTTGTACATATGATGTTTGCGCTATTCTTTTTAACCTCCCTAATGCTTTTTCGCGTCCTAGTTCGCCCGCTTTATCATTGTCTAAACACACCACAAATTCTTTTGTTGATAATGTTTTCAACAAGTTATACTGGGCTACAGACAAATGGATACCTAATAATGCTACTGATTGATACCCATTTTGCTGTAACCACATAGTATCTAACGTACCTTCTGTGATACATATAAACTCAGATTTCTGCAATTTATCTGCCCCAAATAAAATCTGAGATTTTTTTAACCCTCTGCTATACATATACTTTGGGTCTGTGTTTTGACGGCGGCTTACGTGACCCACCGTTAATCCGTCTTTATCATTTATCGGAATAATAAGATCGCCGTAAATGTTTGTCCCACAGCCCCAATCTAGTAAAAAGTCTTTTTCAAACCCTCTGTCGTATATCCAATCTGGTAATTGTTTTTCAATAAACGAGGAAGGTAAGGCTGTTTCTTTGTTGATCTCAACAGTTTTTTCAACTTCGTTAAAATTTAAAGACGTGTTAAATTTCTCTAAGAATTTACGAACTTGCGTAGCGTCAAAATCTAACATCTGTTGTATAAAGGTTAATAACGACCCTTGCCCACATCCTGCAAAACAAATCCAAACACCTTTTTTAGTATTTATCGAGCACGAAGCATGCGTGTCTAAATGTAGTGGACATGGAATACTGAATTCATCTCTATCTATTGGTATATCTAAATTAGTAGCCAATAAAATTTGAATCCAATCTGTATCACCATTAATAATCTGATTTAAACTCATAATTCTCTAACTCCTCTATAGCACCTCGATTTACGTCCCATTTAAATATCATATCATCCGTAATTAATGCACCATCACGTACCTTTAAACATCGTACTTTACGCAACCGTTCATCGTAGTCACCGTCAGTATCTAGTGTTTTAGACATGGAAAATAAATAATCGGCAGCTCTTAATAACCCATCCCCAAAAGCAACCTGTGTAGCGTGTGGGGGCTCAAATTCATCTACGTTTTCTCTATTAGCTTGAGTAGATACACATATAGCTATATTTTCTTGCATAGCTAAATTCTTAAAGTCATTAGCTAAATCGTAAGATTTTTCCCAAGATGTTTGCGTAGCTCTGGCCGTCTGACTTCTAATTAAATATATACCATCAATAATTACTAGTTGTGGTTTATAGCGCCTCACTAAACGTTTAATGGCTTGAATAGTTATGCCATCTTCTCCGGCTAAACTATGGCAAATAGCTTGGTTTTTAGAGTCGTTTTCTTGTAGAAATTTTACGTACTCATCCTTATCTTCAAGTGGACGCAAATTCGCTAAATCTGAGTGAGAAAAACTGTATCCTAGTTTATGCCCCATAACAGTGTCTAACCTTACACTTAACTGTTTAACCGTAAGTTCGGGGCTAATAAACAAAGTTCTTGTGCCTGCTAAGGCAGCTGTAGCAACTAATTCTGTACAAAACCACGACTTACCTATTCCTGCTCTAGCAAAAACCCCAATAAGTTCACCAGGTTTCCACCCACTGCCCAAAGCTTGTAACGCTTTAAACGGTGTAGGAGTGCCTACTATACCGCCTTTTTCTAAATACTTCTGTCTATCTTCTTCATACTCTTCTAGTCGTCTAATACTTCCGTCATCATATACTGTAATTTCTGTGTCAAAATCTAGTTCAATATCCGAAAGCTGTGAGATTAAATCAATTAGACCTTTCTGGGGATCGGTTCTAATTACTTTAATTTTATTAGATACAGCACCTTCAATATGTCTATATAAAACTTGTTTCTTAAAAATATCTAACGTATGTTCCCACGTAATCCCTGCCATATTAATATCCACGGTAGGGTATGATACTTCAATCTCAGTTAACGTGGGAAATTTTTTATAAGTATCTACAAAGTTTTTTAGCCAATTAAATACTTCTCCATGCACGCTAAAGTGTTGAGATGTATATGGAAAAGCGTTTAGTCGTTCTTCGGTAGCGTTACAAATAATTGCGGATTCAATTTCGGCGTATGTACCGGAATCAATTTGGTCGTACCTAGATCTATCCTCTAACATTTTACCTCATGGGTAACTCTGTTAAAATCGAATCATTGGTTAATAAGTAGTAATTGTAATTAGCCTTTAACTGTTTATGCTTTAATTCTACCGCTTGGTCAATTGTGGAAACTTCGCCGATTTTAACAATAGTTCCGTCTTTTTTATTTACTGCAATAACATCATATAATTGCTCTGGAACATCTGTCAAGAATTTTGTTTTGAACAAGCGACCTATTTTATGTTTTAGTTTTTTTCTCATATTCTTTCGTTCTAGTCATTATAAAAATGTTTATTTTCTTTTGTATATTATTTCTAACTTTGTATGCTGAGTCTTCTATCCGTTCAGATATGTATTCCATAGTCATACCTTCTAAACGTAACTCTAAAAACTGCAACTCTTGCCCCGTTAAATCAGCTCTAGCTATCATGTCCATTAACTCTACATCATTAATAAACTCTAACGCACTAGCGTCGGATAAAGAATTTGCTATTTCGTTAGGCAAGAAACCTTGTGGGTTATCGTCTACGTCCATGCCGTCTATACTATACGTTACATTAACGTTTTTAGTTTTTTGTGCTTTTGCTATTAACGTTCTTAACGTGTTAACCATAGCAGTGTGTAGATAAGTGTGGAAAATTACGCCTTTAGTGTCATCAAAGTGATCTGCAGCTTTAAGTATTGATATGCGTAATTCTTGGGCAATGTCTTCTCGGTCCATGCCATTTACAAATGTTGTCTGTAAAAACTTTTGGACTTTAGGCTCCCATTTCTCCAAAAGTTCGTCATTAATATCCAAACTAACTTATACCATCCCTCTGCCCCAGACCATAACATTTATGGCTGCAGTAAATATGTTTCATTCCTCTTTGATACCGCTGGATAACGTGGCTTCGTTGCAACTGAAACTTATGGTGGCAGAATGAACATTCTACATCCACATGATAATATATTTTTTCGCAATCCCCCGTTGGGCATAACATTTGGTTGTCTGGGGTCATGTTTCCACATACCTTGCAAAATATTATTCTTTTTTTATAGTGCGGTTGCCTGTTATTTAATCCAGCTTTTTTTAATACTTGATGTACATATTGTTTGGATACATTAAGTTTACGGCTAATTTCTGAGCCGGTCAATAACGGTTGCCTTGTACGTAATCTAATAATCTTCTTTTTGTTTCGCATTTAACCATTAATTTGTTGTTGCAACTTAGTAATATCTTGTTTAAGTTTTTTAACTTCTTCTACAAGCAATACCGATAATAATTGATAACTTACGTCATGTGGCTCATTATTTTTGTAATTCACTACCTCTGGTAATACTTCATGCACTTCTTCTGCAATATAACCAAAACTATCTGAACCGACTAGCGTAGGTTCATTGTCTACTTGTACATCTTTATATTTAAAATTTACAGGACGTAAATTATATAATTTTTCTGAATTTATTTTTAAATCTACAATATTTTCTTTATATTTTTTTGACGATGTACTTTCTCGTAAATAGTTATTACTATCTAATACTAGTAAAGTACCTGTATTACCTCCTAAACTTGCGTTTAATTTAAATAGTTTCATAATTTCTACTTCTGAAGCGGTAATTTGTATTACGTCTGTATTATCACAAGTAAAGTTAATGTAACCTGCGCTTGAGCTATACATACCTGTATTGTCATCCCCATAAAAAGTATAAACAGGTTTAGCACGTGATCCAGCACGTTCTTGGCTTTGAACAGTGTGGGTTTGTGCGTAATATCTTGGCGCTACCGGTACTATATTAAATAATTTTAGATAAGAACCTGCTCCTAAAATATTATCTGTAGAATCATCCGAACTAGTCGCAAATAAAGTTTCTGCGCCATTGTCTTTAATTATTAAATTTCGCCCACCTTGCGAAATTTCTCCTACAGCGGCTGAGCCCTGCCTGTAAATAGTAGTGCTACTAGAGGATGAATTACCACTTACCGCAGAATTATGGTCAAACTGAATATATTGGCTACCATCAGACGACTCAGTACCAGAATCGGGGTCCGCAAAAATAACTCCTCCTTGAGAACTATTATCGCCGCCATAAATTTGGATGTAGTTCATGTTAGCTACGCCTTCTTGCCCTACAGTAATACGGCCATTAGTAGTTACACCACTACCTGGAATAACATTTAAAACGCGCGTTCCTGCTGCATTAAAGGCGACAATTCCTGCTGAATTATGTACTACTCTAGCAGCGTTAGCAGTTCCAGATAAGACTTCCCCCGCTGACGACACATTCGCGTCACTTGTTACGCTACCTGTAGTACCGTAAAGCTCTAAAATAGCTACTGCGTTAGTATCCCTAGTTGCTTTAGCGCGCCCAAAAATAATATCGCCTCTAGGGTCTGCGATTTTAGTATAATTAGTGCTACTTGCGGTAGACGCAATAACTTGCATATCTTGTCTATCTGTTGAAAGTGGGGAAGCTACATTTTGGCTTGCCAGTGGACGTAAAAACAAAGTGTGCCATTCATAAGCCGCATCTCCACTAGTGGCTAAATCGTGGTCCCCCCCTTTTAGTACATATTGATTACCCGTCGGATGTGTCAAAACTGTAACTGTGCTACCACTATCTTCTACAATTTCAATGGTGTTATGATCTTTAGCTTTTATATAACCGTCTGGAATTGTCCATTGTTGCGCACCTGCGGGTAATGATGTAGGCATATCTACGTCTACTGTTCTTGTAGAAGGCACGGTAATTGGAACGCCTTCAGCATTCGTGTCCATACCGATACCTGTTAAATTAGCCGTAATCATACCATTTGTGTAGCTATAATCAATTTTTTCTATAAGGATATTATAAGATTTATCCCAAATTTTATTTTTAACTTTTACTACATGTCCTGGTTCGGCAGGAATATAAATAGCTATAGGTTTGCTAGCGTCTAATGCAGTACCGTCACTTGTATCGGTTGCGGAAGCTCCATAAGTAGCGGTTGTAGCATCTACGGCTGAAATATATGAATATCTAGTAACAACTTTACCTGCGGCATCTAATTCTGCGATAGCCATTCCTTTTTTAACCCCAAAAGTTAATGGATTATTAGTTGTACCTGAAGCGTCGGCTAACGTAAATGCGGCTGAGGCATATGTAATAACATTGGTGCTTCTACTTACTTTAGCCGCAGCTGCTTCTAATCTACTCATAGGATATCTAATTAAACTAAATCTTGCTCGTGTAACTGAACCTTGTGAAGTAGTATCTAAAATTCCTGCAATTTCTGCGCGAATTAAATCTACAGAAAGACTTTTATGTGTTTGTAGTCTATAAGGCTTATTAAAAGCTAATTTCTTTTTTAATCTTGCTGTACTAGGAACTATGTCTATATATTCAATATCGGTTGGGGTCGATGAATTACTATAACTTCCAGCAGCTGCATTAAATAACCTAATAGTAGATGAATCAGTTGGAAATGCCTCAAACGCTAATCCTGTTTCATTTGTATACTGCACCGTAGTAGCTTCATCATAAACATTTCCCAAAATTAAATATTTGCCTGATCCTGTACCGCTTTGGTAATGCACGGTAGCGCAAGGAGTATTAGATCCAGCTTTATACAATAATTCAGGATTGTGCGAGGAACCATCATTAATATAACGTAATCTTTTGCCTGAATAAGCAAAAGCGTGGCCTGATGGTATAGTGCCACTTACTAACTCAAAAGTTTCTATGGCTTCTTGTTCTCTATTAGTTGTGTCGTCTTCACCATATGCTCTATCATTAAAATGCGTAATAACTGATGAATACACTTGAGCTGTAGTTGTGTCAAAATCAGCGTTATTTAACATTGGTTTACTAAAATTAGTTTTACCTGCCCAACCCGCTGAAGGATGTTCAATGGTTAATCCATGCTTTGAAGGATCTGCTGAAGTAGAGCCTCCTGCTCCTGGACGAGTTCCTCGTCTAAAATAGTTTATATCTACATCAGGATTATGGTCAGTAGCTAAACTTGTAAAGCTAGGATCAACATGAAAATCAAAACCAAAATGTTCGTTATTTGAAGAAGCATGAGGTTCAGCCATTGCTTGAGAATGGATAGTACGTAAAATTTGACTTTTTCCTTCTTTAGCGATGTCCCACGAATTATTAGCTCCAGTAAAATCCCCAGTCTTTTTTTCATTAGCGGTTAAAGCTACTAGTGAAGGTTCAAATTTTGCAGTGTCACTTGTGCTAAAATTATCTGAAACTTTAGAAACTATATGCGCAATAATTTCGCTTCTACTATCGGTAGAAGTTGAGTCAATATTAATAGCTCTAAGTGAAACAGGAACGTTATCTAAAGGGTGTTGTGCTAGTTCAAATAACATATCTCTTAATTGCAGTCTAATTGTGCTACCTTGCATTAAGTTATATTGATTTTGTTCTTCTAAAACCCTACCTCTAAATAACATTACGCCAGTTTCTTCATCGCGTAAACGGCAATCCATAAAATCTGTAAAAATACCAGTTAAATACCCCTGTGAGCTGTTAGTCGCTGCTTTACTGGTAGTAGTAGAGCTATAATTTTTTGATTTGTTAGATAAAATTACTTCAGCTTGTGCAGGCGCGTCTATAGTTTTGGTAATATTTACAGAAATTACAGCATTTTTACCCGTATGGGTAAGCGCTTGCTCCCATGAATCTCCGTCCCAGTAATCTAAGCGTATTGTAGGTGAAGCCATTTATATACCGTTACCTAAAATATAATGTCGGCACGAGATTTAGCCACAAACTGCATTTGAAATTCGTATCTATCTTCTTCCCCAGCAGCTTGTTGGAATCTACAAGATTGAATTGCAACAACATATAAAGCTCCACCAGTTTCGGTATTTGTGCCGCTAACTGTAGAGTCAGGAGTGGCTGCAGCGCTTGGTTCAGCTGCTTCATTATACAAAGGAAAGTTTGCATCTCCGATTTCTAATTCTAATTCTTGATCTTCGGTAGCCATCCAACGAACTACCGCGTCTTCTAATTTATTTTTATAGGGTACGTAGTAATATAAATTAGAGTTTGTATAAGCATAATCTGAATGAGCAGTACCGAACCCGTCATATACCCATATTCTTCGAGACACAGTAATAGCTTCCATATTTTCGTATCCTGCTACACTAGCGTTACCTACTCCCACAGTATCAACTCTACCGCTTAGCGTAATTGCCGGTCTAAAGATTCCTAAATCTATTAACTCAGGCGATTGTTGTGGGATAGGTATTTGAATGGGGGTTTTTGTAATATTAATAGATACGTCTTCACACTTTAACGCATATCTAACATTAGACGCGTCGGTTGCTGTAGCGTTATGCGGGCAATTTCTTAATAATACTGCTAAACTCATAGTAACTCCTTACATCCATCCATACATTGAATCTTCACCATACACATCATGCGCCCCAAAATTTACATCACCTTTTTGAGTTTGCTCATTGTAGTCTTCTTGTAAATTAACCAAGTATCGTTGTTTTTGTCGCCTTTCTAATTCACCTTCTAAGTTAAAATTAAGATCTAACGTAAAACCTTGTGGAGCTCTGGACAAACTACCACTTGGATTACGATCAGTGCCTCCAAATCCAAACCATCGAGGTGTACTAGTCTGCATATCGCTTAGAGCCTTAGCTAAAGCCGTTTTTGCATCTCCGAGCCCGCTATCAAAGCCTTTCAGACCTTTTACTATTTCAGTAGCGCTTTCTGGTTGTTGCACTCCCATAGCTGAACCTAGTAGACGTTGTATAAAGCTCGCACCTGGCAGGAAATTTAACCCAGTTTGAGCTGTTTTTACAAGACCTATTTTACCTGCATTTGCGATAACAAACTGCACTTCTTGTAGCGCTGCGTATATTAGATCAAATCCTGCTTTTAGAATAGGCGGTAAATAATCTTTAAGCCAAGTAATTCCGACTTTAACGTTACGTAATATTGGCACTACATAGTAATCCCAATATTCGCTTAAAACGCGCGTTCCTTCTTTCCAAGCTGCGGGAATAAGTTCAAAAATTTTGCCTAACCAGATTACGGTAGCTTCTATTTGAGGAAAATTATCGTAAATTGCATCGCGAACATCTGCTAACATTGGCGCAAGAAAGTCTCGCCATAAATTTTGTAAATATTCATCTATTTTTTCAAGTTTAATTGCTAACCAAGGCAGTGCTATTTCAATAATATCGTTCCATAACTTACCAAAAAACCCTTTAATTTTTTCAGTAGCTGTACTAAAATCTCCTTCAAAAGCTGCTTTAAGTCCGCTTAGTAACGGTTTAACGTATTCAACAACGTTTGCAATAAAACTAGCAATTCTTGGTCCTACTACTTCAGCGGTTGCTTGTGCCCACGCCGCAATTTTTGGTATTGTGTCAGCTAATTTCCTAATCCACGGTACTATATACGGCAAAAACGGAGCAAGAATAACGTCTACCAATGCGCCTAATATTTGGAAAATAGAGCCAAGCGTGCTAGTAAATACTTGAGACTGCTTTAATACGGATGCAATAGTTAAATTAATGCCGGCTGTTGCAGCATATTCTTTAATAAAATTGCGTTTAGTGGTTTTTTTCGCCTCTTCCGCTAATTTTACTTGTTCTTTTATTAATTTATTTGTTTTGTTATCGCCGCCGCCCGCAGCTCCTGCTGCTCCGTCTTGTACTTCAACGATAACTCTATTATCTTCTGCCATATTTCACGCTCATATTACATTAGCCAAAGCTCATGTTTTTTCTATTATTAGATTTTCGTTGTTCTTGCTCATGCGCTTCTTGTTCTCGTTGTCTTACCGCTTCTTCTAATCCTATTACTATGTTTAAGTCCGTAGAAGATAAGCCCATTATAACGTCATATGGAATTCCTATTTTTACCAACGATAAAATAGTTATCCAGTAATTAAATTGTAACCTTTCTTTAGGGTTTACCTTCCCAGTTCGGGAAAGAAAGGCTAAGGCTCTTTTTTTACGTTTTCTACGCTGTCTTCTTCATCTTCTGCAAACGCTTGAGGCACAAGTTTTTCTAAAGCTTTACCTAAGCGTTCATCAATAGAAATTAAAAATGATTCGTTGGTTTTACCCCAAGGGGCATCTACGATCATTTCCCGCAAACAAGCTCGCATGTATTCTCCGCTATTAAAACCTGTTGTGCCTTCCGCGTTCCAGGTTAAAGAGTCGGAAAGGAGTTGATTGCGTTTAGCCCAACTTAATGGTTTTACAGTAACCTCAAAAGTATCTCCAGTTTCTTCAATAGTTACTTTTTCAACCCGCGTGTTGCTAGAAATGGTATATTTAGATACGTCAAAAGCTGTCGCATCTTTTGTACTACTAGTTGTAGCCATCTGTCCTCCGCTATATTTAATTTTTCTGTAATCTTATGGGTAGTAATGCTCGAAATCTGCTACGTCTATTTTTAAATTCCTAAAGAGTATATCTACATCAACTTGATATGGGTTTTCTCCCCCAAAATCGTGTTGTGCGCTTCGGATGAAAGCTCCTTGGTTATTGCCGCCCGTGCCAGCACTGCCATTATCTGGAATTGTGATTGTAATAGTATCGTTAGTTCCTCGCGTAAAGGTTAACGTTATATTAAAACCAGCTTTTCCTGAACCGTAGTCACCTTCTAATAGCATTTCGGTAAATAAAGTTCGGGCAGCAGTGTTAGTTATAGCTGCACCTGCGTCGGGCAAAGCAATAGTAGCCGTCATCGCATATTCTCTTCGGTTTTCCTTTATCTCTGTAGGGCCTTTTCGGCGACCCATCTGCCGTGAAATATAATATCTAGGCTCTTCTCCATTTGCTATATTAATGGTAAAGTTCCTTAATCTTGCAATAGTTTGTCCAAACATACTAACTTCGCCTTGCGAAAAATAGTATGGATCAGTAGTAGGAAAGTCTACATCATCGCTATCAATCGTTTTCATTAATGTATAAAATGGATGTTGTGTGCTAGTAGAAAAGCCGGCGTTATATTTTTGATTGGTTACCATTC
>Ga0208919_1000340_pt1 | contig 33484 bp, 31 predicted proteins | sample 4_EtaG_FD_184076 | JGI IMG/M metagenome (GOLD analysis project Ga0208919, IMG submission 184076) | Marine viral communities from the Subarctic Pacific Ocean - 4_ETSP_OMZ_AT15127 metaG (SPAdes) (version 3) | ecosystem: Environmental > Aquatic > Marine > Oceanic | place: Pacific Ocean | collected...
CGGTAGATGTTCACCATTGATGACCTGGCCGATAGACTCGGCGGCTATTTACCCTCGGATGAGATCCAGCAGGTCAAACGCGCCTTTTACTATGCTGAGCAGGCCCACGACGGCCAGCGGCGGCGTTCCGGCGAGCCGTACGTTACCCACCCACTGGCGGTAGCGAATATTCTTGCCAATATGCACATGGATCATCAAAGCCTGATGGCCGCCATGCTGCACGACGTTATCGAAGACACCGGCGTATCCAAAAAAGCCCTGGAGGCTCAGTTTGGCAAGCCGGTAGCAGAGCTGGTAGATGGGGTATCCAAACTTACCCAAATCACCTTTGAAGACAAAGCCGTCGCCCAGGCGGAAAATTTTCAGAAGATGGTGCTGGCGATGTCGCGGGATATTCGCGTTATCATCGTCAAGCTGGCTGACCGGTTGCATAACATGCGCACCCTGGGCGCCCTACGCCCAGATAAAAAGCGTCGCATCGCCCGTGAAACGTTGGAAATTTACGCGCGAATTGCCGGGCGGCTGGGTATCAATACGATTCGTATCGAGCTTGAGGATCTCTCCTTTCAGGCGATTCACCCCATGCGCTCGGAGCGCATCAAGCGTGCGGTTGCTAAAGCGCGGGGGCACCGGCGTAGTGCCATGCGCGAAATACAGTCCTCCCTGCAAAAAAGCCTGGACGATGACGGGCTTAATGGCACCGTCATTGGACGCCAAAAGCATCTGCTGTCGATCTATAAAAAAATGCGCGACCAGCGTAAGCCCTTTGTCGAAATTATGGATGTGTTTGGCTTTCGCATCATTACCGAAGATGTGGCCAGCTGCTACCGTATTCTAGGCGTGGTGCATAACCTCTATAAGCCGGTACCGGGGCGCTTTAAAGACTACATTGCGATTCCCAAAGCTAACGGTTACCAGAGCCTGCATACCACCTTGTTTGGTTCCCGCGGTATGCCCATTGAGGTGCAGATACGCACCCGTGAAATGGAGGCCATGGCCAATAACGGTATCGCTGCCCACTGGCTTTATAAAGCGGGGCAGACTTCCCATCCGATTGCCGAGGGCAGCCATGCACGTGCTCGCGCCTGGGTTAAGGGCCTGCTGGAAATGCAGCGCCACGCTGGCGACTCGCTGGAGTTTATCGAACACGTTAAAAACGATCTGTTCCCCGACGATATCTACGTGTTCACACCTAAAGGCGATATTATGGAGCTGCCCCAGGGCGCTACCGTAATCGACTTCGCCTACACCGTGCACACGGATATTGGCAATAACTGTATCGCTTGCCGCATTGATCGCCATTTGGCGCCGCTCTCGACGCGTTTAGAAAGTGGTCAGACGTTGGAAATTATCACCGCCCCCGGTGCGAAGCCCAATATTACCTGGCTAAATTTTGTGACCACCGCAAAGGCGCGTTCGGCAATCCGTCACGCGCTTAAATATCAGCAGCAGACCGAAGCGGTCATGCTGGGACGACGGTTGCTCAATAAAGCCCTGGCGCCATTCGATACCAGCCTGGAAGAACTGGATGAGAGCGCCCTTAAGCGCGCCTTCAAAGAGTTGGATGTCTCTTCTGAGGATGCTCTGTTGGAGTCGCTCGGGATGGGCAACCGCATGACCCACGTGGTGGCACGCCGCCTAGTGGCTGCGGCGCATGGCGAAAGCTATGAGCACCCTGTAGGCGGGGAGGGTAGCAAAGCCGTCATGATCAGCGGCAGCGAAGGCATGGTGATTAACTTTGCGCGCTGCTGCCATCCGCTACCAGGCGACCCCGTGGTGGGCCACCTTTCCACAGGCAAAGGGTTGGTGGTGCATCGCGCTGAGTGTAAAAACGTGGTGGATAAGAACTTCGCCGATAAAAATGACCCTGATAAGCTCTTCGCGCTGGAGTGGTCGGACACCATTGATGAAGATTTCCCGGTCGCGCTGCGTATCGAAATTGAGAGCCGTCGTGGGCTAGTCGCAGAGCTTGCCGGGCTGGTCACCGATGCCGATGCCAATATTGAGCGGATTGGTATTGAAGAGCGCGATGCCCACCTTTCCACCGTCAATCTGACGCTGTCGGTGAAAGGTCGTGTGCATCTGGCACGCATCATTAAACGCATCCGTAACCTTCCCAACGTTGGCAAAATTACCCGACTCGCTAATTAATACTATACATAACAACATGCTGATATAAATCGGCAGCGATCGCTATTTTTCAGTATCAAATAATTAAGTGTTACCCATTACAGGAGCGAAACAACGTATGAGCAATAAGGCCGTTATCAACACCAGCAAAGCCCCCGCGGCTATTGGTCCTTACTCCCAGGCCATTAAAGCGGGCAACACGGTTTATCTCTCTGGCCAGATCCCGCTGGATCCCGCGACCATGGCGATTGTGTCTGAGGATTTCGAAGCTCAGGCACGCCAAGTCTTCACCAATCTACAGGCAGTATGCGAAGAAGCGGCGGGCTCGCTAAGCGATATCGTGAAGCTGAATCTGTACCTGGTGGACTTGGATAACTTTGCGATTGTTAACCAAGTCATGGAGGAGTTCTTCACCGCTCCTTTCCCCGCCCGCGCCGCCGTTGGCGTCAAAGCACTACCCAAAGGCAGCCAGGTGGAAGCGGAAGCGGTGATGGTTATCGGTGACTAGGCTTTGTTTAGCTCTAGAAAGCCGCCCTCTTTGAGTACCTGTGCATAGCCTTCGCGGTAGCTGGGAAAGCGGAACTGATAACCAGTGCTCAATATGCGCTGGTTATCGCAGCGTTTGCTCGTTCGCCGACGTAAAGGGGACTGCATGGTCTCTGTGGCCTCTACTTTTAACTGCTCGGCCAGCCACATCATTACGTTATGCATGGTGACCGGTTCGCAGTCGCTGCCCAGGTAGATATCATCCAGCGTCTCACCGCGCTCCTGATAGCGAATCAGGTGGGCAATAATACCTGTGCAGTCGTCGCGGTGGATGCGATTGGAGTAGACCACAGGAGTGATCGCAGCCACGCGGCCTTCAGCAACCTGATGAATCAGTCGATCGCGGCCAGGGCCGTAAATGCCGGAAAAGCGAATCACCGTGCCCGGCAGGGGGTGATTGATCAGCGCCTGCTCAGCCTCGCACATTAGGGTGCCAGAGAAGCTAGTGGGGTCGGTGGGGCTCTCTTCGTTAACGACCTCGCCCTCCTGCTGGCCATGCACGCTAGTTGAAGAGACGAAAAACACCCTACGTGGAGGCGTTTTGTGCTGCTCCATCACGCTCAGCACGCGCTTTAAACCTTCCGGATAGGCGCTTTGATACGCGCTCTCTTCGAAACGGTCAGCGCTGACGGTATAGACCACATAGTCAGCCTGGGGCAGGCTTTTGGCATCGGCCTCTTCAAGGCTATCCAGATCTAACGCCAGCGGTGTAATGCCGGTGTCTTTTAAGGCTTCCACGTTGCGGCGTAGGCCAATCACTTGGTGCCCTTCCTCAAGCAGCTCGCGCCCAAGGTTGATCCCTAAATCGCCACAGCCGATAATCAGTACGGTTAGCTTCACCGTGCTCACTCCTCTTGATTAATATTCCCTATTAGATGCAAAGTCTCTACCAACGATGACATTGAACCGAGATATTGTCGGTTGAGAAGACCGACGGCAGAGCTTGCTTGTCCTTTTCCGTCTCGCTGACTGTCATGATGCAAGGCCTTGCATACATCACTTTACTTTTTTCATACAAGCCCTAGTCACGAGCTGCTACGAGAGGATGCCACTGGCACCGCTATGACTTTAACAGAACTTCGCTACATCGTAACCCTTGCCCAGGAGCGTCACTTTGGCCGTGCGGCGGAACGCTGCCACGTTTCACAGCCCACGCTCTCGGTGGCGGTGAAAAAGCTGGAAGAAGAGCTCGAAACGCCGCTCTTTGAGCGTTCCAAGTCCACCGTCCAAGTTACCCCGCTGGGTGAAAAAATCGTCGCCCAGGCCCAGCGTGTGCTGGAGCAGAGTAGCCTGATTTTTGAGCTCGCCAGTGCGGGTAAAGATCAGTTGGCCAACCCGCTGCGCATTGGGGCGATTTACACCATTGGGCCCTACCTGTTTCCTCATCTAGTGCCTGCCCTGGCGAACGCGGCCCCGCAAATGCCTCTTTATATTGAAGAGGGCATGACCGGTACGCTGCGCGCCAAGCTAAGAAGCGGTGAGCTGGATGTGATTATTGTGGCATTGCCGTTTACTGAAACCGATGTGGTCACCAAGCCAATCTACGACGAAGCCTTTGAAGTTCTCATTCCCGCTAACCACCCATGGGTCGAACGGGAAGCGATCAATAAAGAGGACTTACTCGAAGAGCGCCTGCTGCTGCTCGGCGAAGGACACTGTTTTCGGGATCAAATTCTGGAAGCCTGCCCGGCGATTACCCAAAAACTCAACAGCCCCAACAATACGCTGATCGCCGAAGGCGGGTCGCTGGAAACCATTCGCCATATGGTGGCCTCTCGATTAGGTATTACGGTGCTGCCGCAGTCTGCGCTGGGCACCGACCAGTATGAAAATGCCATGCTGGCCAGTCGGCCATTTGTGGAGCCAGCGCCGTCGCGCACCGTGGCGATCGCCTGGCGGGCGAGCTTTCCCCGTCCTAAGGCTATTGAGGCGCTGATTCAAGCGATCAGCCACTGCCGCCAACCTACTAAAGCCGTGAAAAGCGCCCTATGAGTGATCTTTCCGCGCCCATCACCGCGCTGAAGGGCGTAGGCGAAGCGCTGGCGCTGAAACTGGGTCGATTGGGTATCGAGCAGGTAAGCGACCTGTTGTTCCACCTGCCGCTGCGCTATCAGGATCGCACGCGGCTTACGCCTATTGGCCTGCTGCGTGCAGGTCAGGAGGCGGTGATAGAGGGCGAAGTGACCGCTTGCGACGTAGTCAAAGGGCGCCGCCGCAGCCTGCTGGTGCGCCTGCGTGATGCTAGCGGTATTTTGAGCCTGCGGTTTTTTCACTTCTCACCGGCCCAGCAGCAACAGATGCGCCCAGGTGCGACCGTGCGCGCCTTTGGCGAAGCGCGGGCTGGGGCGACCGGTTTAGAGATCTACCACCCGGAATACCGGCTCAGTGGCGGTAGTGAGACCCCGGTGGAGGAGTATTTCACGCCTATTTATCCCACCACCGAAGGGTTGAACCAGCCGCGGCTGCGTGCTCTGGCTCAGCAGGCGCTCGGTTTACTGGACAGCGCCCCCGAGGCCTTGCCCGATGTAATACCCGATGCCCTGCTTCAACGCTTTCAGTTGCCAGGCCTACACGCCAGCCTGCACTTGCTGCACCAGCCGCCTCCCGATGTGAATATAGAGCAGTTGACCAGTGGCCAGCACCCGGCCACTCGGCGGCTGGCGCTGGAAGAGCTGCTCGCCCACCAACTAAGCTTGCGCGAAGTTCGCCTGCGTATTCAGGCGGATGGCGCACCGACGCTACCCTCTGGGCGCAGTCTGCAGGCGCGCTTTTTGGCCCAATTACCGTTTGCCTTAACCGGTGCCCAGCGCCGCGTTCTGGAGGAGATCAGCCACGATTTAAGTCGCCCGGCACCGATGCTGCGGCTGATCCAGGGCGATGTCGGCTCGGGAAAAACCGTGGTCGCCGCCATGGCCGCGCTGAGCGCCCTGGCGGGCAACTGCCAGGCGGCGATCATGGCGCCGACTGAAATCCTCGCTGAGCAGCACTACCGCTCGTTTAAAGCCTGGTTTGAGCCGCTGGGGATCGAAGTGGCATGGCTGGCGGGCAAGCTCAAAGGCAAGGCGCGGCTGGATGCTAAAGCGGCGATTGCCGATGGGCGTGCGCGTATGGTGGTGGGCACTCACGCACTGTTTCAGGACGACGTGCACTTCCAGTGCCTGGGATTGGCGATCATTGACGAGCAGCACCGCTTTGGCGTGCATCAGCGCCTGGCGTTACGCGAGAAGGGCGAGGCGGGCGGGCTAACCCCACACCAGTTGATCATGACTGCCACGCCGATTCCGCGCACTTTGGCCATGAGCGCCTACGCGGATCTGGATGTTTCGGTGATCGACGAGCTACCCCCCGGCCGTACACCGGTAAAAACCGTGGTGGTGCCCGACGAACGCCGCCCTGAAGTGGTTGAGCGTATTCGGCTGGCCTGCAGCGAAGGTCGTCAGGCGTATTGGGTGTGCACGTTGATTGATGAATCCGAGGCGTTGCAGTGCCAGGCGGCCGAGGTTACCCGCGATGAGCTAACCATAGCGCTGCCCGAGTTGGCGGTGGGCTTGGTTCACGGGCGCATGAAGTCGAGCGAGAAAGCCGAGGTGATGACCGCCTTCAAAGCGGGGGAGCTGGATTTGCTGGTGGCTACCACGGTGATCGAGGTGGGAGTGGATGTACCCAACGCCAGCCTGATGATTATCGAAAACCCCGAGCGTCTGGGGCTTTCCCAACTGCACCAGCTGCGCGGCCGGGTAGGGCGTGGCAGCACGGAAAGCTTCTGTGTGCTGCTCTACCATCCGCCGCTGTCGAAAAGCTCCCGCCAGCGCTTGGCGGTCATGCGCGAAACCACCGATGGCTTCCGCATCGCCGAGAAAGACCTGGAAATTCGCGGCCCCGGTGAAGTGCTCGGCACCCGCCAAACCGGCCTTGCGCAGATGAAAATCGCCGACCTGGAACGCGATGCCGACCTGCTAGAGCGGGTAACGGCCATGGCCCAAACGCTACAGGGCAGCCCAGACGTCACCGCTGTCCTGGTGCGCCGCTGGCTTGGCGAGGCGGCAGGGCGCTATGGGCAGGTGTAGTTAGCTTGGTTAGACGCTAGCGGTGCTTGGCGTATGCTCTTCACTTCCCACCAGACGATTCGCAGCTTCACCCAGCGGGGCGAGCTGCTCGGTAATAAGGCGTAGCTGGCTTTGGATAGGGCGGTAGAGCGTGACGGCTTTTTCATCTGCTGATAGCGCACTTTTCTCTTCTAGCTGGGCTAATAACTCGGCAGCTTGATCCGCTAGTGGCTCAACCGGCTGGCGCTGGTTTAATCGCTCGGCGATTTGTCCCAGCAGCTCACCAATACGTTTTGCTACCGGCACTAGCGTGGCATCGTCTTCATCGTCTGCCAACTGGTGGCGATGGGCGCCCAGTGCAGAGAGGTGGCTGAGTAGGGTATTGGAGAGCACCAGAAAGCGCAGTCCGTTGTCCGCGTCCAGTTTCCGGTAATGCCCCGGCTCATGGAGCATATTGGTGAGCAGGGTGGAGAGCGCTGCATCGGCGTTATGGGCATTGCGCCGCGCCAGGCGATAGGCCAAGTCATCCTGCTTGCCCTCCTCGTACTGGTGGATAATCTCCTCCAGGTAGCGGCGGTGGTTATTGAGCGCGTTGGCGGCTTCGCGATAAAGCCTGCGACCCTGCCAGTCGGGCAGAATAAAAAGCACCGCTAAGCCGGCGATGAGTGAGCCAAGCAGGGTATCGAGCAGCCGCGGTAGGATCAGGTTATAGCCGTCGCCTACCTGGTTGAAGCTGCACAGCACGAGCAGGGTGATAGAGGCAGTAGCGATTACATAGTGTTTTTCGCGGTTAGCGAAGAACGAGACCCCGGCGGCCACGGCTATCATGCTCTGCACCAGCGGGTGCGGAAAGAGGCTGATCGAAGCCCAGCCCACTACCAAGCCAAGTACCGTGCCCATTATCCGTTGGGACAAAAACCGCCGTGTGGTGGCAAAGTTGGGCCGGCAAACAAACAGCGTGGTCAACAGAATCCAAAAGCCCTGCTCGGGGTCGATCCACTGCATCAGCCCATAGCCGGTCGTGAGGGCAATGGAGAGCCGCACTGCATGGCGAAAAGTGGGGGAGCCGAGAGTAAAGTTTAGGCGCACCCGCTTCCACGCTTCCTGCAGACTCGACGGCGAGCGGTCATACAGCGAACTGTCGCGCCGCTCATCGCTGACGCCGGGGTTGTGGGCGCTGGCGAGCTGATTTTCCAGGGTGGCCAGGTTCTCTGCCAGCGCGCTCAATGGGTAAAGCAGTGGGCGCCACTCGGGCTTGCCACGGCCGCGCAGGTTCTCAATCGAGGCGTGCAGGTCAGCCAGCGCCTCTTCACTCTGCTGATGATCAAACGGTCTATTGAGTAGCAGCGATTTGGCTAGCTGACGGCAGGAGCGCCCTTGTTGATCCAGCAGCCGCTGGCAGCGAAACAGCACATCGTGGTGGAAAAAGGCTTTGCTGAGCGCGCTGTAGGGGTAATGGGTGGAGCTGGCGCGTTCGTGAATATCCTGGGCAATAAAGTAGATACGCAGGTAGCGGTTGAGTTTTTGGTCGCCGCGCTGGCCTTCAAGCCGCCTAAAAATCATCTCTTTGGCTTGATTGAGCGCAGCGACGACTTTGCCGTTCTGGCGCGCCAAGGCCACCCGGCGGGCTTCCACATCCACACCGCGCACCGGTTCAAACAGCGCCGATTTCAGTATCAGAAACTCACCCAGCGCTTTGTACACCCGTGCCATGCTCTGCTTGACCGGTTGGCGCGAAAACAGTGCGCACCACACCACCGAAATTAGCCCATACCACACCGCTCCAGCCAACAGCAGCAGTTGGCGCGCCGCCACGTCTTCATCCACCCCGCCGTGCTGCTCGATGTTGATCATCGAGTAGATCGAGAGTATTAGCGTGCCGGAAGCGATGGTGGCATAACGCTGTCCGATTGCTCCGAGCATAATCAGGCAAAAGGTCGAAAGCCCCAGGCCCACTACAAATAGCCACGGCCAGGGAAATAGCCACTGCACGATAAAGGAAGCTGACGTAAAACACACCAGCGTTACCAGCAGTGCCTGAAGACGGCCTTGCCAGCTGTCGTCAGTTTCAGACAGCGCGCAGGCGATAATGCCGAGAAAAAGCGGAATGACCAGCGCTACATCGCCCATTAAGCCGCTAAATAGCAACGCACCGCTGAACGCTATAAAAACGCGCAGACTGTAGGCGAATTTATCAAGAGTCCAAAGGCGCCGTAGCGGCAAAGATATGGGCATAAAAGCTCTTATAGATGGTTGTTAGACTTTAGTATAAATGCGTAGGCGTTGGATGTCGCTACTCAGCACTCAACGTTTGGGTGTTCTAAAAAATAGCGCACTAAAGCCCTATGATTGAAACAGTAACCTTTCGATACTCGGAGTGACTCTAAAAAAAACAGGGACACTCCTATGGATATCAAACTGCTGCTGGACTGGCGTCTTCACCTTACGGTGATTGTGACGTCGATGTTTGCCGAGTGGGTCGGCATCGTACGCATCCCCCTCGGGCCTGGAACACTGTTGTTATTACCGCTGCTCTATGCCTTTGTGATTGGCGTTCTGTTCAACCCTCATCTTTTTTCGGCAATGGGCAAAGTCATTCCCAAGCCGGTCAGCAATGCGGCGGGCCCGATTATTCTAATCGCCATCCTGCCGTTTATCGCCAAATTCGGTTCCACCATTGGCCCAGCGATCGAGCAGATCATCGCCGCCGGCCCTGCACTGATTCTCCAGGAATTGGGTAATCTGGGCACCATGCTCATAGCGCTCCCCTTTGCAGTATTAGTCCTCAAAATGGGACGTGAAGCGATCGGTGCCACTTACTCTATCGCCCGTGAGCCCAATATTGCCATTATTTCAGATCGTTACGGGCTGAGAAGCCCTGAAGGTATCGGTATTATGGGCGTTTACGTAGTGGGCACCATGTTCGGTACGCTCTATTTCGCCTTAATGGCGGGCTATATCGCCTCGCTGGATATTCTCGATATTCGTGCTTTGGCCATGGCCTGCGGGGTGGGCAGTGGCAGTATGGTGGCGGCGTGTTCAGCAGCTTTAGCTGAAGCGGTACCCGCATCCAAAGACGAACTACTCGCCTTTGCCGGGGCAAGCAACCTGCTTACCTACGCCACCGGTCTGTATATCTCGCTATTTATCGCGCTACCGATCACTGAGTGGATGTACAAGCGCTTAAAAGGCTCGCGCCAGGAGGTTAGCCATGAAAACTCATGAGAGCCCAATCGATCAGTTCGATGCTGAGGCGTTAAAAGAGCTACGTCCCGAAAATCAGCTAGGCAAAACCGCGTTGGTACTGGCGGCAGTGTGTGTGGCGGCGTGGTTTAGCAATATCGTCAACGGTTCACCTTTATTAGATGCGCTGCCCGGCATGTTGATTCTGTATGCCATGGTCATTATCGGCTTGGTGGTTGGGCGGTTTTGCCCTTTTTACCTGCCCAGCGTGGCCTGGGTGTCGCTGGTTAGTATTATCGCGACGCTGCCGTTCTTCCCGGGTAATGGGTGGATCATCGCACGGTTGGCCGAGGTGGATTTCCTGGCAGTGGTCACGCCGGTATTGGCCTACGCAGGGCTGGCGCTTACCGGTCGTGAGTTTGCCATGTTCAAGCAGACTGGCTGGAAGCTGGTGATTGTGGCCCTGCTGGTCTTTACCGGTACCTTTATTGGCTCTGCCGTTGTCGCCCACTTGATGCTTTAAGGACAAGACGATGACTGCTTCAGTGGACTTACCGGATTGCGCAGAACTAAAAACGTGGCGCCATGATTTCCACCAGCACCCGGAAACGGCTTTTGAAGAGCACCGCACCAGCGCACGCATTGCCGAGCTGCTGACTGAGTGGGGCTTTGAGGTAACCACCGGGATTGCCGGAACGGGTGTGGTAGCCGCTCTGGATGGTCAACAAGGTGAAGGTAAAACCATCGGCCTGCGGGCCGATATCGACGCCTTGGATATTCGCGAAGAGACTGCGCTTGCCTACGCGTCGCAAACGCCGGGCAAGATGCATGCCTGTGGCCACGATGGACACACTACCATGCTGTTGGGCGCTGCCTGGGCGTTAAAGCAGCAGCCGGATTTCAAAGGCCGGGTGGTGTTCATCTTTCAACCCGCCGAAGAGAACGCAGGCGGCGGGCGGGTGATGGTTGAAGAGGGGCTGTTTGAGCGCTTTCCCATGGATGCCGTGTACGGCTTGCATAACTGGCCGGGTCTGCCCGTAGGCGTGGCAGCGGTGCACGATACCGACGTCATGGCCGCCTTCGATGTCTTTAGCCTGACGCTGACTGGCAAGGGCTGCCATGCGGCGATGCCCCATTTAGGTACTGATACGGTGTTGGCGAGCTGCCAACTGATCAGCCAACTGCAAGGGCTGGTGAGCCGCGAAACGCCGCCAGACAAATCTGCCGTGCTGAGTATTACCAGTATTAACGCGGGGGATACCTTCAATGTGATTCCCGAACAGGTGGCGCTTCGCGGCACGCTGCGCTGTTTTGATATGGCGCTTAAAGAGCACTTGGAGGCACGCTTTAAGCAGGCGATTGCCAGCTTGGCGGAGTTTCACGGCTTAACCGTTGAGCTGGATTACCAGCGCTGCTATCCCGCCACTATCAATACCCCTGAACATGCCCAGCACTGCGCCTCGGTGCTGGAAAGCTTACTCGGCAGCGACAATGTGGTGCGCAACCCGCCGCCCAGTATGGCCTCTGAGGATTTCTCGTTCCTGCTGGCCGAGCGCCCAGGTGCCTATATCTGGATGGGCAATGGCGAGGAGTCCGCTTCGCTGCATAACCCCCGCTATGACTTTAACGACGCGTTGCTGCCGCTGGGCACGCGCTACTGGGTGGAGCTGGTAAGGGCGTTACTCGTCTAAATTCCTGACTTAATACACGTTATTCGCTCTCTGATGCCCTCTGGGTAGGGGAGCGTCTACCCGGAACATAGCGTCTTCATGACGTTTAAAGGAGCTTTACTATGTCTTTAGTCACCACCCCTTTATCGATTACCGTCATTGGTTTGGGGCAGATGGGCGGCAATATGGCGCTCACCCTCAAAGCAGCAGGGTTTGAAGTAACGGGTAGCGATGTATTTGAGCAAGCGCGATCGCGTCTTGCTGCTCAAGGACTAACCGTTGTGGCTCCCGAAGAATTACCCGCTAGCGACGTTTACCTGCTGTCGTTGCCCACCTCTGCCCATGTGCGTGAGGTGATCGAGCAATCGCCAGGCCTGCTTGACCTTGCGCCGAAAGGTAGCGTGATTGTCGATACCTCCACCAGTGACCCCGCCGTGACGCGTGAACTGGCCGAAAAAGTAACCGCAGCGGGCCTTCTATGGTTGGATGCCCCGGTCAGCGGCGGCCCGAAAGGAGCTGCCAGCGGCAAGCTAGGGATGCTGTTAGGAGGCGATGTCGCCACCATTGAGCGGGTATTGCCGATGCTGGAAGCCATGTCGGCCAAGCGTACCCATGTGGGCGGCCCGGGCAGCGGCCATGTGGTCAAGCTTGCCAATAACTACCTGTGTGCCGCGCACTTGTTAACCACCGCCGAAGCCGTTGCTATGGCAGTCAAGGCGGGCGTTGACCCCGCGGCCTGCTTGGCGGGCCTTAACAGTGGCTCGGGGCGCAGCGCGGTCAGCGAGGTGAACTTCCCAGAGTGGGTGTTGAGTGAGCGTTTTGACTCAGGCTTTACCACCGGTTTGATGCGTAAGGATTTACGTTTGGCCCGGGATGCCGCTGAGCAACTGGATATCCCCTCGCCGCTGTTACAAGCCGTGGTCGATGCCTGGCACGCGAACCCCGAACAACCAACCGATAGCGATGACTTTAACCATATCACCACGCCGATATTAGCGCGTGCCAGCCAGGCGGAGGAGCAGTAATGAACGCACTTAGCCAACATGCCCAAGATCACCTTGCCACGCTACTCGAAGGTTTTGGATTAACGGCCACCACGCTGCTGAGCAACTGGGTTGATGGCGGTTTAGTGGCGGGAGAGGGGGACGTGATCACCCTGACCAATCCAGCCACCGGCGAAACGCTGGTGAGCTATCGCGATGCGGGTGCTGGACTGATTAAGCGTGCTACCCAAGCGGCACAGCGAGGCCAACGCGAATGGATGGCGCTAACCGCCAGCGAGCGTGGACGGCGCATGAATGCCGCCATACGCGGCCTGGCGGGCCATGAAGAGGCGCTGGCTCAGCTGGAAAGTGTGGTGGCCGGTAAGCCGATTCGTGACTGCCGGGCTGAAGTAGGCAAAGTACGCGAGATGTTCGAGTACTACGCGGGGTGGTGCGACAAGCAGCATGGCGAAGTGATTCCAGTGCCTACCTCGCATCTTAACTATGTGCGCCATGTACCTTACGGCGTGGTGGGGCAGATTACCCCCTGGAATGCCCCGATGTTCACCTGTGCCTGGCAGTTAGCCCCTGCCATTGCGGCGGGCAATGGTGTGGTGCTAAAGCCTTCCGAACTGACGCCCTTTTCATCGGTGGTGATTGCCAAGCTACTTGAAAGCGGCGGACTTCCTAAAGGGCTGATCAATATCGTCAACGGGCTGGGCAAGTCGACCGGCGCAGCGCTGACCGACCACCCTGCCATCAGCAAACTGGTGTTCGTGGGCTCTCCCCAGAGTGGTCGCATGATTGCTGAAGCGGGCGCGAGGAGGTTGGTGCCCAGCGTGTTAGAGCTGGGGGGCAAATCCGCCAATATTGTGTTTGCCGATGCCAAGCTGGATGAAGCTGTCGCGGGTGCCCAGGCGGCCATTTTTGCCGCCGCCGGCCAGAGCTGTGTGGCGGGCTCGCGGCTGTTGATCGAGCGCCCGGTGTTTGAGCAAGTCACCAGCCGTTTGGCGCGGGCGGCGGAACAGATTTCGGTGGGCCTGCCTAACGATGAAGCGACCCGCATGGGGCCTTTGCAGAATCACCGCCAATTTGAGCAGGTCACACGCATGATCGACGCGGCGGTAGCCGCTGGCGCAACGTTGTTAACGGGCGGTAAACGGCCAGAGGGATTACCTACCGAGGCTCAGGGCTACTTTATCGCCCCTACCGTGCTGGTCGATGTCACGCCGGATATGGAGATTGCTCAACAAGAAGTGTTCGGTCCGGTGCTGGTGGCCATGGCCTTTGACAATGAAAATCAGGCCATTCAGCTCGCCAACGAGACCCGCTTTGGCTTGGCTGGCGCCGTTTGGAGCCAGGACGTAGCGCGAGCGCATCGCGTAGCTGGGCAACTGCGTGCTGGTACGGTATGGATCAATAGCTATAAGGCGATCAGCGTGATGTCACCGTTTGGTGGCTTTGGCGATAGCGGCTTCGGTCGCTCCAGCGGCTTGGATGGCCTGCGCGAATATACGGTGCCGCAAAGCGTCTGGGTGGAAACAGCCCCTGAAGCCAGTGTGGCGTTCGGTTACGGCAGTGGTGTTGGTTGATCGCTTACCGAGCCTGGGGCGCGAAACGCCTGCATCCAGCGCTGCAGGTGGCGTAGCAGCAGAATGCTGGCCTTGGGCTGTTGGCGGCCTACCCGCGTGACCATGTGGGCCTGGGAGCGCTGAAAAAGCGGATTATCTACCGGGCGCGCCACTAACGTGCCGAGCTCTAAATCGTGGGCGACGGCAAAGGCGGGTAGCAGTGTAATCCCCATACCGCTGCGCACATATTGGGCCAGAATCACCATTGAGTTGGTATTCATCGCCATGCGCGGGGCTATACGCGACTGCTGAAAGGCTTGGTCAACCATTTGACGCACCCCATGGGTAGTGTCCCACATGGCCATGGGCTGGTCGCTAAGCTGGGTAAGCGTGAGCGGCGCCGTTTGGCTGGTTAACGGGTGGTCGGGCGGCAGAATGGCCATGAGTGGCTGAGGAGTAGATGACCAGAAACGCAGCTGGGGATGGGTACGCTCATGGAACATCAAGCCGATATGACTGTGATCGCCGACAACAGCGTCAATAATGCCCGAGGTGCCTGCGGTATGGATATCGAGCTGAATGCCCGCATAGCGTTGGGTAAATTCATGCAGTGGGGAGGCTACTAGGTCACTGACAAACCCTTCTCCGACGGTAAGCGATATCTTGCCGGTTTCCATGCGTTGGTAGGATTCAAGTGACGCAATAAACCCTTCATCAAGGGCGCCGCGGCGCTCGCAGTACTCAAGCAGCATTTCGCCTACCGGAGTAGGCGAAATGCCGTCGCGCTGACGCTCCATAAGCGTCGCTCCCAAGGCTTCTTCCAGCAAAGCAATTTGCCGGCTTACCGCCGAGGGAGCAATATCCAAGCGCGCCGCTGCGCGGCGCACGGAGCCAGACTCAAGGGTAACGCGAAAGTAAACGAGGCGTTGATGAGGTATGTCCATCGATAGCTTTTATACCTCTACCTTGTTCAGCCTAAATTTATTTAATCTAAGCCGTTACCCTATGCCAATCGTAAACCGCTACAAATACTTGAGTAGTTTTTGCAGCTTATTCATATCGGCGGAATCACCCACTAAGCGCACGTCGCCGTTTATCATGCCGTCGAGAAAGGCCTGCTGTGTTGGCTTTTTGAGCACTTTCAAGGCGGTATTCTGATCACGGAAGCGTAGCTCAAGATCTAAGTCCACAGGCAGCCCTTTGCCGGTACTGATACTTTTCGGTGTCATCCGGTAGTGGCGGGCAATACTTAGATCTTCCGTGGCAATCCCCCAGTCCAGGCCGCGCATGCGTTCTAACTGTTCACGAAAGCGCGGCTTGCGGCGCAGGGCACGTTTGAGCAGTACGCCCAGTAGCCACAGCGTCAGCTTGAGCTTCATTAAGAAACGGCGTCCTTAAGTCCTTTGCCTGGCTTAAAGGCAACGTTTTTGCTGGCCGGAATCTGCAGCGGGGCACCGGTTTGCGGATTTTTGCCGGTACGTGCTGCGCGCTCACGTACCGTGAAGGTACCAAAACCAATCAAAGCGACATCTTCGCCCTTAGCAACGCTGTTGGTGATCTCATCCAGAATAACGTTCAGCACTTGGCCAGCTTTATCTTTGGATAGGTCGGCACTTTCAGCGATGGCTGCAGCGAGTTCAGGTTTGCGCATAAGGAATCTCCCCTTTTTAAAAGAAATCAAACATCAAACAAATGCATGTTGTTGGGTGCGTAGCCGATTAGGTTAACTTCTCTAGCCTAGTCGTGAACGCGACGAAAATCAGCCTAGCAGTGCAGGTGCTGCTCTGGAAAGCTCCACTTTCCTTCTCACGCAGCCGCCTGTCAACGCAAAACCAATCAAACGACCGTCTTTATTTTCAGCCAAGGCACTGATATCCCCGCCTTCGCCTTCAATTCGCCAGTGCTCAGGCGTGTTCGTTGGCGGGTAGGCCACCACTGGTAGCAGCGGCGTTTTAACCACTACCGGCCAAGCACCGAAGCTAACCGGCGTGGGCGCGCCTGAAAGGGTTGCCGCCAGCGCCTTAACGCTGGCTTGTAGTGGCTGCACGTACATGGCATTAACACCGTCTACGCAGGCTGCATCGCCTAGGGCGTAGATATTGGGGTGCGATGTACGCAACTGGCGGTCAACGACTATACCGCCAGGTGATACGTTTAAACCAGCCGATTCGGCAAGTGCTGTGCGAGGTGCAAGGCCGGTTGCCATCAACACGAGATCAGCGCTGACAGCGTCGCCGTTATCCAGACGTAATACGATATCTTCGCCGCTTTCGGCCGCTATCGAATCAATCGAACGTGCAAGGTGAAGATGGATACCTGCTTCGCTAAAGGCATCGCCTAGGGCGTTCCCTAAGGGCGGTGGCAGCAAGCGAGGAAGTAGGGTTCCTTCTGGGGCAATGAGGCTGACACGATGGCCGCCAGCGTGGAGGTCGTTGGCAAATTCACAGCCGACCAGCCCCGCGCCAACAATCGCCATCCGTGCAGGGCCATGGCCTAGCGCCGTGTGAAAGCGGCGGTAGTCATCCAGGTCGTTAATGGTAAAGCAGCGTGGGGCTACGCTGGGCTCAATGCTGAAGGGCGCCCGTGGTGCAGCGCCAGTGGCCAGTACCAGTGTGTCGTAGCCGAGCACCATGCCGTCTTCAAGCAGAATTGTTTGGTTATCCACATCCAGTGCGGTTACCTGGGTGTGGATAACCATTTGGGCATTTAGCTCTTCGCCCAGGTCAGTAGCGCTGCGCTGGGCTAATTGTTCGGGCGCGAGGCCCTTGGCGAAGCCGGTGGAGAGCAACGGCTTGCTGTAATCATCGCCGCTGTCAGCGCTCACCAGCGTGATTGAGCGTTGGTCGCCCAATCGGCGCAACGCCCGGGCAAGGCCAACCCCTGCCATTCCAGTGCCAATAATCACCAGCGCAGCGTGAGAAGACGTTTTTTGTGTTTGGGTGGCGGGCATGCAGACACCAAAAAAGTTGCTAAATAAGATTGCGAAAAAAGAAGCGCTAAACCGAGTCGTTAAAAAAGTTGCTGAAACAAAAGCCTTTCAGTGCCCATGTTACACTAGCCAACCCGTTAATTGCCCTGGAGAACTCGGTGACGGCTGCTGCTTTTCGGCAAACTCCTCTATTTTCCCGCTGGCGCCCGATTGATGCGGCGCGCCCGGCGATGAGTGCTTCCTGGTGGCAGTGGGTTGCCTCCACCGACTCGTTAACCGCCCGCTTAATGGTCGCAGGTGGCGAGAAGCCGTTTCGAGTACGACTGCTGCGCCAGGGGGTTGGTTGGCCGCGCCAGGATGAGGCTCAGGCGCTGGGCATTGGTGCCAAGCGTTACGCCTGGCTGCGGGAAGTGGCGCTGTGCTTAGATGGAACGCCATGGGTGGTGGCGCGCTCGGTCGCCCCGCTCTCACAGGTAAAGGGCCAACGGCTAGAGTGCTTGGGCGAGCGCTCGCTAGGTAGTTGGCTATTTCGCCAGCCGGGTTTAGTGCGTGGGCCATTGGAAGTAACGACGCATCCCCCCCAGTTTGCTAGCGTCAACGGCATACAGGAAGGCTGTGCCTGGGGAAGGCGCTCTGTTTTTTATCACGGCTGTAAGCACGGCAGTCTGTCATTATTAGTGCAAGAGTATTTTTTGACGGCGATGGCGGATGATCTTGGCCTGCCTTCGCGCTAGGCTAGCGCCTGCATCTTATTCTTCGTGAGGTAAGCATGGATCGTTCACTGTTGCGGCCGAAGGGATGGGCTCGCGTGGCAGATTTTTTACAGCTGATGCGCTTGAATCGGCCGATAGGCACATGGCTTTTGATGTGGCCGACGCTGTGGGCATTATGGGTGGCTGCGGAAGGTGTACCAGGGCGAAATGTGCTGCTGATTTTTGTGGCCGGCGTTTATGTGATGCGCGCTGCGGGCTGCGTGGTCAATGACTATGCGGATCGCCACTTCGATGGGCATGTGAAACGCACAAAACAACGTCCGCTAGCGACGGGCCGTATCAGCGAAACCGAAGCTCAACTGCTATTTATCGCCCTTGTGGCCGCTGCGTTTATTCTGGTATTACTGACCAACTGGTTTACGGTGCTGCTCTCGCTGGGCGGGGTGCTGCTGGCGATTATTTATCCGTTTATGAAGCGCTATACCCACTTTCCTCAGGTGGTGCTGGGCGCGGCTTTTTCCTGGGCAATTCCGATGGCTTTTGGCGCCGTGCTCGGCCACGTGCCGCTGGAAGCATGGCTGCTATTCTGCGCTAATGTGTGCTGGACAGTGGCCTACGATACCCAGTACGCCATGGTCGATCGCGACGACGATTTAAAAATTGGCATTAAATCGACGGCCGTGCTGTTTGGAAATGCGGATCGTTTGATTATCGGCTTACTCCAGCTAGCCACCCTGGGGTTGCTGGCTTGGGTAGGCTGGCGGGTTGGTTTAGGTGGTTTCTTCTGGTTAGGGCTAGCGGCAATGGCAGCGACTTTTCTGCATCAGCAGCGCTTAATTCGCGACCAGGAGCGGGATGCCTGCTTCCAGGCGTTTCTCAATAATCACTGGTCGGGACTGCTGATTTTTGCCGGTATCGCGCTAAGTTGGTGGCCTGCGGCTGGCTGATCGAGGCGATTGTCATGTAATTGTCATCAAGTCATGGTGTTATCGTCACTGACATGTCATTGATCTGTTTATCTTTGAACTGTTTTTCTTTGAACTAGTTTCTTTGAACACCGTGAGGCTCTGGTATGACCGCCAAGACCGTTCTGATTGTCGATGATGAGGCGTCAATTCGCGAGATGATCGCGGTAGCGCTGGAAATGGCTGACTATCGCGTGCTCGAAGCGGATAACGCCCAGGATGCCCATGCCATGGTGGTCGACCACCAACCCGATTTACTGCTGCTGGACTGGATGATGCCCGGCACTAGCGGTATTGAGCTGGCGAGACGCCTAAAACGTGAAGAAACCACCGCTGAAATCCCGATTATTATGCTCACCGCGAAAGGCGAAGAGGATAATAAAATTCAAGGGCTTGAAGCCGGTGCCGATGATTATATCACCAAGCCTTTTTCACCCCGGGAATTGGTGGCACGGCTAAAAGCGGTGCTGCGCCGTGCGACGCCACGTGGCGTTGAAGACCCGATTGAGATTAACGGCCTGCTGCTTGATCCGGTGAGCCACCGGGTAAGTGCCCACGGCAAAGCGCTGGAAATGGGCCCCACCGAGTACCGTTTGCTGCAGTTTTTTATGACTCACCAAGAGCGCGCTTACACACGTAGCCAGCTGCTTGACCAAGTGTGGGGCGGCAATGTTTACGTTGAAGAGCGCACGGTCGATGTGCATATCCGCCGCTTGCGTAAAGCGCTGGGTGACGTGCATCAAAACCTGATCCAAACGGTTCGGGGTACCGGTTACCGTTTCTCTGCACGGGTGTAAATGTGCGTTTATGGAGTCGTGAGCTGTGGCGAATAGCGTGGCTGGCCACGCTGGGCACTTGCTTGGGCTGGCTGTTGGGCTCGGCTGGGCTGGGGCTCGCAGCAGGGCTTGCGGGATGCCTGTTTTACCACTTACGACAGTTACGCGAACTCTATTTGTGGCTCACCCTCCACCCTAACGATGAACCGCCTGCCGCTCGCGGGATGTGGGGCGAGCTATTCGATCGTTTATACCGCTATCAAAAAAGTCAGCGCATCACCCAAAGCCGTCTGCGGGCTACTTTGGCACGTATTCAAGAGTCGTCTGAAGCAATGCGTGATAGCGTGGTCATGCTTGATCGCCACGGTGATTTGGAGTGGTGGAACAGCGCCGCCACCGCCATGCTGGGGCTACAAACCGCCCATGATCGTGGTCAACACATTACCAACCTACTGCGCGACCCGGGCTTTATCAGCTATTTTAATGCGCGTAACTACAGTGAGCCGTTAACGCTCACCTCACCGATTGATGAACGGCGAATCCTGCAGTATCAAATTACCCTCTACGGTGACGACGAACGCTTAGTGATGGCTCGCGATATCACCCGCTTGCATCGTCTTGAGCAGATGCGGCGCGACTTTGTCGCCAACGTTTCCCATGAGTTACGTACGCCGCTGACCGTTCTCTCCGGCTATTTGGAAACCTACAGTGATATCTCCGACCAGCTTCCGCCGCGCTTGGGACGTAGTATTCAGCAAATGCAGGAACAGACCCAGCGGATGCAGAATCTGGTCAACGATTTATTGCTGCTCTCGCGTTTGGAAATTGACCAGGGCGGCCAAGATCATCATCCACTGCCACTCGAGCCTTTACTGCAAAGCGTTTGTGATGATGCGCTGGCCCTATCGCATCAACGTCATACCATTACCGTCGCCCTTGAGAGCGATGCCCGACTGTTAGGCAGTGAACAGGAGATTCGCAGCGCCGTCTCTAACCTTGCCTTTAATGCGGTTCGCTACACGCCTGCTGGCAGCCAAATCACCCTGCGCTGGAAAGCTAGCGCTACTGGTGGCGGCTATATCGATGTGGAAGATAACGGTGAAGGGATTGATCCCGTTCATATTCCCCGACTAACAGAACGCTTTTACCGGGTTGATAAGGGGCGCAGCACTGCGACTGGCGGCACAGGTTTAGGCTTGGCGATCGTTAAGCACGTGCTGTTGCGCCACGATGCGCAACTACAAATTGAGTCCCTTCCCGGCAAGGGTGCGTTGTTTCGCTGCGCCTTCCCCCCCTCGCGTCTTGTTTAATTTAGCAAGTCATTCCATCGCATAATATTTGTAACAATGTGCAATATTGGCATGCAAGGTTGGTAAAGCTTTACCCATGTGCCATTTTTACACAGCTCAAAGCGTTGTGTCGTGACTCAGTTGATGCCTTTTTGGCATAACTTATTTTTAAGTAAGAGTTTGATTTTGTTGTTTTTATTTATATTCTTCAGTTTTTTGGCATGCCTTCTGCAGAGTACAGATTGAAGGAAGATGACCGCAGGAATTGCTGGCTTCTCAGTAAGCCTTTCTTTCTTCATTAAGCGGTACTAAACAGCGATCGGAGGTAGGATATGACGTCCAAGGATTTTCTCAAGAAAGCTGGCATTTTAGGTGTATCTTTTGGTCTGATGGCAAGCCCATTAGCTTTTGCACAAACTGATGAAAATTCGGCGATTGACGAAAACCAAGGTATTACCGCTGACGAGCAACCGATGGATTCCCAAGGTACCGGTAGTTCAACTGGCAGTGATACAACAGACATGACTGACGATTTAACCCATGACGAAGGTGATGGTGCCAGCGACATGGATCCGCAATCAAGCAGTCACTCAGACGATGCTGAGTATGACAAGGATGAGCTTGTAGAAGAAAATGGCGGTAGCTAATTATCTATGACCTTTTAGATATCATTAAAAGCTTTTCAGAGAATGAATAAGCGATTAACAGGATGTTACAAAAGCAAGAATGCTTTTAAGATTCACGGATGAATCAGTAGGCAATCAGAACACTAGTCAGGGTTAATTCCAAGGTTGGAGCCCCGCACAAGGAGTGGAAGCTAGCGTTAGTTATTACCTATAGCCAATTCTGATATCGGGCCCCGCAATGCGGGGCCTAATTTTTGCTGCCTACTTTTTATCTCGCTTATTCCCCCGCTACTTTCTCCCCTATCTTTTCCGCCGATCTTTCTTTGCGCCTCTCTATCCAATGCCATGTTTTGTTTTTTATGAATTGATGCCGTAGCGCTTTGTTGGCATCGAGCCTTTTATTTTGCTGAGTGTGTCATAAAGGCACAGACAGTTTTGCGCATGTGTCATTAGTGCACATGTAATTAGCGTGCTTTTGTTTTTAGCGGCGTATAATTGTGCGCAATGTATTTATTTTAAATTATTGATTTATATAAGTATTTTATTTTTATAAGAGAGTTGGCATTACATATGCTCTCTAGAGGTAGTGAAGCTAGCCGCAGTGAGATCTGGCCAGAGAGCCCTTCTCACTTCACTTCAGCGGTATCAAACGGTCACCAGGAGTAAATAGTATGTTTAACGATTTTGTTAAAAAAGCAGCCGTCGTAGGTCTCTCTTTTGGTTTGCTGGCAAGCCCGCTTGCCTTTGCCCATATGTCCATCGAAGCAAATCAAGATTTGACCGTTGACGATGAGCCTATTCAAGCTCAATCACATCATACCTCGGGTCAGGCTAAATTTAGCCCCTCTGATTTGATGTATGACGAAGGCGACCGCCCTCGAGTCATCAAGGCAGAGTCGCATCACACTAGCGCTCAAGCGGAGTACACAGCAAAAGATTTGACCCAAGACGTAGGTGATGGAAACGTTTGGTAACAAAAATTTGCAATTCTGAAGAAATATATTACGATTAACACGTGAGCTAAACACGCGAAAGCGTGTCACACCGATACGGATGCATATCGATTCAAGGAATGAATCAAACGACAATCAGAGCGTTGGTCAGGGTTAAATTCCAAGGTTGGAGCAGCCCCGCAAAAGGAAAGGAAGCTAGCGCTAGTCATTGTCAAAGTCTTGTGTCCTTAGACCCTGCTGATGCGGGGTCTGATTTTTTGTGGCATCCAACACCTCTCCCACACTATTCTTGTTTTAGTTTAAGGTACGGCTTTCTAGCGGAGCCTAATTTCATTGCGTCGCTATTTATACACTGCCCATCATCAGCCTGCCGGTGGGTTATGTCTCAGGCATCCGGTCTCACAATCATTTTGACCGTAAAGGGTGAGCTAACTTTTTTGACGCCTAATATGCAACGCAAAGCGTAATAGCCGTTCTAATCATCGATGAACGGAATCCATGGATAATGAGGAGAACATCTTGCTGTTAAAAGAAATGAGCCAAAAAGTCGCCATAGTAGGTATTGCTTTTGGTTTGGTCGCGAGCCCCATGGCGATGGCGCACTCATCTATTGAACTGAACCAAGACCGCACCGCTGGTCAGGATGTCATTAACAAACCTGAGTCGCATGCAGCTTCCAAACCATCTCATGTCTCTGCGGGCGACTTGAACCGTGACGAAGCTGATAGCTTGGACTTTTCGCCTTCCAGTAGCCGTCCTTCTACGGCTGAAAAAGGGCCTACTTCTCGCCAAGAGGGTTACACTCCTGGAGAACTCAACCGGGATGAAGGTGATAGCACCGACTGGTAAATAATAGGATAAGTGTAACTGCTAATGTAAGCGTTACTCGCTAAAAACCCCGCTTTGGTGGGGTTTTTGCTATGTGTTAAAAGCCAACGACATCAGTGGTGATGCCCATCAGCAGCTTCGCTACCGTCTTGGGCGCTCTGTATCCAGACCTCGATGTCTACGTCACCTTGTTCAGCGAAGGTGAGCGTGAGGGGAAACCGCTCACCCTCCTTCAGCGGCTCGGTTAAGCCAATCAGCATTAAGTGAAAGCCGCCACCAGGGCGCATGGTATAAGTCTCCCCTGCCTCGACACGAATCTCGTCCACATGCCGCATCTGCATCATATCGCCGTCCATTTGCATATCGTGCAGCTCAACGTTGCTGCTCGCAGAACTGCTCGCGCCAACCAGAGTGACGGGGCCTGAAACGGCGGTGATATCAAGGTAGGCGGCACCGTTTACCGCACCCGGTGGGGTTGGGGTAGCGAAGGGGTGCGCAATGCGAAGAGTCTCTGTTTTTACGTCGTGGGCTAACGCCATAGATGTCATCGAAATAGACATAGCGCCAATCAAGAGTACGCCACCCAGCCAAGCCATCGGTTTTATCATGCGGTGATTCCTTTGTTGTTGATTGAGCCCAGGATAGACGAACAAAACATAAAGGTAGCAAAGTGACGTAGCCTGGGTAATAGGCGCCTACTGCGGTGTAATGCCACGTGCATCGCCACGTTTGTCGCTACGTACGTCTCTATAGTGGTCGTCCCACAGCAGTACGGCACCCGCAACGGCGCCGGGAATCAAAAACAGGTTGGCCAGCGGAATCCAGGTAATTAAGGTCACTAACCCCCCAAAGGTGAGGCTTTGCCACCAGCGCTTAGAGAGCCGTTGGCGCATATCGGCAAACGTTACTTTGTTGTTATCCATTGGGTAGTCTAGATAAGTGATTGCCATCACCCAGGCAGAAAACAGTGCCCAGAGTAGCGGAGCAACTATATTGACGCCTGGAATCCAGCTAAGCACAAATAGGCCTGCGGCACGAGGCAGAATATAGGCGAGCTTAACAAACTCGCGTCCCACAGCATCGATGGCTGTTTTGGTCAGGTTTCGGTCATCAATGGGTTCGCGGCCAGTGGCTTGGATTTCAACTTTGGCGGCTAAAAAGCCGTAAAAAGGGGCTGCAATCAAGCTGGTAACCAGCGTGAAGGTAAAAAACACCACCACCAACAGGCTAATCACAAACAGGGGCCAGATAAGCCAGGATAACCAGTCAAGCCAAGCGGGTACCATGCCCATCCAATGGGCGAGCCAGCCATCAAAACGGTTGAGCACAAAGCTGAACATGCTCACGTAGACAATCAGGTTGACCAGAATAGGCAGAAAAACATAGCGGCGCATACCCGGTTGATACACACAGCGTGTACCTCGGCTAAGCGCAGTGACAGCATCCAGCATTTAGGTGAGCTCCTCGTGATTCCAACGTCCAGGCTGCGTGGCAGCCTGGACGTATTGCAGGAGGAAAGCCCCATCAGGTCAAGACTTTTTTGGCACCTGTGGTTCCAGTTCATCGGTGTCGCTATGGCGAATATCCAAACCTTTGACGAGATAGACCACGTACTCAGCAAGGTTATCGGCGTGGTCGCCTACCCGCTCCAGCGCGCGCAGTACCCACATGATGCTGAGTACTGACGTAATAGAGCGTGAGTCTTCCATCATAAAGGTCATTAATGAGCGCATAGCGCTGCTGTACTCGTCATCCACCAGTTCGTCTTCGCGTACGACCTGCATAGCCAGGTCGGTATCAAAGCGGGCAAAGGCGGTGAGCGCATCGCGCAGCATTTTACGTACGTGCTCGCTAATGTGACGCACCTCCACCAGGCCACGAATGGTGCTAGAACTTTCGCTCAGGAGCAGGGCGTTGCGGGCGATTTTACTGGCTTCATCACCAATGCGCTCTAAGTCTGAGGTGGCGCGGATGACGGCCAGCACCAGACGCAAATCGGAAGCAGCAGGCTGGCGGCGCGCCAGTACGCGGGTGCATTCGTCGTCGATTTGCAGCTGCAGGTCGTTGACTTGGCGGTCATTGTCACGCACCTGCTCGGCTAACCGGGTGTCTCCTTCCAGTAGGGCAAAGACAGCGTCCTGCACTTGTTTTTCCACCAGACCGCCCATGGCCATCAGGTGGGTTTTCAGCTCTTCCAGCTCCTGGTTGAACTGGCGAGAGATATGCTGGCTGTGAGAGTCGCTAGTAATATCCATGGAGCACTCCTGACGGTTCAGTTGCTAAGGCCTAGGTGATACGGCCGGTGATGTAGTTTTCAGTGCGTTGCAAACGGGGGTTGGTGAAGACCTGATCGGTAGGGCCGTATTCAACCAGCTCCCCTTGATGCAAAAAGGCGGTGTAATCCGATACGCGCGCCGCTTGTTGCATATTGTGGGTGACCAGGATCAGCGTCAGCTCCGACTTGAGGTTACGGATCAACTCCTCAATTTTGAGGGTTGAAATTGGGTCTAGAGCTGATGCTGGCTCATCAAGCAGTAGCACGTCGGGTTGTACTGCTAAGGTACGGGCGATCACCAGACGCTGCTGCTGGCCACCGGAAAGCTGCCAAGCGGAACGGTGTAGGCGGTCTTTCACTTCATCCCACAGAGCGGCGGAAGTTAGCGCCCACTCAATAATGTCGTCCCTTTTGCGCTTGGGCATGCGCTGTTGCAGTCGTAGCCCAAAGGCCACGTTTTCATAGATCGACATAGGGAAGGGGTTGGGCGTTTGAAACACCATCCCGACACGCCGCCGCAGCTCAGTCACATTCATTTGCGGGTCATGAATATCCTGCCCTTCCAGCGTGATTTGGCCGCTGTGGGTGACTGACTCATTAAGATCGTGCAAACGGTTAATTGCCCGTAACAACGTCGACTTACCGCAACCTGACGGGCCGATAAAGGCCGTTACACGATGCCGGGGAACACTGAGGGTTAACTCGCGCAACGCCTCTTTCCCCGCGTAGGCGAGGCTAAAGTGATCGATACTCAGGCAGCTGTGCTCGGACGAAAAGTGCGCCACTGGTGCCTGAGAGGTATTGGCTGAATGTAATGACGCTAGCATTCGTTTCCCCGTTGACGCCTAAGATAATGACGCAGAAATATGGCAGTTAGGTTAAGCACCAGCACAATTAACACTAAAAGTAGCGCTGTGGCGTAAACCAGCGGTATGGCAGCCTGCACATCTTCGCCGTGAAAGGCGGTATCAAATAAATGATAGCCAAGGTGCATGAACTTGCGCTCTAAATGTAGGTAAGGAAACTCACCATCGATGGGCATTTGAGGCGCCAGCTTAGCGACGCCAACCAGCATTAGCGGCGCTACTTCGCCGGCCGCGCGAGCTACCGCTAAAATGACGCCTGTCAGCATGGCGGGGGCCGCCATGGGCAGTACAATGCGGGTGAGCATCTCTAAGCGCGTGGCGCCGAGCGCCACGGCGCCTTCCCGCTGCGCCTCGGGAATCCGCGCCAGCCCCTCTTCTGTTGCCACAATCACCACTGGTAGGGTCAGCAGTGCCAGGGTGAGCGACGCCCATAACAGGCCGCCGGTGCCAAAGGTGGGCGAAGGTAGGGTATCGCTGAAAAACCACTCATCCAGCGAGCCGCCGATGCCGTACACAAACACCCCCAAACCAAATACGCCATACACAATCGACGGAACGCCCGCCAGATTGCGCACACCAATACGTACCAGCCGGGTCAGCCGCCCCTGGTGAGCGATTTCATTGAGATAAATAGCGGCCAGCACCCCAAACGGGGTCACCATCACCGACATTAAAATCACCATCAGCACCGTGCCAAATATCGCGGGCCAGACGCCACCGTCGGTATTGGCGGCCCGTGGGCCCTCACTCAGAAACCGCCAAACCGCATCCCCCCAGGCGAGCGTTTTCTGCCACACGCTCATGGCATTGGGAGCCTGAGCGCTCGCCACGCTGGCCAGCGGTTGGCGCAGGGTTTGGCCGTCCACGGTGGTAAGCAGCAGTTGGCTATCCTGGCGTTGGCTGGCGGGAAGTACCAATAAAGCGTTTAATCGCTGCCAGGCAGCGTCTCCCTCCCAGCGTTGATCATGCTGCTCAATGGCCACCAAACGGCCAATAAAGTCACCCCAGGGGCTGCGATCAAGACGAATCAAATCGTCTGGCTGGGCGCGCTCGGCAATGTCATCAATCGCCACCCAGCGCCAGCGAACGCCCTCTATATCCTGGTTGCCGGTAAAGTAGAGGCGTTCATCCCCAGCTCGCTGGGGTAGCGCGACTTCGCGCACAGCTTGACCAGCAAAGGTTTCACCCGAGTCAAGGGTGACCTCTTCCAGCGTAGCGGGCCAAAAGTGCCCTAGCCCGCGTACCAGCAGTAGCGCGAGTAAGGCGCCCAGCATCAGCAGGGAGAGCGCTACGCTGGCTGCGCAAAGCCAGGGCCATACATCATTTACCCGGCTAAAACGACGGCGGCGAGAGGCGGTGTGGGTCGCAGAGTTCATCATGTGCCCCCCATCTGGCGGAAGCGGCGGCGTAAGCGTTGGCGGACGACCTCGGCAAGGGTGTTGACCAGAAACGTGAAGATAAACAGCACCAGTGCGGCCAAGATCAGCAGATGGTAGGTCTGGCCACCGGGTGACGCTTCAGGCAGCTCAATGGCGATAGCCGCGGCCATGGAGCGCATGCCTTCGAAGGGGCTGGCGCTAAACAGAGCCGTATTACCGCTGGCCATAAGCACTATCATGGTTTCGCCCACCGCCCGGCCCGCACCGATCATTATCGCCGAGAAGATACCTGGGCCCGCTGCCACCAGCGCCACTTTCCATAGCGCCTGCCAGCGGCTGGCCCCCATCGCCTGGGCGCCCTCGATTAAGCTGGCAGGCACATCGGCGAGCGCGTCTTCTGCCAGTGAATAGATGCTGGGAATAACGGCAAAGCCCATGGCAATGCCGACAATCAGTGCGTTACGGGTGGCGTAATCCATGCCATAGCGCTGGTCGAGTAACTGGCGTAAATCACCGCCTAACCACTGCTGCTCCATCCAGGGCGCGAGCCATAGTGCTATCGCCACCATTACAGAGAGCCAGGGAACTAGCCAGAGACCCGCCCAAGAGAGCGGTAAACGGCGGCGTAGGCGTGTTTTGGCCCACTGCCAGAGTAAGCCGGCAAGCGCTGCGCTAAGCGGCAGCCAAATGATCAGCACCAAAGCGCTGGCGAGATGGCGTTCTACCCAAGGTGCCAAAATAAGCCCGGCAATAAAGCCCACCACCACACCGGGGATCGCCTCCATCATTTCGAGCGCGGGCTTGATCCGCGAGCGCAGGCGCGCTGACATAAACAGCGCGGAGTAGATGGCGGCCCCCAAGGCCACGGGAATGGCGAACAGCAGTGCGGCTAGGGCGGCTTTGAGCGTGCCCCACGCCAGGGGAGAGAGCTTAGCCAGCGCTAAGGTATCGCCAATCGCCAGCAGCGGCAGGGTTTCCCATACCAAAAAGACACCGATAGCCAGGATTGCCAACAGCACACCTATGCCGCCAGCGGTGATTAAACCGGTGGCCATGCGGTCTTGCAGCAGCCTAAGCGGCTGTCGAGTAGAGGTTAACCGAGGTAGGGTCATGTGGATATCATGGCAAAACCGAGGTGATCATAGCGCTGACCAATAGGTAGTGAAAAACCAGGATGTGGTGAAAAACAGTACATAGACAGGATCCCTACCCTAAGACAATTATGTGTCAGTTAGATGACAGTGGTTTACCACCTCTGTTGTGCACTAAGGACACTGGAGGTTAATGGTACAAAGCCGGATGCGCGCGCAATCTGCTGGCCCTCATCGGACATAATCAACTTGAGCAGTGCCTGCTCGGCGGGGGGTAAGTTCTCCCCCGGCGGTAGGTTCACATAGAGGTAAAGATAGCGCGACAGCGGGTAGTCACCGCTCTGTATAGCCGCTTCATCGGGCGGTATCGCAATGCCATCATCGTTATACAGGCTCAATGCATGCACGGCTGGGGTGAGGTGGTTAAACCCCGCATAGCCCATCGCATTGGCAGATTCGCCAACGGCCGCGACCACCGCCGATGAGCCGGGGTGCTCACTAATGTCGTTACGAAAAAGACCGCCACATAACGCCCGCTGTTGAAATAGCCCATGGGTACCCGAGGCAAGGTTACGCCCATGCAGCGCAATGCTACCAAATGACCAGTCACGGGTTGCCGATAGCTGCTCCCAGCGCCTGATCGGCGTTTCACCACCGCAGGCCAGCGAGGTTGAGAAGATCGCATCAACCTGCTGGCGGGTCAGAGCGCGCAAGGGGTTATGGCGGTGTACGACTACAATCAGTGCGTCACGGGCGACTTTTAATTCCAGCGGTGGATAGCCATAGCGCTCAATAAAGTTATCACGCTCTTCGCTGGTCATCGGACGAGACATCGGACCAAGCCGGGTGGTGCCAGCCATCAGCGCCGTGGGCGCACTGGCTGAACCACTTGCTTGAAACTGCAGCTTTACGTCAGGATAGCGGGTGGTGAGGGTTTCACCCCAGCGCAGCATTAGCCCCGCCATAGTGTCGGAGCCCACCGCGCCCAAGGTGCCGCTAATAACTGTTGGCTGCTGCCCCCAGGTCAGGGGCGTTATCAGCATCAGTATAAACGCCACTCCGCTCAATACGGTGCGACGGACGGCGGAAGTTAACCTCCGATTAATGCAAAGAGTCGTCAAACGAGTATTCAAACGAGCGTCCTCTTATGGTTAACTAAATTCATTCCTTTGTGTTGCGATGCAGCAACACGCATAAACAACGTGCCACTCTGCAACGTTTACAACAATAAACTGACTAAGCGACTAACTCATGACTCTTCTGGAAACCGATTTGGATGACGTACCGGCCCCTCAAGGGCAGCTTACTTTAAAACTACTGGCTTCCCGCCAAGATACCAATTTTTATGGTGATATACCCGGTGGATGGCTGGTCAATCAAATGGACCAGGCGGCTGAGCTGGCGGCCGGTCGTGAAGCGGGTGGTCGCACGGCGACCGTGGCGATTGAAGCCATGGACTTTTTAAGCCCGGTGCGCGTTGGCTCAATGGTCAGCGTTTACACCCAAGTGCAAGAAATTGGTCATAGCTCGATCAAGATTGATGTGGAGGTCTGGGTGCGTCCTCCCCATGGGCAACGCATAGAGGAGCGCCAAAAAGTTACCGAGGCGCGCTTTGTGATGGTTGCGCTGGACGATAATGGGCGCATCCGAGCAGTACATAGCGACTAGCTCACTTCAACTTGAAATAGCAAAAGGGCGCTTAGGGCGCCCTTTTGTCGTGCTTATCGTTTATTTGTCTAGCGGCTCATTAACCGTCGACGTTATCGCGGTTCTTGAGGTAGGCGTATTCACCCACATCGCTGAACGGGCGCAGCAGCTTCTGGAAAGCTGAATAAGACTCGTAAACACGGCGAGACTCTTCGTCGCTGTCGACCTGGCGCTGGATGGCTTCCAGTGAAGAGGTGTGAAGCGCTGCCATTACGTCGTCAGGGAAAGTACGTAGCTGAACGCCATGCTCATCGACCAGAGTTTCCAGTGCTTGCGCGTTGCGGAAGGCAAATTCGCTGATCATGGCCAGGTTAGACGCCCGCGCCGCTTCGCGGATCACGTCCTGCAGGTCTTCTGGCAGGGAGTTCCAGGCATCCAGGTTGATCGTCCCTTCCAGTACCGCAGAGGGCTCGTTCCACGCCGAGGTGTAGTAGTAGTCAGCCACCTGATGCAGGCCGAATGCCATATCGTTATACGGCCCCACCCAGTCAGCGGCATCCAGCGCGCCGGTTTGCAGCGAGGTGAAAATTTCTGAGCCTGGCATAGTAACCGTACTGACGCCGATGCCGTTCATCGCCTCACCCGCCAGGCCCGGCAGGCGAAGTTTCAGCCCCTGCATGTCGTCGAGTGAGTTGATCTCTTTCTTGAACCAGCCCGCCATCTGCGTGCCGGTATTGCCCACGGCAAACGGCTTCAGATTGTGATTGGCGTAGATCTCATCCCAAAGCTCCTGACCGCCGCCGTGGTACAACCAGGCGTTCATTTCGGTAGTCGTCATACCGAAGGGTACAGCGGTAAAGAACTGTGAGGCAGCGACTTTGCCACGCCAGTAGTAAGAGGCAGAGTGGCCCATTTCAGCGGTACCAGCTGCTACCGCATCGAAGACTTCCAGGGCAGGTACCAGTTCACCCGCGCCGTGGACGCGGATCTGCATGCGGCCGTTGGAAAGCTGTTCTACCCGGCGGGCGAAATCATTCGCACCAGTACCCAGGGCAGGGAAGTTTTTTGGCCACGAGGTGACCATGTCCCAGGTGAAGGTTTCTTGAGCGCGAGCACTTGAGGTGGTTACGAAGGGGGCGGCAACGGCCCCGGCGACGCCAAGGCTGGCAGTTTTGAGGAAGTGACGGCGTTGCATGGTGAGCAAAACTCCGGAGATTATAGGATTTTTTTGTCAGCGCGCACAAAGGCGCAATGTCCGTTCGCCAGTATGCGCTAAGCGGGTTTTAATCGGCAAGCCATTGCACTCAACGCCACGCGCGTAGCGGCTTAAAGCGGCGTTAGCTTAGCAAAACCAAGCACTAGCCATTTGACCCCTTCGCCTTCAAAGCTGACCTGTACCCGGGCGCGGGCACCTTCGCCTTCCGCGTTAAGAATAATCCCTTCGCCGAACACCGGGTGCTCAACGCCTTGGCCGACATGTAAGGCGGGTATATCACCGCTGCTCTCGACACTTTGCTGAGCAAAGGAGGTGCGCGACGCGGTGACTGGGCGGGAAATATGCCCGCGCAGACGGACTTCTTCGAGTAGGTGCGGCGGTAGTTCGCGCAAAAAACGCGACGGGCGTGGAAACACTTCTTTGCCGTGCAGGCGGCGGGTTTCGGCGTGTGTGAGGTAGAGCTTCTGCATAGCGCGTGTGACGCCGACGTAACAGAGCCGGCGCTCCTCTTCGAGCCTACCCGGCTCTTCCAGGGACATCTTGTGTGGAAACAGCCCCTCCTCGACACCTGCAATAAATACTACCGGGAACTCCAGGCCTTTGGCGGAGTGCAGCGTCATCAGCTGTACGCTGTCCTCAAACTCTTCGGCTTCGTGGTCGCCTGCGTTAAGAGCGGCCTCTGAGAGAAATGCTTCCAGTGCCGCCATGCCTTCGCCCGCTTCAGGCGCTTCAAAGACATCGCCTTGGGTAAAGGCACGGGCAGCGGTAACCAACTCTTCCAGGTTCTCGACCCGCGCTTGGCCTTTCTCGCCGCGCTCACTTTTGTGATGCTCTATCAGACCCGTGTGTATCGTGACGTGATCGATAATTTCGTGCAGCGCCATGCCAGAGGCATCGTTATCGAGCTGCTCGATCAGGTTGGCGAAGGTTTGCACGGCATTGGCCGCGCGGCCTTTCAAGGTGCCGTCGTTAATCGCATCGTGGAGCGCTTGCCAGAGAGGGATACTTTGTTCCCGAGCGCGCAGGCGGACAATCTCGACCGTGCGCGTGCCGATGCCGCGAGTGGGTACGTTAATCACCCGCTCCAGCGAGGCATCGTCGTCGCGGTTGAGCATCAGGCGAAGGTAGGCCAGGGCATTCTTGATTTCCAGGCGCTCGTAGAAGCGGTGGCCGCCGTAAATACGGTAGGGCATGCCTTGGCGAATCAGCGTCTCTTCCAGCAGCCGCGACTGAGCGTTTGAGCGGTAGAGAATCGCGATATCACGGCGGTTAAAGCCTTCGTCGACCTTCTCCTTGATGGTATCGACGATATAGCGGGCTTCTTCCAGGTCGTTAAACCCAGCGTAAATTGAGATCGGCTCGCCTTCGATGCCGTTAGTCCACAGGTTTTTACCCATCCGCTCGCTGTTGTGGCTGATCAGCGTATTGGCGGCTTCCAGGATGGCGCTGGTGGAGCGATAGTTCTGTTCAAGCCGTACGGTGTGGGTTTGCGGAAACTCTTGCTCAAAGCGGCTGATATTCTCCACCTTGGCACCGCGCCAGCCGTAGATCGACTGGTCGTCATCACCCACCGCCGTCATCGGCGTCTTCATGCCGGTGAGCAGTTTTAGCCAAGCGTATTGCAGGGTATTGGTATCTTGGAACTCATCTACCAGTACATGACCAAAGCGCTCCTGGTAGTGGTTTAACAGCGCCGGGTTGTCGCGTAGTAGCTCCAGGCTTCGCAGCAGCAGTTCACCGAAATCGACCAGGCCGCCGCGCTCGCAGGTGAGCTGGTAGCGCTCGTAGAGCTCAACCATCTG
>Ga0208919_1000343_pt1 | contig 33322 bp, 31 predicted proteins | sample 4_EtaG_FD_184076 | JGI IMG/M metagenome (GOLD analysis project Ga0208919, IMG submission 184076) | Marine viral communities from the Subarctic Pacific Ocean - 4_ETSP_OMZ_AT15127 metaG (SPAdes) (version 3) | ecosystem: Environmental > Aquatic > Marine > Oceanic | place: Pacific Ocean | collected...
AAAAGTCTCCGTATCCGTGGTAGTTGAGTTTGCATCCGTGGTAGTTGAGTTTTATTCTGCCTCCTCAAACCGGGCATTAAACTCTGCCCACATTTCAAGCTGACAATCGCAGTCATAAAAGTGCACTTGGTGAAAGTCACAGATGTAGTCTTCGCACAGGTCACACATCGACAGGTCGTCATAATCAATGAGTCTGGTCATGACAATTCGGCCCAGCACTGTTGCCAGGCAACTGCTGCTGCTCCAGGTACGACGCCGTTTCCAGCAAGGCGGACGCGTTCACTCTGACGGAGGTCCAGCCATCCGGCCATCCCATGAGCCAGTCCGTGAAGTCTGGATTTAGACGCTGCTGGGAATAGTCGCTCCGGAACTTCGTGCCATCCTGGGTCGGCAGGACCAGGTGGGTAATGTCCCAGCGCACGGCTTGATCCGGTAGCAACTCGCCTCTCAACTTGCCGTCCTTGCGTACCAGCGACTCGTTGGAGTAGCCGCCCTTGTAGTCCCTTGCTGCCGGCGTCGCCCAGCGCCCGGCTGTATGCAAGGATGAAGAGTCTCTCCCGTTTGTGCGGTGCGCCGACTGATTCAGCTGTGACGAGTGTGCACGCAATCTCATAACCCAATCGGCGTAAGCTTTCTCCGACGGGGCTTTCGAATCCCATGGATAAATGTGCGGCGACATTCTCAAAGAAGCACCAAACAGGTCGAGTTGCCTCGATTCCTGCCTCAATGTAAGGCCAGAGGTTGCGGGGATCGGCTTCTCCCAACCTGTCTTGGTTTGCTGTGCTCCAAGGCTGACATGGGTAGCCACCCACGATTCCATCCACGCGTCCACTAAATTTTGAGAAGTCGAAGGACTTGATGTCACTCCAGATAGGAGCTGCAGGTAAGGCTGAATCTTCCATGCGCGATGCCAGGACTGTGCTGGCATTTGCATCTCTCTCAATGTACACGACTGGGACAGCCGTTCCGCCTGAGCCTTGGACAACACCGAGGTCGAGCCCACCGACTCCCGAGCAAACTGAGATGTAGGGATGTAGAGCCAGATGTCTATCGCCCCTTCGGTCTACCGACCTGGCCTTGGGGTCCGTGATGGGAGGGCTTTGCTTTTCTGGGATGGATACTGAATGGACCAGTGACCTCAACCTTGATGCGGTAAGGCTCGCTCTTCATGCAGTGCTTGCAGTACACCTCGTCAACAACTTTCGGCGTACCCCATTCTGGTGCGGTGTGCACCGTCAGTTCTGGGTTTGGATACTGCAACCAGTGCCGATGGTTGGGTGACTTAGGACACTCCTCCGCTAGACTGATGACCATTTCATTCTCTCCTTTTTTGTTTTCAATTCAGCATGCATCACTGGGTGAATCCCCCTTAAGGGGATTCATCACCCCCTAGATGCGATTGCCGGTCCTGTGTTTCGTTTGGTTGTTGCGCATCAGATGCGCTCGGCTGCGGGAGTCCCGTCTTATTACCGCTATCCAACCGCCAAAATCCTTTGTCGGTTTTTATGAACAGACCTTTTTTCCTGCCGCGACTTAGCTCACTGCGTATTTGTGCCGTAGTGATTTCACGGTTAAGAGCGTCTCGAACTGAATACATCAGTGACTCAACTGAAGCACTGCTGTGTGGGTCGTCCTCAAGTGCATCGATTATGCACTCTTTAACTGATGACTCCTGGTTACCGGCATTCATCATGCGGTCGTAGTCACGAGAGGATGCTCTCTCGTATCGAACTGAATCGAGCCAACCGTTGTCGGTGTTCTCAAATTGCACAGTGAATGACTGACGGGTGAACCCGGAGTGATGGTTTGCTTTGGTGTTGTGTACAAATATTTGTTTCTCCTCTTCTGAATATTGAGGAGCTACCTCAACGAGGAGTTGGTAGCGAGCAGAGTTCGTACCGTAGATGGAACCGAACGGGCTCATCTTTTCGGCAAGGTCCTTGGATAGAGTCTGTTGTTTACTGAGGTGAGATATCAAGATGGCACTGATACCGAGACGGTGTGCCACGTTCATCGCCTTGATGGTGGCCGATGCATCAGTCGGGTCACTGTTCATACACAGCCCCAGCGAATCAATACAGAGGGCGACTATCCCATGCTCAGCGATATCTTTTTTGATGAGGTCTTCGGCATCCACAATAGATCGTGGCATCTGTCGGTATATGAGTGAGCCCTTAGGTATGCTGCGCCCATTTAATATGGCACGCTTGCGCTCAGTTACAGTTCTCGAATCGTCCTCCCAGTCGAGATACATCACTGGACCTGTAATTGCAGGAGCTATCCCCAGGATTGATTCGTCTCCGCTCGCAATCGTGAGCAGTTGAGCAAGTGCGAACATGGATTTACCGCTCGCTCCCGCACCGTACTGAATCGTCGCTCCATATTTTGGGAGTAGTCCATCAAGCAACATGCTCTCTTCGGTAAGGTCTGGCTCTTCCTGGCTTAGGTCCAGAGCAGGGGCACCCCCATTGCGGTACTCATGCTTGGATTTATAGGAAAAGTATTTGAGTCTCTGTTCCCACACTTTCAAATTCACAGCCGGCCAACTCATCGCTAAATTTTTAGCCAGAGTTTTACGACTGGATGACACGGATAAGTTGAGGTTCGAATGCTCGAGGATCTCGTCCTCTACTCCGGGCCCTTTGTCTATGCGAAATTCACACTCAGCAAAGAGACCTTCTTTTCTGGATTCAAATCTCTCGACGTTAATCATGACCGCATCAGACCAACGATAGGTGTGAGAGAAATCTTGTATCCGCATTTGTGGAGCGTCAGTCATCCCACAACCTTTCTGCTGTTAGCCCTCCTGCGGCTGGCTCAGGCGGGGGACGCGAAGGCTCGCCGTCAGGAGGGCTGGCTGGGGCTGGGGGCGTGCTTGCTACCCCAGCATCCCTATCACAATCATGGATAACAGATGTGCCAAATCCATAACTGAGACCGCCATCAAAATCAATCGCAGCACCACACGCCGGGCAACGCTGCAGGTAAAGAGCAAGTGGACGACGCATCCAGGCAAGTTTTTCTGTAATAGGGGAGCACTCATGACGATTGATCCCGTCATGATGGAATGCTTTACCACGAATCATTAGTACCGGTGCATCGCATGCACACCGCGTATAGCCTTTATACAAGTGAGGGCTCATAGAGCGACGTGCTTTCTGTTGAACTCACTGAGTGTGACTAGTCGGTTGCAGTAACCATCTTCGGAGCCGCACTCGGCATCCTTTGTCGAGCACTTATACATGGAGTCATCACTAATATTGTTACGCGTAATCTTCCAGTTTTCGTTGCCCTCTTTTTCTTCGTCGTCCCACTTGGTGAGCCACATAGCTTTAGGTTCGTTTGCGAATTCGCCTTTGCCTTTGTGCTTCCAACACAGAGGCGCTGGCTTGTTTCTGAATTCACCGACTATATAGACAGGGTTCCCGTCCTGATGAACGGGGATAGCGCCTCCCTGGGACTGGCTTATGAGTTCAGTGTCTGGGTAGCTCAACGCCACCTCGAGTAACGAATGCTCCTCGATATCTTCAGGCGGTGGTGGTGCCTTCTTGGCTTTCGGCTTTGGCTTGGGCGCTTCGACATCGGCGGCATTCATCTCTTCTCGGCTTGGGCGTTCACCGATGAACATCGAGAGGTTAGCCATCGCTCTGCCTATGGCCGATGTCTCACAATTTTCTGTGTACTTCTTTACTATGGTCGAGCCGTTGGGATGAGTGATGTCCCACTCCTTAGCGATCCCGGTTGAGAGTGGCGTGCACTGACCCTGCTCCTCTGCATTCTTCCACAGGTACGCACGCACGGTGCATGAAATTGAGTCCTCACTCAATAACTCTGTGGTGATTCGTCCCTCTGGATACGTCAGATAGAAAAGGGGAATGCGTTCTTTTACTTCTTGATAGTTGTCTAAATCAAATGCCATTAGTTATCTCCTGCTGCTAAGTAATTAATGAGCGCACGTTCAGAGCGCATCATGTCTTTAATGAGTGAGTCTTTTCGATGAAGCTCATCGAGAGTTGCCTGGAAGTCCTGAGCTGATGTGCGGGCAGAATCTTCATTGGCTGTAGCAACCTGTAAGTAGTCGTCAGCCGCTTGTAATTCTCGAAGGCGCTGCTCACGCTCTTCTGCATTCGACCGCTTGCCTTCGAACTCCTGAAGCAACGCTTTATATATGCGGTCCATTTCTAACTGAGTCTCTGATTTCATGCGTTCGAGTTCTGCCCTGGCATCCAACAGTGCCTTGCCTTGGGTGCGGATATCTTCACTGGTATCGATGCGTGCCTTCTCCCAAGTGTCGAACTTGCGGTGCCACTCTTTTAGTAATTCGGTATTTGACATTTGGCCGTCTCCTTTTGTACTGCACCTACTACGCAGCTAATGGCCCAGTCGGAGTCGCGATAAAAGCCATTCACCTTGGGAGCCATGTCCCGAATCATTGAGTCGATACTGGTTGCTATGGTGAAGTCACCAATCACTCCAATCAGGAATACGCGTTGGAAGTAGCTGTTTTCGTAGACCATCTCACCAGTCGAACCGATGTGATGGAGACGTCCCTCTCCAATTTTTTCATTTGTTGCCGAGCGTAGTGGGCTAGATAGTTGTCTGACTGTCTGTCTATCGCGCTTGTTATCAGCCTCGAGGAATTGATGTAGCGATTGATATAAAGGTACCGGGTCGAGATCTGCTACACTTATAAACGGATCAACCTGATTGGTCCGTTTATTTACACGAGGGCTGGTAGGTTTCCTATCAGTCCTCAATTGTTTCTCCCCTCAAGAATGCGTAGAGATCCCCACCAGCTATGTAGTAGCTGCCATGTTTTCCCCCGCTGCGACGATTCGCCCGGAGCCCCTCGCCAATCCAGCGGTATACGCTAGCCTTACCTCGATGGGCTATGGATGCGACTTCATCTACTGTGTAGAGCGCATCCTGATCTATCTTCATCCCGTTCATATTTCCTCCTATGTGCAATTAATGGTGACTATGTCACCTCGAATAACTCAGAATAAGAATCTAATAACAATCTGTCAACTGGTGATAGGTGGTGATGTATATCAATGAACACTTGACGAGACTTGGTGAGTACTAGTAGTCTTTCTTGCACACGGTAGGGCGAGATTTAGTTCAAGGAGGAGCAAGATCATGACCGCAAATTATATGAGTGAGGAAGCCATCACACAGGTGTTGGTAACCAGACTCAAGGCACGAAGAGAAATCTTCGGGCTGACCCAGGAGGAGGCGACGTCGCTTCTGCCTGACCCCAAGCCAGCACGCTGGTGGGTGGGTCGCCTGGAAAAAGGGGAAGTCGCTGTAAAGGCCCCGAAACTGTTACAGCTGGCACGACTATATCGCGTACCAGTTGGATGGTTGCTTGGTGAGTACGACGACGACAGGTATCTGGATGCTGAGGCATCAGCCCTCGAGGTACTTGGGAAAAAGAAATGTGAGCAGGTAGACATGCAGATAGATGTCCTCCGTCTCATGATGAAACTGGAGGCAATGAAGGATGGACTTCAATACGAAAGCAGAAAGATCAAATCAGCGACTGGAGGTGCCTGACCTAGACCAGTATTACTACAACGCAGCAAAGCATGAGTCGGCGATAGCGCGGTTGGTCCCGCTGGATGTTATTAAAGATCCACTCCAGGCTGGTCGGCTATTTACCCGTGACTCATTCTTTATGTGCCGTGCATTCAACTGGAATGTTACGGTCGACAGAGACTTTCCATTCGCTATCAAAATTATACCGAATGGAGACTTTGCACCCACTCTATTAGTAAAGGATTACAAGATGCGACCGATGGTGTCGAACATCATTGTTGCCAGCTTTTTCTATGGGTGGGCCGGGCGTGTTTCTGGGATTTGGGATTGTTGCCCGGATGCTTCGCAATTCGAGCGACTGATTCCGATTCAGTACGTGGACGATAACTTCGATCCTCAAGCCGTAGTCGGTGACTCGAACTGTCCGAAGCACTGGTACGAGGCACTCGTGTTCACGAGGTTGTTTTACCACGCATGGAATATTTTCCGCCCTGAGCTGGCACCTCGTGTACGGGAGGCTGACCAATGGCATCCGGAACTCAAGCCGCTTCTCGATAAGCATCTGGCGAACAAGCCATTTGCCAGCTTTGGTGGCGACGCAGATCCGGAGCGGATATCGGACAAGCGTTTCATCACACTAACTGATGAAGAGTACGCGCCAATACTTGAACTCATGCTTGGGTCAGCCGCGAAGACTAACGGTCATCCGCTCGGCTACCACCCAAGGAATGAACAGAAAAGGAATAGAGAGGAGGAACGATGAGAACACTTGTATGTATGGCCCCTGACTGTGGCATATCCGTCAGTCAGGACACTGCGTACATCTGGACAAAGCAGAGCCGTATAGCTGCTGGGATACGTGCGTATCTCACAGTGTGTAGTGCGGCGTGTGAAGCGGCTACAAAAGCTGACATGATACGGAGCAGTGAGCACGGCGATACTATCGCTGTCTCCAGAGGGAGTGACGCATTCGATGCGGTCGCGACTGAATGGAAAGATAACTATGCAGCGATACGTCTTGACAATGAACTGGTGACGGCAGCTTGGAGAAAAGCTAGGTACCGCTGGACCGAATACTGGATTGCAGAATTTGGTAGCCGACCCATGCGGAATATCAGGGAGATTGATATCCGGAACGGGTTGACGAAACTCAAGGTAGCTGCCAGTACGAAGAGGCGATACCTAAATGTTGCCACTGAGATATTCGAACAGGCGGCAGCCGACGGTATCTTCAAAGGGAATAATCCCACTCTCCGTATTAAGAAAGCACGCGGCAGAAATGCACAGCTGCAGGACCGCCGAGAAGGCAAGGTCACTCGAAAGGCTCTCCGCTCAGATGAACGAGAGATACTGAGGGCTATGCTGCCTCGCACTGACTTGCGCCAACGCAACGTGTACGTGGCGACCATGCTTTCTATGTACAGTGGTGCCCGGCGCGGCGAGGTCACGGCATTGACGTGGAACAAATGGGATGATGGGTCACTCAGAATCGATCAGGAAATCGTCAAGACTGATGATGGACCGGGCACACCTGAGTACTGGATTTTCAGTCCGGAGACAAAGTCCGGTGAACCACGAACAGTGCAGGTGATGAGCCCGCAGTTCCTCGACGAGATGTTGACGGAGCACAGGGAGTATCAGAACGAGGTACGGCGCATTACTGGCATCCACTGGAATGACAACAACTTCATTCTGGCGGATACCTTCGGTGACTTCCTTCGTCCTGACGGGGTCACAAACTCATACCAGAAGGAATGCAAACGGCTGCAGATATTCTGGGAACGGCTCGCGACCACGAACAAAGAAACTGGTAAGCGTCCGATGAAAACCCAGTCTCCTGGCTTCCATTATCTGAGGAACACGTTTGGCTTTTACATGGCTGATAACGGGTACTCACTAATGGAGATACAGGCAGCGATGGGTCACAAGGATGCACGGACCACAAGTAAATATCTGGTGCCAGACTCAGAGGCAGTGGCCCAGTCAATCAGGGAGAGGAGTGCTGCATTAGAGAGAGAAGGTGTTGCCTAATGTGCGTTAGGCGTCTTGCTTGCAAGCAAGACAGGGGGCTAATTAGACTATTTACTGTCTTGTAAAGTGTCTTGTATAGCGGAAAGAGTAGGAAAATGTTCACGAAGGAATTTAAGGAATCGTTGGCACTACTGAACAAAGTAGTGGTGGGCGATACTGGATTCGAACCAGTGACCTCTTGCGTGTCGAACACCGCAGAGAGTTATTACGGGTCCCCATTGAGTGACGATGAGTATGCGTTTGTCCTTGTATTACTGGAGAAAATGGGAAATGAGGTGTTATACCCCAAGGGATAAAAGGAAATTGAAATCGGCTAGCTGTCTTGTGAACTGTCTTGTTTCACAAGACAGCAGCTGTCTTGTCTAGTCTAAGAACTGCTCGCACGCACCAAACACATACACATCTTCGTATGGTTCGTGGTATCTCCGCTGAACTTTGCATCGTGTACATAGCTCAAACATCACGCGCCCCTCTCGATTCGATAGTACGAACCTCCTGCTGTGAAGCCGGACCCCGTATCAGTCCGAACAACTGGCACCAGCTGTGGATGGAACGCTGAGTCCCATACCTCACCAATCAGGAATCCCTGCTGCCAGTTCGCTTTACCTCCCTTGACGTACTCAAGGTCAATCCGACACATGCACCCACACTCGTACCAGGCGTGGGTTTTTGCGAACGGATGAAGATCTGTTTTGAAGAACGCACCCAGTCGGTGCGTATGACCATTGACTCCTGACGAGCCAAAGTTGTCTAAATGTTTCCGTGCTGTGTAGGCGGAGTGTGTGCTGACGTAGTTCCCATGTGTGATGAGGAAGCCAAGAAAATCTATCCCCGCTCCATAGGGGACGTAGCCGTCCACTCGCTCATCTAAATTGAGCACGGTCGCTAGGTCCTGCACAAGGAATGAGAAGTTGTTTTGCGCAGAGGCTTTCCAGATGGTGCGGTTGATTCGTTCTTCATGATTGCCATCAATCCAGAAAATCTTGGCACCTGGAATTATTTCTTTATGGCGTTCGATGAGTTCGATTCCCATCATGATCTCATCCTGGAGACTGAAGGTTCGATTAGGGTTTTGGTCGAATGTTGACAGCTCGTAACAATCGAGAATGTCTCCATTAAGGAAGATGTAATGCGGCTGGTACTCTTCAAGAAATCTGAAGTACGCATCCACCACAGGTATGTCAATAAACGGTAGCTGGAAGTCCGAAGACACGACAACTCGGGAACCTTCGGGGACTTCTTTAAGTAGCAGTGAACCTCTCGCAATGTAGTTTCGATAGAGTTGCTGCATCTGTGGGTCTGCCGGGCCGCTATTGGCCTTTGAGGCGGCATTACGGCACTCCTGTGAGCAGAGTTTCTGGCCGGAACGATAGGGCCTGAAGGTGTTGCCACACTCCTGGCAATCTATTACTTCAGGAGGTGCTGTCCACTTACTATTATTTTTGCGCTTAGTTGCCAGGCGACAATCGGGACAGTACTTTGTGTTTGGATGTGCGCGGGGAAGGAGAGGTTCCCCGCACACTGTACACGGTCTACTCTTTGGCACTGCCCAAGTCTCGAGCTACCCGGTAAATTGCCAATGCAATAGCACTGATCACAGGGGTAAATTCTGCTGGAAGGCCAAGGTCAATCGTGACATCAGCGACAGCTAAGCAGGCTGCACTGACGGCAATGACGATTAAGTCTCGGACACCCTTCTTCATAGTTCGGTTCAAGACGATTCTCCGATCTCAGTCAAGGAAGACCTGACTGCATCTACGCTTCCGAGTACACCTTTGGCACTCTCTTCAATGAAGTTGAGTTCATCGGTGATATGGTCACGCCACACCACGTCGTTCTGCAGGGCTGTAATGATTCGATGCCTCGGCCACATACTGCCCGGACAATTGGGCTTGGCTGTGTTAATTGAATTGTGTCCGATAACGGTGGACTCGTTAGGGGTAATGCCAGCAGTGACGCATATCCATTGTTGTACCTTGATTGACGCCTCGACCATCGCCTCCGGCCAGTGCTCGTCCTCGTCATATACAAAGTCGTAGGAGTACCTCGGCTCAATCGCGAACCCTTCATGCTCGATAGCAACTGTGTAGTAGTTAGCGTTGCGTTCGGTTGGGGTCTCACGATATAAAGGCCACGTTGGATTGTGGGTACCACCGCTCGCCCAGGCAGGGTCGAAGATACCGACATGCTGCACTACATGGCCGTCTCGGTTGATTGTGAAGTGTGCACTCACATAGTTTGTTGGGGGTCTCTGGTCAGCCCAGCGGAGCATCGTTGTCTGATAGCCCTGCATGATATGACTGACAATGGCAATTGGTTTCATCGTACCGGCAGCCATGGTTGGATATCCGTAGGCTGCAGTAGGGGCGTGCTTAATGCCTGGATACCATCCCTGAGTGGTCAGACTCATTGCCGCATTTCCCTAAGCAGCTTCTCGATATGGTGTTGCGCTGCTGAGCCGTGGCAAATGATAGCGAGCACAAGAGCCCACATGTGAACAGCCGCAAAAAAGCCTTGAAATTTGATTTCATCGTTAATAAATCCCATACATATATTATCTAGAACAAATGTTCTATTTGTCAAGTGGAAATGGTAAAATAGTTACCATAAATATGGAGCGGTGTAATACAAAAAATGGTGATATACCGGGTCTTTTCCTACACTCCGTTCGGGAGTTCGACATATATCTACGCTAGTGAAGGCGACGCATTGCGTCATTATGAGGAATGGCAGAATGTCTGGGATGGCGACCCGAATGATTTTGATGACGGCGCACTAAGGTATACCAACCAGTCTGGTTACCTCGTATCAAGCGGCACTGTGCTTGAAGGAGAGCGAATCAGCTACATCCAGGTACAACGGGAAGAAGTTATTCCTACAGGCGTGCTTGGATATTCAGGAGCAAGGCGACCGCCGCAGCAGTAGCCGTAGCGAAGAGTCCTTTATTACTCTGATGCGTTTCTTCCACATCTTTTAGGCGCTCATCAAAGCGCCCCATCGTGGTGACCAATCCTTCTTTACCATTACCAAGCAAGCGTGACTCAATCCGATCAAGTCTTCTAATAATCTCTTCGTAATGGAGGTCGGTCATGCAGTAATTCCTGTTCCATAATCGTTGATTTGTACGCCACCGAACTTCGATGACTCAGCCCCGGCGTTGTCAATGTTGTACAGCATCACCAGGTGGTTGCGAATCTTACACAGATTGCTTTGAGCAGGCAGCGTGTTGTATTTCGAACCCCCATTGCCCACAAGTATTGGGTATGGCGTCGTGCTCTGAAGTGTGCCGGTGGCATTGTACTTATATATGTTTGTAATATTGCTTCCGTCGTGGCCGAGCAGCCAGACGTAGGTCCCGTTAGACCAGATGCCGTACACCATGGTGGGTGTAGCGGCCCAAGCAGTACCCACGGTGATGGTCGTGCCTAAACTGTTGTAGGTAAGGGGCACCACCTGAGCGCCTCCGCCTCCATAGTTGGCGGTGTACAACCAGATGGTCGTGCCGTCCCAGGCACTGTGCATAACCGGAGCAGCCACAGTTGATGTAATTGCTGTGCCTAAAGACACGGCACCTGAGGTGCCTGAGCTAAAGGCCCCTGCTGCGTACCGCTTCACATTGAGTGTGTAGGGTGAACCTGAGCCACTAAGCTGAAACACATACAGGTATTCTGCTGCGTTGACGTACACACTTTGAATGGCACATCCGTTTACAGCGTTAGTCAGTCCGCTCTCATCGTAGATCCCGGTGGCACTTGCAATGTTTAGTGAGCTTGGCTCACTTGTATCGGCCATGTCCCACTGCTGGAGTAGACCACCAGTCGTGTCAGGGTCATATGCATAGAGCGTGCTGGAGTTCGAGTTAGGACCGCCATCAATAGCTTCACCGGAAAATGCGTAGGGTCGCATGGCGCTAGTCGCAGCTGCTGTGACGTTTGCGGATTCAATCGCAAAGTTCGAATCGAACAGAGGTCCTACTTTTACTGTGTTGCTGCCATCACCAAACACAAGCGTTTTGTAGGTGGAGTCATAGCCAACCAAACCTGCGGTAACAATGTTCGGAGTCGCTGACACTGGAAGCTGCAAGGCTCCTGGCGTAGCAGTACCGGTCACTGTCAGGTTGTTGTACACCTTCGCGTTACCGTTCGAGTCGACATGAAACTTAAGTGCGGACGCGCTGTCTTGTACATAGAAGAAATGACCGCCGGCAGAATCGCTTAATCGCATTACGAAATCGCTACCTGACGTCACTACGTGTATCGGGATGTATGTGTTACTTCCCTCAAGCGCCTGTATAAGCTGATTGACATCACTGATTTCGGCTGTTGAGCCTGAGGTGACCTGATTAAGCGGCATAATTTAACTCCATATTCGACCCGTATCCCATGCGGAGACATCCCAAATTAGGTCATCGCCCACCGCACTCAATTCGTTTATTTCTGCAAGCCTCACGCTATACACCTGTAGCGGCACAGAGTCCCTCATGATGACTCCGGAAGATTTCAGGTCGATCATCTTCACATTAAACTGCCTGCCATACGGGTCATAAAACTTAATGAGGCGGGGCGCATTTCGGAACAGGAAGTTCTCCTGGATCTCTGCAGCCCACCTCGAGTTACCTCCACCTCTGAGGTCTTGGTCGTCACCGACCTTGATATCCATTTCAAATATCCGCCGCCTGGGTGCAGCCACGCTGGTATCGAACACCAGTGAATTCACTGCGGCCACATTCTTAGGTGTGCTTCGGGTCATCTTCATTATCCAGCGAATTTTATTGAACCTGACTTCAGAGGTTTCTTTATGTGACGCATAATCGTCCACGGCGCTGAACAGCTCCACCCCGGTAATTGCACCACGAGTCGTGTTAGGTACAAAGGTGTCGGTATATCCGGAACCGTCGAGTAAGTAACTCACAGTGGTAGGACTTGATGAGTTCGCCAGGGTTGACTGCAACCTAGCTCCGTTCAGGATTTTTTCAGATGCACCCTGACCGATATCGTTCCATGGACCCACAATAAACTGGTTGTCATAACTGATATCGAACAGGTAGCCCGGGTCCATGTCCGGAGTACTACCTACCTGGGGCAAAATGATGCTTCCTAAACGGCCCATTGATTCTGCGTTCTCACCAGTGGCGTCAGTGCCGAATAGCAACTGTGGATTAGCACCGATTAAGCCTGACCCGGTTGTGCCGATACCTTTTATTTTGTGGTACTGAGTGTACGTGTAGGTGTGAGCCTGTTTCGTATACGGGTCGAGCTTCATGATGTAACTGACGCCGTTCTTATTAACCAGGGAAAAATATATCCAGTTCGAATCTCCTGCGATTCCAGTCACTTCGCCATCAAGCTCTTCACTGCCTATCTGCGCTTGTGTTGGAGGCCACACCACACCGACAGTGTTATTTACCGGGTCCACTTTGAGAATGCGCCGGCCATATTGAACGTAGAGATTACTGTCAGCAGTCCAGACATATGGAGCCGAGCCGCTCGCGGCGGCTGAGTGCCAGTCTTCTTTATTTTGAGTTTCCACAAAGACTGCGTCTGCTGCAGTACCGTCGGAGCGCCATAAGCTGTTGGCTTTACTCACATAGATGTAGTTTCCAGCGACTGCCATTCCTTTGACGACATCGTCGTATGTCGAACCCATCTGAATAGGATTCGACCAAGCGCCCCCAGGGTTCGTTCCATCGGTGTTAGTTCGTAACGCACCCGTACCTGTCACTCCCCACAGGATTGCCTGACCGGTGTCCTGACCACGCACTACTAAAAACTTGAACGCACTATTAGCAAGAGAGCTTTGTAGCCAACTCACACCGTAGTCAGCTGAGTAGTAGTAGTTGAGAGGAGCCTCGGTGGTGGCGTTCATTCCTGCCAGGAATAAGTGGCTGTTGAAATCCTGCACGTCAGTGATGGCGTATCCGCTGACAAATGAGAATCGCAATCTCCATTGGTTTGCGCCAGCCCATTCGTACAGATACTGACCACCGTAAGCGAAGAGCTTTCCTGACTGAACTGCGTAATAAAATTTGATTGTCGGAGTGGCTATGTCACCGGACGTAAACAGACCAGTTGTCCCACCAGCTGTTTCGGTATCGTAATTAATGTATGGACCGGCGTATAACTTGCCCGGATACGAGGCATCCACACCTCGAGAAAAGCTGTACTTAGTGAGTGAGCCTGGCTCTTCGTATTCGACTGCGTTGAATGCACAGCCACCGACAAAACTTTCGAATGGCACGGCCAGTGAAATCTCGATAGGGTCTGCCTGGTAATCGTATCCACTTTGGTTTACCTGAGGTACCAGTGAATCAGCTAGCGATGCCCGGTAACCGAGAACGCCTTCCTGATCTAAAAGCTGGAAGCCCATCTTCTGGGTGTCGACTTCCATATACACATTGTATGGAGTCTGTGTGCGATGGCCGGTAGACATCAGGGTCACTCGTAAGGGCTCCGTATTCTGGTTGCCTCGGGTACGTTATAGCCCCAAGATTGAACAGCAGATTTCTTGCGGTCAATCAATTGCAACCTTCGTGCCAGCATGTCGAACTCTTCAGTAGTGACGGCCTGCCGCTCAAATAGCTCTGAAGCTGCAGCACCGTAGAGGATTAAAGCTGAAGCCTCATCCAGTTCCATAGTGTTGGTTCCCTGGGATGTGACTAAGTCACCTAAGGCCGAAAGGAATTTCCGTCCGACCATGCGTATCTGGCGTCCTGCTGGAGGCACCCACGACAAACCTATTCGCTGCGTGGTGGCATCCCGCCGTAATAACTTGGCGTTGCGCCAGGGGTAAATATCCTGGATGCGTTCTACTGTGCCGTAGTACAGCCACGCTCTGTTAGCGAACACCGTGACTCCGTCTGTGAGTCCATTGATTTGAAGACTGGCTTCGAGCTTCGTGGCGTTCGTCCCAGAAATTTCTTTTGTCAGTGTCAATAGCTCCCATCCTTTACCCAAGTGAGTGGATGATGTGCTGGTAAGTGCGTCGTCTTCGAGTTTCAAATAGGCATGTCCTGCCTGCTCGCAGTAGACCCACATCCCAAATGTCATGGTTCTCCCGGCTGCGTCAGAAGCTGTGATTCCCCAGGTTGAAGATGTTTGCTGCAGAAGTCCCGTGCCACCAGCTGCAATAGCGAGCCGCAGGCACGAGCTGTCGTATTTTGGAACTAGCCTGTCTGAGGTACTGTCTGCTACAACAGTGACACCAGCGCCGGACGTCGTCCATTCTGACGTGCTGTCAATAACTCCATTATTTAGTACATTCCAGGCTGCATCAGGGTCAATGGGATTTTCAACGAATACATACAGCGGACCCGAACGAACCTCTGGGTCTACCGGGTATGAATCACTGACCCCATCAGACGTTACGTCGTCGTTATAGCTCAGCGCGAATGCTCGTTCGAACACATCCTCTCTCAATCTGCCGTTGTCGAGGCAGTTGAATTTATCTGCAGGGTCGTAACGGTGTAATGAGTAGGTCACTGCTGTGCCTACCTGAGCACTGAATCCAGGTGTAAGGAAAATAGTTCCGGTCGCCGAAATAAACTGCGATACTCTCTGCACTTCATATTGCGTTCCGCCAGCCCCAGTGATGCGGACGTAATAGTCAAGAATTTGATCGTCACCGAACCGACCGAGCTTCGAATCTACAATTGTGCCGCCAGAGGCGAGCCCGGCAGACGTTGTGGTTGAGCTCCAATAGTCATTTATAAATCGAGAGAACCCGTCCAGTAATTGGTCACCGGTAAGAAGGGAACTTCCCGAACTCGAGGTTGTGGGAAATCCTATACCTACTACCATGTCAGGCTCCTATTCAATATCTAACATCTCAGGAGTTGTGTTGCCAAACCCCAACCATGCTGTCTTGCGATCTTCATCAGTTGTCCAACTACCGTCGTATTTCAAAATTTCGTAAGGCCAAAAACGCGCAGGAGGAGTTATATCTTTTACTAATTCATGCGTTGTAGTATTAGCTATGTACACAGCAGTAACCCAATCAATAGGCTTAGGGGTGCTACCTAAATTTACTGTCATACCAGTGGCTTCTAATGTAATTGTGTCGTATTTATCAAAAATAAATTCCACTACGTTGTCTGATTTACGTCTAATTATTTGCGCCATTAGCCTGTACCCGTCCCTGTATTTTCGACCAGTAATTTAGTAGCTGATACAGCACGACCTACAAATTTATCGGTTGAAGTAACTGTTGTGCCAATACTGCCATCTGTTTGAGCGTAATAATCAGCGCCTACAGTCAATCCAGTATGCACATCGCTCATACCACCAAGTACATACACTTCAATAGCTTGTGCTGCACCTGACGTAGTGTTTTTAGCTACACCTAGCCACGCGGAGTCTGTTGTAGAACCAACTCCTAAAAATACGCCTTGTGCCGAAGTCGCATTAGTACTGCCGTTAAACATTACAACTGCAGCATTTCTGACATCAGCCGTCGCCGCGTGTCCAACGAATTGAAATGCTTTTTCAGAAGTTGTAAAGTTAAACGCTGTGGTAGTAGCGTCAGTAAGACTCGCTCGGTCTATAGTAGTAGCTGTTATATCTAACAAATCCACTATCATGCTGCTGCTTGCCCCTGCTGGCTCACCAGATCCGTACATACAGTACGTGGCATCATTAACTGCATCATAAAGTAAAGGCACTTGCTTAGTGTTAAGCCCACTGCTATAACCAGCTACTTGAGCACCTGCCCACAAATCAGATGTAGCGTTAGTAGTAGTTTGATACATAACATCTTTTAGATCAGGCACATAATTGCCACCTGCATTTGGGTCCCATAATTGAATCTGTTGCCAGTCGGCAGAACCTCCCGCAGTCCAATTTAGGTACACTGCCGCCCTGTCTAAATGTGCTATGTGCGCTACTGATATGCCGTAAGACTGCGCTGAGGAACTTCCGTTATATTTTACTTGAGTTCCGTTAGTTGCGCCGCCACGTACATCTAATTCATCTCCTGAATATGTCATTGTCATTGCGTAAGTAGATCCGTTTCCTTGCGACCAGACAGAGAAAAACAAATTATTTGTTGAATCCCAATATCCATCGCTTACTTTTAGATCCCATTCGCTCCACGCACTTGTCTTAAAAGTCCCAGTGTCGAAACCTGTCCCATTTACATACACTGTTTGCGTACAAACTCCAGTCGCCGCTGCCGACCCTGACATTAAACAGGCAATACCGCCGTCCCCATTTCCATCTACCACATAATCTATAATGGCTTTATTTGTCGAACCGTTAGACGAAATAGAAGTTAAAGTTCCTTCTGAACTTATAGTTGCACTCGCTCCTGTACCAGAGGGAGTTAGATGCAACGCATACCAAGTAGCGTTACCTACACATGCCACTACAACTATTTTATTAGCAGTAGCATCCCACGCTATCGCCATGTTATTTGTGTACATTCCTGAAAATTGAGTACTCGCATAAGGAGTTCCCCATGTCACAGTAGGAGTACTTCCGCTTGAGGTAACAGTAATAGCAGTTAGATAGAGTTCAGCCGCACCTGATCCATCACCAGATACAACCCATATGTTTCCTAAATTATCTTCGCACCAATCGCTAGTGGAATTTGGCGGATATCCAAGAGTAGAGCTTCCTGCGGTATTTGTTCCCATCGTAATGCCATCAACAAATGATGTTCCTACTTCTTTTACTGTGCCATCTGACATCAGTACACATACGTCTCCCGCAGTAATGGCAGTAGATCCCGAATTGGTTGTTGTTGCGTACACTCCACCTGAAGCAGCAGCTACCCATGAAGGGGCTGATGTAGAACCATTGCTCGTTAAAACAGTTCCAGACGTGGCTGATAGAGGAAGAGCTGTTACCTGGCCGGTCGAGTTGGCTGTATAAAATATGCTGTTTGCTGTATCTGACAGCAGGGTAGGTTTAATCTGAGCGATGGTAGCTTTCTTCACCGCGTATGTGGCGTCAGCATCAGCAAACAAAATTTGGTCTGTGGATGCCAGGGTGTCTCCGGTACCATCCGCTGCTGCGTTGATGGTGACTTCGATATCAGTTGCGTCCACAGATATAGCGTTGCCGCCTACTGCGTTCAGTGTGGCGATGCCTGACGCGGCGCCGCCGGACAGTCCATCACCAGCAACCACTTCTGTAATATCACCTGCAGAAGTAATCAAGGTTTGTACCGTGGTGCCGTCGTAGTACTTAATGACGTCGCCTGTTGTGTTGTACCAAATATCTCCTTCGACAGGCGTGCCTGGATCGGTAGATACCGCCGGGCGTACTGGCCCACTGGCGATGAATTCAGTACCCGAAATAGTTGAGGAGCCTGTGATGGCACCAGTCACTCCGAGTGTGCTGCTCAAAGTTGTGGCACCCGTAACTCCCAAAGTGGAGTCAAGTGAAGCAGCCCCTGAGGCTGCAAGTGTGGTTGCGCTAATAGGCGCTACGTTGTTGCCGAGTGCGCCGTACTCAGCGGGGAATTGCCATCCCCTGGATGTGAATGTGAATCCAGTTTTAACTGGGGTAAGTGTGACGCGGTCTGTCGTGACAGCATCAGCTTCATCAATCCACGCTTCGACGCGGCCACTGGCATCGGTCTCTAGCGGATTGGTTGCCACCGTAGGGCCCGTGAGAGCCGTATACATCGTCGGTGTGATAGGTGTGGTTGTTTCAAAGTCGTACACATTGACTGCGACACCCGCGATTGGGACGCCAGTGTTATCGAGTACCTGGTATCTGAGTGCCTGTCTTGCCATGAGTACCTCCTTGTGCACTGAAGGGGAGGGGGAAGCACAACCCCCTCCCCATTACCTGCTAGTCCTTGTGGGCGGGACTAGAAGGCGGTAGGTGCAACGAGGGCCAGGACCCTGCTGGCTGTGCCAGCGATGGTTCCCTTAATCTTCATGTCACTCTGAAGGAAACGAGACGAGTCGACAGTGATTGCCTTCTGTTCGCTTGCTCCCATCGTGAATGTAAGATCTCCTAGCCCGGCTCGTATAGCCGGCCCCGAATTTGGGTTAGCCGTATTCGGGTCTTGTCCAGCCGTGATAGTTACAGTGTGGGCTCCAGAGCCATCTGTTACTACCAGGATGATTGCGCGGTTACCGTATCCGGTCGTGTCCACTGAGAAACCATCTGCGTGGTTAATCAGCGTACCGTTACCGAGTGCGGCACTCGCCGTGTTTTGCGCCAAATCTGTTGGCGGCACTGGTATTACTGCCATTGTTTTATACCTCCTACGCTGCTACTACATATGCTGAGGAAACAGCCTGAGGTCGAGTAACTGAGCAGCCGTACAAGTACAGACCCTTCACAGCATCAGCGAATTTAGCTTCAGGTCTGAACGACTCAACGTCGTTAATCTGCGAAGCAAATGTTGTCGCGATGTTTGCGCCGGCCAAAATGTAGCTCGAGCCTGCGGCTGCGCCGTCTGGTAAGTTACTCGATACATGTATATCGAATCCAGCTGCAGCACCGACTAGACCTGATGACAGGTCAGCTCGGTTTTGGCTCGTGCCGTAGTTGACGAATCTATCATCCTTCATCAACATACCTCTGAACCAAGGTGTGACAACTACCCATCGACCCTGGCGAGGCACGTTCTCATCATCGAGTGTGACTCCCAAATCGACTAGTTTTACATACGCGTTTACGTCTGCTGCTGCGGTTCCAATCGAGAACGCGGCACCAGCTGCGGCGGTCAACGCGTTAGCTGACTGAACGCCGTTTTTGATGGTGGAGAGAATATATGTATCTGCTCCGTCAGCGAGGCCGTAGGCGGCATCTCGCATAGCCGAGCTCATAATTGCTCCATCATTCATTGTTTGTGCCCGGTCAACATCATCCAATAGGAAAGAAAACATTTTACTCTGTGTAATTTCCAAAGTTTGAGCTGCTGTTTCCAGTTGCTCAGGTACGATTTCTGTTGAGTTCTTTGTGTAGTCACTGATCGTCACACGAGACAATGTGTTGATTCGCACTGCATCACCATGACTACGAATATCGCCTTCGTAATCTTGGTTGGTCAGAGCTTTCGCCACTAATGACTTGTCTAGTGCATCGAGAAGTTCAGCACTCCACAGAGTCGGGATCATCGACTCTACTGACATGGGTGGTACTCCCTAATAAGTTGTTATGACGCTTGAAGAGCCTTCATTCGCTGTTCCCTGGGGATGGCTCTGATCTCTTCAGCAGTCATGGTTTCTAATTTCTCTCGAGTTAGATTATTAGTACTTGCACTTGCTCTGTTGGGGCTAGGCGCAGCAGCGTTCTTACGCTGGGCAATTCTTTGTTCGGTTGTTGATTCCGTCATTTTATCTATGTATGCCTTTGCGCTTGCCACGGCGGCGTCGAGGGTTTGGTTAGCATCTACATTCCAGATAGGCATCTGACCAATCTCATCTTGAGTTAGGCCCTTTGCTTCTCCATACGAATACACAGCTACGCTGGCCTCTCCAGCACGTCGCGCTCCTTCAGATAATTGTTCGTCCGTAATCTGACTCGTCTTAGATGAATCAGGCGCACCAGCTATCTCCGCACGTATTTCCTCTTTAGCTGTGTTGAGTGCCTTCTGGAATTCGTTATCCTGGCGCTGTTGCGCTAGGACCGTTTTTCCTTCTTCACTCATCACATCAGCTAAACCTATATCGAGTAATCCCCGAATAGATTCGACCGCTTCAGAGGCGTGTAACAGTTCTTCTTTGGTGGCGAAATCATCAAGCCTGTTATTCAAGCGATCCAGGCTACTTGTTGCACGATTTGTCACGTGCTTCGAATCCCTGAATTGGGACTCAAGGGCCTCTATGCGCTTTAATAATTTCGAGACAACTGGCGTGTCATCCTCCGACAACTTTGCGTCAGTATCTTCGTCCGGAGCCGCATCGATTGCGGAATCCTGATCGTCGATAGCGACCTCATCGTCTTGAGGTAGAGCGTCTACATCGTTCACTAAGGTGGTACTCCCAGAACATCTGTCTGATCTATTTTACCATTTTTTGGTACTACATATCAACAGGTATTGCACATCAAATAACCAAGTGTTACGCTTGTCTTAGCTCTTAGAGGTGGTACTCCCAGAGCAAATCAGACTGCAGTGGTGAGGACGGTTCCCCCTATCTCACCACTGCAAAACTCCCAAAAATAGCCAAAATCCCAAAAAAACACCCCTCTGTATGGGCGCTCACGGCGTTTTAATAAGGTGGGTAAGGTGTTTATACCTTTGCTACATGCCCAAATCTCGGGCTAATCTGCGACCAGCAGTTGTCAGGGCTTTGTATCCACGCGAATACACAAGCGCCTCATCGAGTGCTGGATTGCGTCGACGCATTTGTTCGCGGTCGCGCTTCACGTCTTTATCGATGAACTTACGAATCGTTTCAAGCCTAACAAGTTCCCCCCTGGATCCAGTTTTACGCATAAACTTTTCCATTTCGTTGTAAGACCGAATAGGTGTGTTAGTTATATTCTCTACCCGGCGACGGTAGTCTTCGAAGACATGTTCCTGTACGGCCCAGTAGTCGGAATCGTTTACATACTCCTGCGCTCTGAGGAATGTGTGTATCTCAGGAGGGTGGTCCTTAAGGTGTAATGCAAAGTAGTCATCAATGAACGCACGCTCTCCATCAGTGAGGGTACTCAGGTAATTCTGCAGCAATGGGTCAGCTCGTTCCCAGTCCAGTGGACTGTAGGCTCCCATCTCAGGAAATGTTTTGAGCTCATCGTTCTCCAGGATTTCGAAGTAGCCATTTACAGCTCGAAGGTTTGGGTCATCTGACTCGGCCCAATCGTAAGAGGTAATGTCTTTAGCTTTCTTGGTGAGCGAAGCCCGGAGCTTAATATCTTTGAAATGCTTCGCAAAATCTTTGCGGTCAATGTCGCCGTTTGCCACAGCCACAGCCAGCGCACGCTCCGCTTCATACTTCATCACGTCTATCTCTTGTTTTTGTACTCGAGCTTGAGCTTCGATATCACCGTTTTCTGCACGCGTTAAGAGCTGCTCATCTATCTCCCTGGTAAGCTCTGGGTACATTTCTTCGATGGCTAATTTTTCGGTCTTGGTTAACGATGCCCATTCCTTATCGTATTCGGCAATCGAACGTAAGTCTCTTCGTTCTCTGGGAGTCTGCCTGGCAGCTTTTATACCGGTGGCATTCATGGCAGTACCGAGAGCAATCTGTGTGGGTGACAATCCGTCCATACCCATGTCTACAGTGTTCTGCAAAGTGAATGGTAATCTACCGAGTCCGAGTCGAAGTGCACTCATTCCAAGTACCCTGGGGTCGTCGGTTAGAAAGTTTACCGGGTCTCCCTGGAATGTCTCCTGCAGCATTAAGTCTGCCATCACGTTCACCGCAGGTGAGGCTTTCGTCCTAAAGAGTTTCGCTGAAGACGACGCAGGCCCTTCTGTAATCCCCGTCATAATCAAACCCATGAGTGAGTCCCAGGAACCAAACAGCGAGACGTCATCACCGCTTGGTAAACGGATGCGCAAGAAGTTTGTGTTGTAGTGCGGCTTCCCCTCAGCGTCGTATCGAATCGGATTGAATTCCGTCTCCTCGCCCTGAACAGAATTCAGGAACCAGGTAGTGACTACACCGGCAGTAAGAGTACGCATCAGTAAGTCACGAGCCATGCGACCTTCAGCATTATCTTTAATGGCGGCATTGCGAAGTAGGTTTAATTGCGAGCCGAAATAACGAGGGGCGAACATAATCGCTGACGTTAGTGACGATGGGTTTTCAGACCTGAATCCCGTCGCGTTGTTTATTTGTTCGGCGAGCTCCTTTCGGTTCGCCTCACCCACAGCTCCTCTCATCGTGCCTCGCCCGGTAATTCTGTTAAGGAAACTAGCTTCAGCCATTCCACGTTCGTACAGCATGAGCCGCAGCAGGTTCCCGGTGCGGGAGAAATGAAAGTTCGCAGCCTCTACAGCTTTACCTACGCCGAAAGGAATCCTGGTAATCTTGCTGGGGAATAAGAATTCACCAGCGTCACTGAGAGGGGCCCAGTACACGCCGTCTTTAATCATGCTCGTAATGACATCGTGTTTACTGACGACGTACTGGTTGTAGAACTTAGGATCTTTTAACGCTGCAGTGGTCATGATAATGATGCGGGCGGCACGGATTGGATCTACGCCTATGGCTAACAGTCCCTGGATACCAATTGCTGACAAGTCCATCGTGGCGTTTAGAGCTCTGGCGAAATTGTTGAATGAGCCTATGTATGGCAACAGGTCTTTATTTGTGCTGAGGTACTCGTTCATTGAGTCAGCGAAACCTGATTTGTAAAAACGCTGACCAGAAATAAAGGCGTCGATGTGGCCCTCGTCTGGTCCTAGACGTGAGGCTTGAGCTCGCGCCTGTTGATAAAATAATTTCGCATCAGCAAGGGTCTGCCGCTGTGCATCCAGCGAACCCAAAATTTCTTCCAGCTCCTCGATGTAGGCGGTGTGCTTCGCATTAGTTCTATCCAGGCTGCGCAGCATTGTGTTGATCTCACTGCGCAAAATCTGTGAACGGCCTTCCTGGCGATTCACTACTTGGGCATTGAATTCCACTCTGCGTAAACCTTCAGCACGACCAATGGAATATCCCAGCTGATCTTCAATTTCTAATATTTGTTTTTCGTTGGCAGTCTTTAGCCAGGTATCTATCTTGCCCTCGGAACGGCGGTACAGCCGGTCGACTGTTTCAAGGACATCAGACAATTCATCAGGGTCAACCGGGGAACCGACAGCCAAGCGGGTAGTGAGGCGTTCTAATTTTGCATTGGCTTTCACTAACGCACGGTAGGTGGCACCACTTGCATGATGGGACCTATTCATGCCAGCTATTTCCAGTGAGCCAATCATTTGCCTGGAAAGCCTGAGTAGCTCATTTGATGACTCAGTCTGAGCACCCGCAATTCTGGCAGCAGACCGTTCGGACTGTCCACCTAATCTGTCTATCGACGCAGCAGTGCGCTCGAATTCAATGTTAGCTTGTGATGCTTTTTTCTCCAGAGCTACGATGCGCCTGGTGGCAGCTCGTAATGTTTTCTGTGAGGCCTCCAAGCCACGCAGGGTCATATTCCATTTTGGTGTTTGCTTGATGCGGTCATTAACAGTAAGCCCCTGTTTGCGCATTGCATCGCTAAACCATTTGCCTACAGCTCTGTCACCACTTGCCTGCGCACGGGTATATAAAATCGCGCCTGGATCTTCCAGATACGCCACGTCACCCTTCTTCATGGACTCAGCGTTTTCAATCATCCGGCGGATGTATGTAGCCCCACCTTCATCGGAGCCATGTATACGTTGCCGCTCTGCATCCATTCGCCCAAAGGCTCCCTGGATACCCTGACCGCTGGCTTCCCCACGCACGACGATTCTTGGAAAGTAATAGCCATCGCCATCACCGTATCGCTCGAACATGTCACCGAACCACCAGTCCTCCTCATACGACAACCGCTCTTTACCTAAGTGCTTTAAATCTTCACCGAGGATTTCATAGGTGGTTACACCAGCACGCTCGTCTAAATCTGTGAGCATGCGCAGGTCGTTCTCAATCTCTTGGAATACGTCTTCCCAGGCTTTAGCTTCTTCAGTGAATTTGAAGCCACGGTCATCATTTGTAAGTACTGCGTATTTTGCTTTTAGGTCATCACGGAATTTGCCATTTACGAATGCTTCTTTTAACGAGATGCCATCCACCACAGCCCTGTCGAACATTTCATCAATTTCAATAGCCCGGCGTGCGAAGTACCCTGACAGGGCCTTCTTCATAAATTCAGCTTCGCCTTGCAGAAGCGCAGCGTCTGCTTCTCCTCCTAGGAATAATGGGACATCACCCCACTCACGCATCTCCAAGTCGCCTGCTTTTTCGATCAGTTCCCCTGCGTCATCAAACTTGTCTTCCGCAATGATCCAGGGAAATGTATCTGTCGAGTTCATCTCATCAATCAACTCATGGATCTCATCTGTAGTTCGTATATGATCTGAGTCAATCGTTCGTAGGTATGCGGCCTCACGCCTGACATCGTCGTAGCTTGTAGGTCTGAAGTCGAGGTCTAATTCATGCTCGATTTGAGACCGAGGCTTTTTAGGGTTTCTCACAATATCCATTACACGTGAACGCTGTTCTTTTGTGAGGCCCCGACGGATTAATAATCTTGCATCCAGGTCCGACCCGAAGAACTCGTCTGAAGACGCAGTCTCAAAGTCTCTCCAAAATTTGTCATCGTGATGCCGGATGGACCGGCGTTCTACATCGGTGAGGTCTTCCCATTCTTTTTTGTAGATAAGCTGTGATATTTCATCTAGCTCTTTGAGGGCTTGAGCGTCATAGTTTTCTGCTTGGACGAGTTCCTTTTTCCGAAGCGCGAGCTTCAACGCGGAGATAGCCTCTTCAGCATCCACCTGCCTGCCAAGTGCTCGAGCACCAGACAGTACGCCCCGTGCACCAGCTATTGAACCGATTACCGTAGCGGCTATCGGACCTCCGACTTTGAATGCGGTCGGGGCATCTTCGGGAATACTGTCTGCAGTGACGTCACCTAACGCACGGCCTCCCAGAATCTCACCACCCACCAGTGCCTGGCGAACTCCGGTGCTTTGAAATTTGTTTTGGAAGGGGGCAGTCATAAGGGCTTCCCCAACTTTCATCGAGCCTTGAGCTCCACGCAAAGCTGCCTTTATTGCCGGGCTACTTGTGGCTGCTTTCACACCGAGTCGTGTAGCGGCACCACGGAACACGTTGGCACCAAACCCTATACCCGACATACCGCCAGTTGGAATCATTGCTGCTAAGAGGGCGAGGTTCGTAGGACGAGTGCTTTCTTCTATAAGCACATTTCCGATTTCATCGACAGGACCAGGGAGGTCTGGTATGCGGAAACCCGCTCGTTCTGACAGAGGTTTGTCAGCCGCTAGGAATCCACGACCTAACCCGCGAGCACCGGACCCCAGGGCACCGGTGAATCCTGGCATTAAGCTGCTGCCTTCGTCCTCCTCCTCAACTTGGCTCACACTTTGAAACCCGGGTGCGGTCGGACTAAAGCCTGTGGGGCCAACAGTCCGTTTAGTTTGAACGCCCTCGGTGGGTCGTAAACTGTAATTTAGTGGGGCTGGCATATTTAACGGTTGTATCCTCTAAATTGTGCAAGTTGTCTGTTTCTATCCAAGGACGGTCCGCCCATCCATTGGCGCTGCGCCTGCCACTCAACATCAGAGAGCGGGACATTAAACTCTGTTTGTAAACGTGTGTTCATTGCGCTGCGCTCATCAGGAGTCAGAGCTTGCAGCTGCTGGAACGTAGGTACGCCGAACGGCAATTGATATGCAGTAGGCATTTTCCCTTGAAGCACGGACTCAACTGCTGGAGGTGTGACCGCTCGCGCGTCTGTAATTAATTGTTCCTGGTACGTTCTGTTCGGAACAAATGTCTGCTTCTCCATCAATGGTGTCATCTCAAAGGTGGGCCTGTTGTTAGGGTCTGTGCCGGCTTCCCAGTTCGCGTAGGTCAGCTGTGGTCCAAACCCGGCATTCGCCATCCATTCATCACGACTCATGGTTTGTGGTGTATTCATCGTCTTCGTCACGACGTCATCGTAGAAAGCACTTTGGTCTACGACCTCTGCTGAGCCGGTATAGCCAGCGTCATCGTAAGCCTTTTGCACGTCAGCAGCCGATGCATTTGGATCGTTCAATACATTGACGACGTTCTGCGCCTGCGCAAGAGCAATCGCTGCATCGTCTCCAGGAATACTAGATATCGCATCTACATAGTCCTGAGCCTCTTGGACTGCCGCCCGTTTCTGGTCGGCTACTTGTTTGTCATAACCGGCTTGGTCAAAGACTGACTCTGTCTCGTAAGAATAGGTAGGTGAAATAGCAGCCTGGTATGCGTCATACCCCCGAGAGATCTGATTCTGTCGAGCCGCTTCATACGCTGAGTATTCGTCCCGCAGTCGGCGCTTTTCGTCCTGACGCATCTGGTCGTTCATACGAACCTGTTCGTCGTATTGGAACTGCTGTATCGTCGCAGCCTCGTCGTACAGATTGTTGATGAGATCAGCCTGCGTAATCTCGGGGATAGGGGAGATACCTCCTCGCGTGAAATATGCACGGGCGAGGAAGTCTCCTCCATCCTTCATAATTTGGGAAATCAGCTGCGCCTGGTTTGTCGCAGCGTTCTGGAGCTCCGGAGACGTTTGAATCATTGAGCGATAATTACGCCCAAGTTCCTCAACGGATTTGAAATAGTTCTCAGCAGCTAGAGCTTTATCAGCTCGCACATTCTGTAAATCGAATTGTCTGCGGTCTTCACCAAACGACCTATCAAACTGCCGCATGTTTTCGCCGAACGACTGGTCGTATTGCCGAGCAGCCTCTGCGAGCTCAGTATCGAACTCATAGTTGTCGCGGATGTATTCTGCGTTCCATCGCCGACTGTCCTCTAGAAAGGTTCTTGTGTTCTCGAACGCTCCACGGGAGTAGTTAGAAATTTGTTTGTGATCGTCGTCTGGGTCATTGGCGTTGTATGCCCAGGTGGTACCGTCAGCTTTTTCGTATGTGACCCAACTTTCATCGACTCCCTGAATAGCCTTTGCGACTTTCAGCGTTTCGTCGATAAGCATTCCGTCGGACCCGATGTCCCACATGTAGGTCTTCTGAGAAGTGGGGTCATAGATTTGGTAGTAACCCATCCCTGATGCAGGGTCGAGAGGGTCGGGCACCATAGGCAGCACTTGGAACCCTTGGTCGTACAACCAGGCTGCGCCATCTTCGACTCCGTAAGTGGCCTCGATAGCTTTGTAAAGCGGGTGACCTGTATCTGTGGCACCGACAAAACCGCCAGCCCCTGGTGCCGGCGGTGGTGCTACGCCACCGACGGCTTCGTAATCACTTATCGACCCGATAGCTAGCAGGTGCTCAGATGATCCATTGTTATATGTAACCGTAGGCGACAGGCTATTTAGCGCAGGCCAGAAGGCACCAGTTAATATCTCTTCGTCTGAGGCTTTACTTATTTTATTACCCAGATCAAACAGCAACTTTTGATAGGTTTTTTTGTCTGCATCAGACATATCCGACTTGCTGACGTTACCTGAGTACGATTGGAGCTTGCGAAGACCTGCGGTCAGCGCCTCCTTTTCAGCCTCAAGCACGCCCGCGTAATACATCTCGTCACGGTTTCCTGCAAAGTTGGATTGCCCCTCTTGTAAGCTACGGGGAGCGCCATCCCCAGTGCGATACAGCGGGGTGTACATTGCGTCTCGGTCCGACCACCAGCCAAACTTCCCAATGTCGTACCAGGAGTCGCGTGGATCTGCGGTAACTGGCCTCAGATTAAAAGGATCATCCTGAGGGTTAGCAGTCCAGCCGTCAGGCGAGCCGAACGACCACGCCTGAATATTGTCTGCGGCTTGCTTGGCTTGGAATCTCTTTCGTTCACTATCTGATGCAGGAGACTCATCCCAGTTGGAATTTGGTCCACCAGAATATCCATGAGTGCTGCCGCTATGCGTAGTCTTAGTGGTGCCTTGAGGAGCAGCCCCGGTAAGTATGACCGGCCCGCTGCCTGGTTGCTGCACCATGCCACCAGCTTGCCTAGAAATATCGGGTAGTTCCGATAGTGCGGTTTGATATAGGTCGTTTGTCTGTCGTTGGTTCCAAGTACTCCAAGACTTCCATGGTTTGCGCCCACCCTTAGCCTCGTAAAAGGAAAGCGCAAGAGCTGCCTGAAGATTGTTGTCAGGGTCTTTTAACCATTCGTCAGTCCAGGCTTCCTGTGCATTGCTGCCTGACTTTGCTAACAAACCATTTTTGCCAAGCCACGAATAGAACGGGTAGTGCGGGTCATTTTTGTCAGCGATAGTGGGGTTGCCGGCGGTCCATTCGTTGTTGATTTGCCACAGGCCATAGGAGCCAAAGTTTATGCTGGTAGGGTCAATGTATCCCGGGTCGCCTTTTTTCTGGCCTTGACTGTTGTTATCTCCTACGGCTTCAGGCACGTGTGAGCTCTCCGCAGCCGCGATGGCGTACAGCGTTTCGATCATGGTCTCACGGTCTACATCGTAGATTTTTTCCCAGACATCCCTACCGAATTTCTTTTCCCATTTCTCTAAGCCTCGCAGAACAGTTCTATAGGTATCAACCGACATTAGGACCTCCCTGCTGTTCGGCCATTATTGTGCTTAGTGATTCCATAATCGCTAGCTTGGCCTGCATACAAAATGGGTCAGTGCACTCACGCAAGTCTGCCCCATGACCATGAGCAGCGAATGTGCGCTGCATTTCATCAAAACTGGCTGAGAATACACTGCTCTCCTCAGGTGTGGCGAACGCGTCAGCAATGTATTCAAGCGCCATTGCGTTCATCACTGTGACCTGCCTTGCGGCGTCACTCATTAAAGCTGACAATTCACCGGCCATTATCGAATCTCATTTACTATGTTCGCTTGTCTGTTCATCGCGACGGTCTCATCGATGCCGCTAGGGGTAATGGCTTCCGTCATCGTGACTTGCTCTGCGCCACTCATTCCGGGCGCCCCAGGTATCCCTGGAGGTGTCATCGGTGGTGGAGGGGCAGGCGTGTTCTGTATCATCGTATTTTGATAGGCACGCAGTACTTCTGCTGCCTGACCCTGAAGACCTTTAAGCATCATCATGGTACGAACCTGTTGCGCTTCTGGTGACATGAACAATGTGTTCACTGACGCCTTGAGTAATTCCTGCTGAGGATTCTCTATTCCTGAAGCCTCCATTGCTGTTTCGGCAGATAGCATGCCGCCGTATGTCTGGTAAAGCTGAGACCAAACCATCGCATCACGCATCTCTAATGATGCGCGGTCAGAGGTGTGTAACTCCACATCGACGGAATAAAAGCCATCAATCTCTGATGGTTTGATGCTGACCTCCGAGTCGCCACGCTTTAAGCCACCCGCAATGGTGACTGGTGATTCGAGCAAATGTTCGACATCTTGAAATACCTGGCGACAGGCAATTGTGATGCAAGAGCGCAACGCTGTCACACAGCCTGATAATTTCACTGCTGCGTTACGGATGTTCATGTCGGCCTCTGTAGCTGACTCCACACCACGTTGTGGCTGACCGCCAAGCGTGCCCATCTTTGAGAGCTCACTGGTGAATTGGTGCAGCCGTTCCATCAACTGAAAGGCTGAAAGTGGTACCTCAGGAAGTTTACGGAAATCGATGTCTTGGTCATCAACCAGGTTTATTCTTTTTCCCGGACCTATCTCAATATTCTGTTGTCCGTCATCCATGATGTTTCTGGTAACCACGGGAGCAAAAGTTGAGTACCTCAACTGTATGTCTACCGCTGTCAGCTGCCGGGCTTCTGCCTGCAACACTGGGTGGAGGTATCGCAGGATTCCGACGTATCGGTCTTGCGGGTCGTTCTCTGGGGTGAGCTCTCCCCATCCGCTGTCACGGATAATGAAAGGGATATATCCCTCATAGTGTTTGTCGTCGTCGGTTGAACGGGATGTTTCCCATGAATAGGGATTGATGTCGTCATGTACTCGTACTCCTCCTACCCACATCACATGCCGACCTCGGTCGGTACCGTGTGGTTTTGTCCACATTTCTACGAACTCAATTTTTGTATCGCCACTAAATAAGCCCCTGTGATCAGGGAAGCGGCGCCTGGCTTCATCTGGGTAGATATCAAAAAACTCGTAGACGTACATTGGGTCTGCTGAGTTGTCGGGGTCTTCCATGATGGTTTCGTTCGGACAGACCGATACTTTCCATAAGAATTGAGCTTGTCCGAGTTTGCGTAATGCATTCCGGAAGCGTTGTTTGTCGCCTCGACTTGCGTCCTTACCAGGCGGGTCGGGAATAATATCCCAACGGATTTCTTTTTTGAGCACGACTTTGCCGTCTTTAACCAGCTTCTTTCGACCGATACCCAACGGGTGGCCGTAGTCAGTTTCTACTCTGTGCCAGAACGACGCCAAGAATTGGCGCTTGCGTTCAGCTAAACTCTGCTGCATTTGCACGTCATCGTCAGTTTGTTTAACGGGTACATAAATCTTAGGTGTGGTGAGAATGTGGTCGGACGCATTGTCTACAGCGTTACGGGCGGTCGGCGGGATAGTCGCCGTCATGCCAGATTCACGATACTCGCGTGGAATAATCTCGTTGAGGTTAGGGTACTTGCCCCGGTAATACCGATTGTCCGATTGCATTACAGCGAAGTATTCGTTGTATACCTCGTTCTTTAATCGGGCAAATCGGGTGTACTCGTCGTCAAATTGTTCACTGGTCATACGCTATCCAAACGTCACATAGTCTCGTTGCTGTGCCATAGAGGTGGTATTGCTACGTCTCTTTGCTTTCCAGATACCGAGCCCTGCAGCTAGGACGCAGTCATCGTGGTAACCAACGGGATGCCCGAATGTGACATTTCCTCCGGGCAATAATCGCGATTCAAAAATTTCCATCTCACGCTTTAGTACGTCATCGTCTGCCATAAAGCGCACACGACCATGCTCCACCTCTGCTGCCATGGTGGAGATAAGTCTGGCTTTTGATTCATTAGTGAATTTGTACGAGGAGACTGAACATCCCTCTTTACGGAGTATGTCGGCGACAGGTTCGCCCACTCCGGTTCCATCAAGATTGACCGTCTGGCAGTTGTATCTCTTGTACAATCCAGCGATGCGACTACCTAGTAATGTGTAATCGAGTCCGTTAAAGCGGTCTCTATCCACGAATTGCATGTCAGTTGTGAGGATGTAGGCGACGGTGTAATCGTGCACCTTACCGATGTCGAGCCCCATGATATACGGGCCGGTATCCTGTGTCGGCCTATACGGATCGAAGCATGTGTTGATGTTTTTGAAAACTTGTTGATCGTCGGAAACCCATTCTGCTAAATACTGTTGTTTGAATTGTGCCTCCGTGAGGTCCATCTTGAATTCTTCGAGAGCCTCAGGAGTGATATTGGGATGCGCAAGGCTCGTTACTGATGCGGAGTAATAGCGTGGGTCTCCTTCCTGACCGAGTTGGTAATATGTTCTGAAATTTCCTTTGGACCTGGCGATGCCTATAGCCACCAAACGACCGTCAGAATCAGCGAGAGCTGGCATAAAGTTAGCCCACGCCTCAGGATTCAGGTCCTGACTTTCGTCAACAAAGGCAGCTGTGACTCTATCTCCCTGCAGACCGGTCGGGTCGTCGGCAGATTTTGCCTGGATACGGGCTCCGTTGCCCAAAGTAATTAGCTTTCTGTGCTTGTCGTGGGACGCATAATAGTCCCGAAGTGGTGCGCCTGACCCCACGAATAGGTTCCACACAGGCTCCCACACCTTCATTGTGAGCTCATAGTTAGGAGCTATCACGTAGATAAAGGGCGAATGCATCACCCCAAATTGTTCTTTAGGCGGCTGTAACGCCTCACGCACTATCTCTGCTTTGAGTGCTGTGGTCTTTCCGGCACGACGTCCACACGCCAGCACCAGCCGTTTGTAGTCGTTTTTCGAATGCACATGCTCCACCTGCCAGTCCCAGGGACGGTAGGGATCACCATCATTGATGAAATCCCATATTTTAGGAGGGGTGTATTTCAATGACTTCCTCCCGAGGGCGCAGCGCCATATCGAATAGTCGATTCATCATCGACTCATTGACGGTATCGGTGACCTCCTTCGGTCTGCCTATGTACATTTCCATGAATATTTTCTGTGCCCGGACGTCACCTTCTTTAGCGGCAACGAGTAAAGCCCCGTATACGTCATCAAAATCTTCGTGAGCCTTCTCCATAAAACGCTGCCTGGTATGCGCCAGAGTGCTTTTGTGGGGCTCTTTGTTTACATAATTCCGACCGCTGCCTTTAATCAGTGAAGGGAACTGGTCACCCACACGCTGCATTCGAAGCACGGGTAGGGTGTCAGGACCGTCGGCTATCTGGATATTACCGGCACGAATACCGGCCACGACCTCTGAATAGGTGCGCTCCCCGTAATCACGCTGGGGGTCCAGCTTTTCAATCAATTGGTCAGTGGTAATGACTACATTCTCCTGAGAGTTTTAGCGAGACGCGCACGTCTGCCTAATACACCTGGTTTCTTCGCAGCTCGATTCAATGTACCTGCAGGTATCTTCTGCCCAGCTTTCACGCCTAGCTGCCTGCGAAGGGCACCCGGGTTCTTGATTGCCTTCTTAATCCAACGGCGTTTAGTAGCCACGAGGCTTAGCTTTCACTGGCTTGTTTTTCTTCGACTTCTTCATCCGGTGCGTCCTCCAGGGGTAAGTCAATGTACTGAGGACCCTCTTGTCTATCCACCCACCAATAGCGGACACAATCGATACACACAAAGCCATCCAAATCAGCATGCGCATTATGTTTTACGTTGTGTTCCAATAAACAGCGGACGGGGTCGTCTACTTGAAAGTGGTACTCCAGCACATAAACCTCTTGATCTATTTTACCATTTTTCATATAGTCATGTGTAGAGGTTCACCATTTAGCGGTAATTAAATGTACAGATAGTCATAGTTCTAATCGGCACGTAAAATTTCCTGGGTAGCTAAATGGCGAATCTCCCCCAATACTATTTCGGATTTCAGCAATTCATGTTCAGGCACCCCCTACCTAAGATGCCTAGTCGAGCGATTTCGGCCCCCGGTACCCCCCTTTTTTTGACGAACATATGTGCTAATTTAGAACGTATGTGCGAACCCCGATCAAAAAGTATAGACAAGTGAACAATTAAAATAGCGGCGTCTTGCTTGCATAACAAGATGCCGATCCGGCTGTGCTTCATAC